>CAACVD010000060.1_pt2 | contig 17138 bp, 18 predicted proteins | sample 2381771 | NCBI WGS metagenome assembly CAACVD01 (sample SAMEA5211965, study PRJEB30684) | marine metagenome | biome: Marine; feature: Epipelagic; material: Water | collected 2015-10-15 | depth 15 m | reverse complement strand
GGCACCCTAGATGAAGCTACAAATTATATTACAGGTCATTTGGATACTGCGCAACAAAATGCTGTAGACGCCGCAAACAAGGTGTTAGATGCTGCACAAAAAACAGAAAAGGTTGCAAATCAAGCATACCAATCAGCTAAACAACTTACACAAACCACAGAAAACAAGGTGAATAATGCAGCTAACCAAGTCAACAATGCTGCACAGAGTGTAGCACACTGGGGCAATGAAGCTGCCAAATTTACTAAAGACGTTATGAATACTCAAAATGCTATAAATGTAGCCAACAATGCTATTAATGCTGCAAATAATACAATTAACCAAGCTAATAATGCAATTAATGCAGCGCAAAGAGGAATTGATAATGCTGCAAGGGCTGCTGCAAAAGCAGCACAGGATGCAGCAAATGCAACTGCAAATGCTGCAAAAAAAGCAGGAAGGAAAGTTAAAAAGTGGTTTAGTGATTATAGACTTAAGGAAAATATTAAATTACTAGAGACAATAGATAATATTAATATATATACATATAATTATATTGCAGATGTAGAACATGTGCAATACAAGGGAGTAATTGCACAAGAATTATTGAATACTCCTTATGCAAAGGCAGTAGAACAATACAATAACGGTTATTATGTTGTAGATTACAGTCAGTTACCAACAAGCGTAGAATGTATTAAGGTAGAACTTTAAAATCAAATATAGGAGAAAAAAATGCCTACATCTATTCCATACGACAGTTCTTTAGTGCTGGGGAACTTAGTATCAGATAAACAAATCCAGGACTTGGAAGCTATTGCAAAAGCTGAAGAGCCAGTAAATGCAGCACAAGAAAAACTAAATGCTCTTATTCAAACAAAGCACAAATTGGATATGACACTACAAGAAATGGTAAACATGAATGTACCACAGGATGCTCTTGCAGAATTTGGAGATACAATTACTGAAGTGGACAAACAACTTGCAAGTGCAGCTTCAGATTATGGTAAGGCTGTAGTAAGCAGTCGAGGTGCAATTGAAAGTGCAAAAGCTGCGGCAGGCACAGAGGGAACTAAAATTGCTGAAATGCCTGAAAGTCCAATTGATTGGAACAAGAGTAACCTTAAAAAAATGGCACTTAGCAGCGATACCATGACTGCAGATGCTCAATATCTACGAAACGAAAGCGAAGAAGACGGAAGTGACGCTCATGCTAGTGCTGTTGCGGCCAGTGCAAGTGCAACAATCAGCAGTATCTTTGGTCCCAAGTACAGTGCAAGCACAGCTACAAGTGTAAAAAAGGCTGTGTTAAATCAAACAATGAATCACAAAATTGCAGGCACACTTGTAATTACAGCAACTTGCACTCATAAAGTAAGTGAAGTATTTGCTCCATTTGTTATGGATCCTGAAAAAGCAGTCAATGCTTGGAATAAACTACACACTGACGATCCTATTAATGTTACGGACAAGGACAGCCTTAAAAAAGCTATTCTAGGCGGTAGTAGCGAAAAAGCTGGAGCAAGTTTGCAGTTGCTGAGTGGCCAAACAATGGGCAGCAGCTTTATTGGAATGGTCCATGTGTTGCAAGTGGAAAAAACCGACAGCAGTCAGAGTAGCGAAGCTGTTAGCAGCAAGGCCCAAGCCGAAATTGAATGGGGCGGATTTTTTGCACATGGCAGTGGCAAGTTTGGTATTGATGGAAGTTTTAGCGACAATATTAAAAACATGTTAAGCACTAGTGATCTTACCAGCCATTGTTCGCTAATCACAATGGGACTTATTCCCTCACTTAAAAGCAATGCGGTAACAACAAGCATTAGTCAACTACGTCCGGATGCAACTGATGTTATGAAACAGTTGAGTGCTATTCAGGGCGCAACAGATACTGATGTAGAAAGTGTAAGCAGTGAAAGTGCCAAAGCACGAGCAGGTCAACAGTTCATTAGTTTGAACAATAGTTACATTGACAGTGTGGTAAGTAACTTGAGCACAGTGGATAATAACAATAACAAAATTATTGATACCAATTCACTTATGACCGCATTTGACGATTACGTAAAAAAGGCTGCTGAAGGTGATTGTGGTGTACCCATTAACTTTTTTGTAAGAGAAATTACAAAAAGTGAAATTGCAAAGGCATGGCTCAAAAAGTTTAGTCCTCTTGACAATTGGCAACTAAGCAGTGGTGACGATAATAGCACAGGTGCTGCTGATTCCTCAACACAAGGCTAATATAGCCTGGATAGAAAAAGCTCCTGCGGGAGCTTTTTCTTATCTGTAGAATATATTAATAAAAATATAAATATTGTTTATGGAGACTATCTTAACGCCAGATAAAGCAGCACTGGAAATCACAGAACTTGTTCTACCTTTCGTGGGTATGATGCTAATTGTTATTATTGGTTTGATGATCAAAGACTATGCAGCAAAAATATCCAAAGGCGCAGCATTTAAACTAACTAGTACATTCCGGGAAGGCGATAAGGTTATACTGGATGGAGAAAAAGCATTAGTAGTAAAAATAGGACTTACACAAACTGTATTTGGTATAACTAAAACTGGTGGAGACTTGGATGGGGACTATGTATGGAGATATGTTCCTAATGAAAGAATATCAAGTCTAAAATTGGAAAAAGTAATTTTTGATATCACACCAGTTGCAAATTCAGATAAAATTCATAAAAATGAAACAGACATTCAACAGTTAAAAGATGGCAAATTATAAAAGTATTTTTATTAGCGACGTGCATCTAGGGACCCGTGGATGCCAAGCAGAAAAACTTTTGGACTTTTTAAAAAATAACACATGTGAAAATTTGTTTTTGATTGGAGATATTTTTGATGGCTGGCGGTTAAGCAAACGCTGGTACTTTCCACAAAGTCATGCCAATGTAGTTAGGAAAGTATTGACACTTAGCAAAGACAACGTAAGAGTTTATTACATACTGGGAAATCATGATGAATACTTGCGTAAATTTTTACAATATGATTTAAGTGTTGGTAAAATTAAAGTAATGAACCATTATAGTTATAATGCAGTGAATGGTAAAAAATACCTAGTAACACATGGTGATTTGTTTGACAAACTTATGTTGCAAAACAAATGGTTAATGCACATAGGGGACACACTTTATAATTTATTAATATGGCTTAATACTCATTTCAATAGAATAAGAAAGGTTTTTGGCATGCGTTACTGGAGTTTAAGCAAATTTCTTAAAGGCCAAACCAAGCAAGCACTGAACTTTATTAACAATTATGAAAAACATTTAGCAGATTATTGCGATAAAAAAGGATATGATGGCGTAATTTGTGGTCATATCCATACTCCTGCGATAAAACAAATTGGTTCTATAGAATACATGAATGATGGGGACTGGGTAGAAAGTTGTAGTGCACTTATTGAAACTCATGATGGCAATTTTGAGTTAGTGTATGTTAAGTAATGTGCAGTATATTATTAATAACAGATGCATGGCATCCGCAGGTTAATGGTGTAGTAACTACACTGCACAATCTAGTACAGCAAGCAGAAAAAAATGGCGATACGGTTACTGTTGTGAGTCCGGACCTGGTTCGAACAAAGTTTCCATTACCAGGTTATAAGGAAATTTCCATATGTTTTCCCAGTAAAAATTTTATAGACCAGTATTTGAGCACTGATTTTGACTATGTTCATATTGCCACTCCGGAAGGAACACTTGGATGTAGTTTTACAAGGGCCTGTTTTAAACGACAAATTCCATTCAGCACGAGCTGTCATACCAAGTTTCCTGAGTTTATCCACGCAAGATTGCCTTTTGTAAGTGTAGATTTATTATGGCATTTTATGGTAAAATTATACAAGCACAGCCAAGTTGTGTTAACCACTACAAATACAATGGTGCAGGAACTTAAAAGTCATGGATTTCAACAGGAAATTCGTAGTTGGACAAGAGGAGTAGATAGGGATATCTTTTATCCAAATTTACACAGTATAAATCGCAGACGTTTGTTGTGTGTTAGCAGGGTTAGTCCTGAAAAGAACCTGGAAGATTTTTTTCGTCTACCAGGCCACAAAACCATGGTGGGCGATGGTCCTTATCTGGAAAAATATAGAAAAAAATACCCTGATGTAAATTTCGTGGGTGCAAAGCATGGAAAAGAGTTGGGTGCCTATTTCCGAAACGCTGATATTTTCGTATTTCCTAGCCGAACAGACACCTTTGGAGTAGTCATGATAGAAGCTATAAGTTGTGGCACCCCTGTTGCTGCATATCCTGTTACAGGCCCAGTGGATGTGGTCACAAATGGAGTAAATGGTTATTTAAATGAAAACCTACAGGAAGCAATTGATAATTGTTGTAACTTAGACAGAAACACAGTTTATAATTCCAGCGTCCACTGGACATGGGAGAATTGTTATAAACAATTTAAACAGACTCTATTGCCATATAAATAATTTGTTAGGAATCGATTATGGTACAGACTAAATCAACAACTACTTCATCTAAAAAACTACAACCTGCCAGTAAATTTGAACAATATGACTTGGATGGTGATGGCACTGTAACTGATGAAGAGATTGCACGTCATAAAGAAATGCTGGAGTTAGAACTTCGTGAGGAAAAAGCAGATGCACAAAAGAGAATGGCCTGGATTGCTATTGCTAGCATGTTACTGTTTACTCTTGCTTTATTCATGCCTTTCTTAGACACAGATAAAATCAAAGCACTGGGAGATGTATTGGGCCTGTTTTACATTGGACAAGCCAGCATTGTGGGATTTTATTTTGGTGCTACAGCATATATGACTAAAAAATAATGAATTATTATGCTGTATTGGGTGTCAAACCAGATGCCACTAATAGAGAAATAAAGAGTGCATATAGGCGGTTAGCAAAAAAACATCATCCTGACACAGGCGGGGATGTAAACAAGTTTAGAGAAATCACTGAAGCATACAATGCACTAACGGATAAAAGCCAAAAGTCAGTTCATACTAAGCATTCACGTGATTTTGATGAAATGTTTACAGATCTGAACAATGCTTTCTATAATCGTCAACAAAGTGAACAAGGAGGATTTAGAAAAAACAAAGATCTAGTAATAGAAATAGAACTAGATCTAGAAGAAATTTTGACAGATGTTGAAAAAACTGTTAGTATAAAACAGTTTAATGGTGAACGAAAATTTGTAAATGTCACTATTCCCGCTGGCACAATACATGGAAATTTAAAATACAAAGGTCTAGGGGACAATCATTTTAGTAATGTTGCACCTGGAAATTTGTTAGTCAAAACAAGCATACGACGACACAAAGATTATACCATAGATGGAATAGATTTAAGATCCAATGTCACTATAAGTGTATGGGAAGCAATGTTGGGCACTAGTGTAAGATTGAGTACACTATGTGGTAAAAATATTCAAGTCACAATACCTCCAGGAACACAGCACGGCACAGTGTTTAATATACCCGGCCATGGAATACCCAAGTATATGAATCCTGATACAATTGGAAAACTTTTGTTAAATGTACTAATAAAAATACCCCAAAATTTAACTAAACATGAAATAACCCTAATAAAAGATAATTTTGTAAACAGAGAGATTTAAATGAAAACAAATAAAGATATCGACGAGCTATTACAAAACAGTATTGCAATTGCAATAGAAAAGAAAAACATATATGTTACAGGCGAACATGTATTGTTGGCAATCCTGAACTTGGATGATTTTTGGAACCTCTTAGAGGACTTTGGTGTGGATGTAGAAGATTTTCGCACTGACTTACAAGATTATCTTGATACAAAATTAGATAAACAACAAGATTTGGACTCTAGCAAAGTAATGAAAACTCAGGTAGTAGAGCGAATCTTTAATCGAGGTCTTACACAAGTTTTATTCAGTGGTAGAAAAGAACTTACAATTTACGATATTTTTGTAAGTATGATGAGTGAAACCAAAACTTACACCAGTTATTTGTGCTTAAAATATGGCATCAAACAAAGTGAATTTATTGAGTTTGTAAAAAAATATCATTACAGTAAGTTACTGGAACAAGAAGAAAATCAAAAGTATGAAGAAGTTTTAAACGAGTATTGTACTGATCTAAATGAAGTTGCACGGAACGGTGGTATAGATCCAGTTATTGGTAGAAATACAGAACTTGAAGACCTATGCCAGGTACTGGGCAGAAGGAACAAAAACAATGTATTAATTGTTGGAGATCCAGGAGTTGGTAAAACTGCACTAGCGGAAGGATTGGCACTGAAAATTTTACAAGATTCAGTTCCTGATTATCTAAAAGATCATACAGTATACAACCTGGATGTAGGAACTATTCTTGCAGGAACAAACTATCGTGGGCAGTTTGAGGAAAGAATTAAAGATGTGATTGGTGCACTTAAAGCCAAAAAAAATTGTATACTTTTTATTGACGAAGCTCACACCATGAACGGCGCTGGCGGCGGCACCAATGGCGGTACTGATATGGCTAATATGCTAAAGCCACATTTAGCCAAAGGCGATATCAAGGTTATTGCAAGCACAACTTGGGAAGAATACACCGAGACTTTTGAAAAAGATCGTGCACTAATGCGACGTTTTTTACGATTAGATATTACAGAGCCCAGTCCAGCAACTACAATTAAGATTTTAAATGGCACTGTAAAATATTACGAAAAATATCACGATAGTAAAATCACACAGGCAGCTATAGAAACTGCCGTAAAACTAAGCGTGCGACATCAGCCCGACAAAAGGTTGCCTGACAAAGCATTTGACTTGATTGACAGCAGTTGTGCAAGGCAGCGAATGCAAAACACCAAAAAACCTTTCGTAGATGATCATCACATTATGGCAGAACTTGCCAGGATTACAAATATTCCAGTTGACCAAATTGATCTAGAAAAACAAGACGATAATATTTTGGAATATGCAGCAATGATAAAAACACAATTGTTTAATCAGGATCATGTTGTAGACAAGGTAATGGATCATGTATATGTTAGCAAAGCCGGTTTGGGTAAATCGGACAAGCCCATGGGAAGTTTTGTGTTTTTGGGTCCAACAGGTGTTGGTAAAACAGAACTTGCAAAACTACTAAGCACTCACTTGCAAATGCCCTTGTTAAGATATGACATGAGCGAATATCAGGAAAGACACACTGTAGCACGGTTTATTGGGGCACCTCCGGGTTACGTGGGTTATGAAGACAGTAACTTGAGTGGAGGGTTATTGATTAAAGATATCCAAAGAAACCCTTACAGTGTTATTTTATTTGATGAAATTGAAAAAGCACACCCTGATGTTACAAATGTTTTGTTACAAATGCTGGACGAAGGATATGTTACTAGCAGTAATGGTAAAAAAGCAGACTGTAGAAATAGTATTATTATTATGACCAGTAACTTGGGTGCACAAGAAATGGAAAAAAATACAATAGGTTTTGGTTCTCTGGAACGAACCGGCGAAGACGATCAAGCGATGAAAGATTTTTTCCGTCCTGAATTCCGTAATCGTATTAGTGCTGTGTTAAAATTTAATAAACTGGACAGTTTAAGTCAGCGTAAAATCGTAATTAAATTTGTAAATCAACTTCATGATCAGTTAGCAGAAAAAAATATTACTATTCATATGGACGAGCCCAGTGTTGACTTCTTGTTGCGCAAAGGTTTTGATAGTAAAATGGGTGCAAGACCACTAGAGCGTGTTATAGACAGATACTTGCGTATTCCTATTAGTAAACAATTACTGGTTGACAAATCCTTAAGTAAGTGTAAAATTAAAGTAAGGAATGTAGATAATTCTATTGTTCTAAAAATTATTAGAGGAAAGAATGAACCGGTTACAACAGTTTATCCAGAAGCATAATATTAAAATTACTAGACATGACAGACTTTACTATGGAAAATACTATTACTCATTAAAATTAATTTTGGAAAGCAATAGCACAGAGTTGTATAGATTTCGTTGGAGTTATCCTTTGGAAACGCAAAGGATGAATTTAATGAACAAATACAATGTCTTTTTACGAATAGAAGCAAATCTTATAACAATTTACAGTAAAACTACAGATGAGCTATTGGATAGTTATTCCTTACTTAAGAATTCTTTTGGTACACAAAATAAAAATATTAAAATACGTGTAGAAAAATTTAGTGAATGTCCTGCTAATCTTGTAAAAAAGACACACCGAATACGCAAGTCTTATCCTTATGATCTATATCGAACCGAAATACTTGTGCGAAAAGCAAGAGGACGTAGTAAAACTCCCAGTGCTAAAAGAGATAAAGTGGAACGATTTGCAGATATATATCCGCAGGATGTTTACTTTCCACATTACAAAAAGGCTCACTTTGGAACTCACTACACAATTTGGTTAAAAAATAGAGAACTATTGGCATTTGCGTATATATTTTTTGCAGGTGCAATTACACGTGCTAATCAATTTTATTTAGAAGGAGAAACTATCCATGAATAACGATCTATTAGAGGCTCTTGTTGCAAAAAATTTAGTAACAACAGAAACAATTGTTTATGCAAAAGTAAAAACAACTGGCTTGGGGGGCACACCTACTGTTGTAAAAAAGGATATTTACTATTATCCTGACATCGATGCAAGCACTATTTTGGATATTGAAGGTATGGTTCCGGAACGATTTGCTAAAGCATATGATATCCAACCAGATGGTACCAGCAAAGAGTACAAAAAGCGTGGTCGTAAACCTAAGTTAGTAGTTGCATAAATACTCTAACAAGGAGTATTTACATGGCAAAACTCAATGAAGAAATGTTAGTGATCAAAATAAGTGAACTCTTAAGAGATACAGAAGCACAAAAACAAATTTTAGATGATGATATGTGCACAAATTTGGAAGCAGTTATTCAAGAACTTGCGGGCGCTGGTAAACTAGTGGAAATTATAAAGGAATAGATATGAGAGATTTGTTTAATAAATTGGATGCTATAGCACAACAAGAAGATGTTGAAGAAGGCTATTACGAAATGCCATCTATGAATGCAGAAAAATACCAGGAACGAGATGGCCTAGAAGGTCCTTTCCAAACACGCTCTGGTAAAATTGTGTATTATGATCCCAGGGAAGGATCATACTATGATCCCGATACTGATATCTATATGTCATATGATGAATTTATGTCCTATGATAAAAGTAAGCCTGAAGATTTTAAAATTGCTAAGATGGAATTACCCAAAGGCATGGAAAAATAGTAAATGAGTACCTTACTACCCACAACCTCTTTTGGTACAGCTACAGAAAACTATGATGGCAGCAGTGCAAGTTTTAGTAGTGACAAAGTAAAAGGCGATTCTTATTATGGCTTTACAGATGGTCTCCATACTGTATCCTGGAGAGTAACCAACTTTGTGGGTGTTATTAAGATGCAAGGTAGTCTAGCACAAGATCCTAGTGATAGTGATTGGGTAGATATTGATTTACGTAGTCCAGACGGTAGTTTAACTCTTACAGCAGATGGTCTTGTAAGTGAAATAGAAAATAATAACAAAACGTATACTAGTGCAACAACAGAAAATCGAATGTATAATCTAAAAGGTAACTTTGTTTGGATTAGAGCTAACATTAGTGAATTTACTGCTGGCACAGTTAATACAATTCAATTAGTTAATTAAAGGTTTATCTATGATTACATGGTTGTTCGATAGGCGAAATCGTCATGGTTTTGTACCAAATTTAGTAGAACAAACAAATATACGACCCAACACTCCAGAATACTGGCGACTTGCTCTTACCTATCCCTATAGTTTTGACTTTAGATTTTTGCGTTATTGTGGACTGGAAGGTGTAAAGTACAATACAGCTCTTGTTCAGGAAGAATGGAGTGGTCCAGCTTATTATCCTATTAGACTTAATTTTTGGGATCCTGAGATCGATTATCTCAAACTTATGCTTCCAGAAAGCTTGCGTATGCTCCAGGAAGGTAAGTTCCGCGTGTTGTTTTATTATGATGAAGGTGACGACCCAACAGTTACACAATTACCTCATTTAAGGAAAATGCTAGTAGATAATAATGTTAGTATAAACAATGTTAAAGTAGCAACAGCAAATTTCAACTTGCTGGATAAAAAACCTTTTGTGTTTATTGCAGATGATGAACTACACTATCGATATTTGCAATTGGTTAAACGTAAAAAGGAATACGTAACAGAAATAAATTTAGAAACTAGAGATAAAAAGGCTACATGTCTAACACGGGCAGACAAAATTTGGAGACGTGTATTTGGCGCACAGTTCGTGGATCTAGGTTTACACAGTCAATGTTACTACAGTTATACAAATTATCAGTATGAAAACTACAACTTGGATGAAGACCGTTTTGAAGAATGGCAAAGTGTTACAACGGATCTTGATAGAAAGTTAATGACATTTAACATGCAATTGCCGTTTCGTTGTGACAATCTGACAGATGTAGAGCACAATACACACAGCATTGTAATTCCTGAACACCATACGAATGCATATTGGAACATTGTAGTTGAAACTCATTTTGGCCAACACACAACTTTTCTAACAGAAAAAACATTTAAACCTATTCTAAATTTACAACCATTTACAGTTGTGGGCAACTCCGGTAGTTTGCGATTGTTAAAGTATTTGGGATACAAAACCTTTAGTAGTGTATTAAAGGAAGACTATGACAATATTACAAATCCACAAGAACGCATGTGTGAATTAATTAAGATAATTAATAGTATTGTGCATACTAGTCACGAAGATCATGTCAAGATTCAAAAAAATTTATCGGGCATATTACAACACAACCAAAATCATTTTTTGGCGCCCAAAGCAGCTAGACTTAACAATTTTCTTGACAAACTAAAATATTAATTGACAAAAAAATACAACATGTTATTATACATATGATTAATCAAGGAGCATAAGAATGGCGATCAAATTTACATACGGCAACAGTGGCACTTTTGCCAACAACTCAAATGCTATTAACAGCACTGCTGAGTCTATTACCACAATGGATATCAATAGGGATGGTTTGCAGGATATTTTTATTGCACCCACATACTTTAATGCAAATCCAGATCTTCCAGCTAGGGCCTTTATTAACCAGGGAGATATGACTTTTGCAGAAGACAATAGTGTTTTTGTAAACGGACAACCTGTAACTGGATATCTAAATCATCCGCAACTGGTAGCAGACTTCAACAACGATGGTATTGATGATCTTATGCTAATTGACCAGGGCCAGGAAGTAACTATGCCCTGGGAGGAAGACACAATTAAACTGTTGTTTGGTACTGGTGATGGCCGTTTACAAGATGTCAGCAACACAAACTTACCCAACACGCTTAACTTTAATCATAATGGAGATTTTGCTGATATTGACAATGACGGAGACCAGGATGTATTAATTAGCACACTGGATTGGCCCAACAGTTATCTATTGATTAATGACGGAACTGGCAACTTTACTATGAACACCAGTAAACTACCGGATAACATGACCAAATGGACTGGTGAAGGCAACTGGATGCAACCTGGTGGTAGTGGATTTGGCGATATTAATGGCGATGGTCGTGTAGATATTGTGTTTGGCAGTTATAAAGATGCTGTTGGTAAAAAAATTACAGTAGCTACACAGGATGCAAACGGCAACTTTATTGAAACACAAGGCATTGCCTTTAAAAGTGATGTTTCCGGTGCAGGCATTAGTACAGTTCGTAGTGCAGATTTGGACGGAGATGGTGACGTTGACTTCTTGGCCAAGTTTGAAGGTGGAAGCTCAAGCGAAAACGGAATCATGGCATTACGTAACGATGCTGGTACACTTGTGGACGCCACCAGTGCTTGGTTTCCCAATGGTAATACTTGGAATGTAATGCTACCGGATCATGGACCAGGACAATTTGGCGGCTTGGACGACTATGGAGCAGGTTTCGAGTTACGAGACTTTAACAATGACGGCCTAATGGATGTAAGCTTTGCCCATTATAAAATGCAAGTTGCAAATCCTGGCAGTTATCTATATATCAACAACGGCAATGGTTTTACCCAGGCCACGTATGCAAATGGAGTAAGCAATAACATTGGCTGGGATTATGCAGCTGGGCAGCCTGCTTTTGCAGATTTTGATAATGATGGAGATGTGGATGTTGCACTTATCCGTCGGCAATCCGACACAACCTTTACAATTGATACACTGAAAAGTGACTTTATTGAACGCTATTCAGATAATGCAGAATCTATAGGCGGCACAGGATATCGTGATTACATCTATGCAAATGGCGGCAATGATATGGTAATTGCATATAATGGCAATGATGTTGTTTACGGTAACCAGGGCGCTGATATGGTTTACGGAAACCAGGGCGAAGATGCAGTTTTTGGAGGCCAGGGCGAAGATCAACTATTTGGCGGCCAGGGTCAAGACAAGTTGTATGGAAACTTGCAAAATGATGTTATCTATGGAAACAAGGAAAACGATGATATTTTTGGTGGCCAAGGACAAGACGTGATTTATGGCGGTCAAAACGAAGATAATTTAGATGGTAACCGGGGAAATGACCAACTTTATGGTAACCGTGGATATGATGTACTAAATGGTGGACTAGGTGATGACAGTCTCCATGGAGGTGCCCATGCTGATAAATTCGTGTTTAGTGCAGGCAAAGATGTCGTACAAGATTTTGATTTTGCTGAAGGAGACCGAGTTACTGGTATTGGATATGCTAGTGCTACTATTACCCAAGGAGAACAAGGTGCACTTATCAGCAACCATATTAATAGTTTGCAACTTATTGGTGTAAATTCTGCAGATATTACAACTGACTGGTTTATTTAAGGATATAACTATGAAATATAAAAATTGGGAACTAATGTCACAGCAAGAGTCAGATACTCTTAAAGAAATCGTAAAGTATTTTCTAGAACAGGAAAAAACTATTGTGTTTGACATGGATGTAAACAACAGTCCACAAAACCCCAAGCATGTATATGATCCGATTTTTAACAAAACAGGGAACCTTGTTCCCTGGAGTACCGCAGTTCGTGAATACTGGAAAGCTCGCTTAGTATAATGGAACAAACTTCAGCAACCACAGACCCCATGAGCAAGGCTGGGCGTCTTGCAATGGAATATGCTGAAGAAAAGCGTCGACTTAAAAAGGAACTTGCTGATCTACAGTTAGAAGTAGATGATCTTAAACCAACAACTCCTACTGGTACTATCGACTGGTATGTCAAATGGGCCAGCATGTTGATGGCTGTAGTAGGTGTATTTTTAATTAGTGCAAATCTTTTTACATATGGACAAATTGCATATGTGATTAGTAGCATTGGTTGGATTTATGTGGGTATTCAGTGGGGCGACCGTGCTATTATGATTGGCAGTGCAATTACAGGAACAAGTGTGGCACTTAATTTATTGAATAGTGTAATTACATAATGAAATACTATATTACTACACAAAAACGAGGTAAACGAGTTGTTAATGGAGTACGCTGGCAAGTGTATGAATATAACGAAAAAGATCTGACAGAAAAGCCTATTGGTTACAGCAAAAAATTAGATGGTGATCTATGTGAACCACCAGAATATGAGGAACATTCATGAAAATACATTTTATGACACCCTGTTACGGTGGACAAATTACAGAAGTTTGTTTCAGTAGTTATTTGCAGTGGACTATTCTTGCAATGCAAAACAAACTTGATTTCCAGGTTGACACACTTGCTAATGAAAGCAATGTAAATCGTGCACGAAATACATGCGCCGCAAAATTTTTAAGTGGAGATGCTACACATCTAATGTTTGTGGATGCAGATATTCAGTTTAATCCAGTGGATATAGTCAAGCTGGTATCTCATGATCGTGATATTGTGGGAGGAATTTACCCTCAAAAAACAATGCCTCCCCGTATGGTGGTAAATACTATTAATAATGGCGAAAAACAAGGAAATCTAGTGGAGGTTGGCACACTGGGAACAGGTTTTATGTTAATCAAACGTGCAGTGTTTGAAAAAATGATTGAGGCTGGTGCTCAGCCCTACAACGACAATATTGGACTCAGCCAAACAGAAAATGATAATCAGTATGACTTTTTTAACTGCACAATAGACAGCCAGGGGAATTATTTGTCGGAAGACTGGAGTTTTTGTCGTCGTTGGCGTGAACTAGGAGGCCAAATCTGGGCAGACACCACTATTGAACTTGCCCATGTAGGGTATTATAAGTTTATGCCCAATATGGAGCCCCTAGATGGAATTGTCCAAACATGAAAAACAGTTTTTGAAGTTATATGATTCAATGTTAACAGGCACTATCTCCATACATGAATTTTGTATGCAAATAGAATATATTCCGGATTTGCCATCAGCATTTTTAGAGTACTGGCAAAACAGAAAAAATAGTAAAAAATAGTATAAATTGTATTCTAATAAATAGTTTATGCGTATAAATGAAGCAATAAGAGATGTAGTTGTAATTTACCCTGGCAGGTTTCATCCTTTTCACAAAGGACATGCTAGTGTATATGAACATCTCCGCAGCAAATTTCCTAAAGTTTTCGTTGCTACCAGTAACAAGATAGCACCCCCTAAAAGTCCTTTTAGTTTTGAAGAAAAACGCAAAATGATGCTGCATGCTGGCATTCCTGCTAGTTTTATTGTGCAGACAAAAAATCCTTATCAGGCACAGGAAATTCTTGCCAACTTTGATCCTGAAAATACAAGTGTAATATTTGCTGTTAGCCAAAAGGATATGGCTGAGGATCCTAGATTTAGTTTTCGTCCACGAAAAGATGGTAGTCCTAGCTTTTTTCAACCACTGCCAAAAAATCCTACTGCATTAAAAGGATTTGATCAACAAGGTTATATATACACTGTTCCAACATTGGACTTTGAAGTTTTGGGCAAGCCAATGCGCAGTGCTACACAACTAAGAGCACAATTTGCAAACGCAGATCAAGACACACGCAAGGAAATTGTAAAAGATCTTTATGGTAGTTTTGATTCCGACATTTACAATATAATGCAGGACAAATTGACAGAATGGTTAAATCTTGACACTAGATTAACTACACTTAGAGAAACACTGGACGATCTAGAATTACTTTATAATTTTAAAGATTACAATACAGATAAAATTGTAAGTATGTTTGATAGTAAACTAGAAGAATCTATGCACAGTTTAATTACAGACTCTATTACACGAGTGGACAGACAAGACATAATGAACAGCATTGTTGCAGTTCCTGGTATAGGTGCTTATAGTGTTGGTACTTTAATGGCAGAGATAAGAAGCAAAATGACTGCACTTAGTGACATGAGTGCAAGCAAAGATCCTAGTGTATTTAGAAATATGAAGTTTTTGTTTGACAAAAACATTGTGGGCATAATGCTGGACGCACTAGTTACAGCATTTGATGATCTAGAATATATTAGGAAAAAAGGTGGACTAAGCAGTCGTAGTATTCCTAAAAATGTTTTTGACAGTGTAAGAAACATGAATGAAGGCTGGAGTAAAAAATACAAGGACAGTATAAATTGCAGTAATCCAAAAGGGTTTAGTCAACGTGCCCACTGTGCAGGTAAAAAGAAAACAAACGAAAAAATTACAAAACGCACTGCTATGGGCGACGTAATAGATGATTTTTACAAAAGCGATGCGCCACAGTTTAAAGGTAAAAGCAAAGCAAAAAGAAGACAAATGGCTATCGCTGCTAAACTAGCCAAAATGGACGAAGGTAAAGATGGTAAGAAAAACCTTGGCACTTTTGACAGTAAAAAAGCTGCCGAGAAGCATGAACATGAAGTACAATACTTTAAACATATGAGCGAATCACCTGAGCTCAATTCACTTAAATGGTTTCCTGTAGACGAACCAGAGTTGCCAAGTGACTACCCTGTTCGATATGCTATTATGAAAGCTATAGGCGCAACACACTATGCCAATTGGGGCAAAATAGGTGCTCCTTGGAGCAATGAAATGATTGGTGGTAGTGGAACTTATATGATTCGCGGTCCGTTTGGTCATGTATTACTAGATGCATCTGCTGATGTAAGAAATAAGTTTATTCTGCTATCACAAGTGTCTGTCGAAAATCGTGGTAGCGGCATTGGCAACAAAATTATGGATGCTATTAAATCTCATGCTGATAGTAGAGGATTTGGCGTTCAAGTAGACAAAGTTACTGCTAGAGACTTCTTTGATAAGTTTACATGGCTAACACCCGACAAATACAAAAGCACGTATACATATACTCCCGATAACGAAAGTGTAAAAGAAGAATTAGCTAAAATGGACGAAGGTAAAGATCCAAATTATCATTTACGTTTAGAGCGTGACAATAGTAATGATATGATGATATTGCATATTAAAGAATTAAGATCTGGTAAAAGGACAGAAGTAAGAGGCAAATCCAATTACGAAGGTGCTGGATACGATCCCAAAGATCCTTTGCATATACTATTGGACAAAATAGGTAAAGCAGCAAATATCAGTGAGTTGATGAATGGAGAAGTTGTTAGCATTAATCCAAATCATCCTTCTGGAGCAAAAGCCAAAAAAGATACAGCAAAAGCATTTAATGAAGCTCCTGTTACAGATGTTTCAATTAAGGAAATTCAATCCCTGTCTCATTATCCAAAGGGAAAAATTACCTACTGGAATCACGATGATGCACGGTTAAAAAAGGTTGGCAAACTAGGCGATTACAATATACACAAATCTATAGAAAGTGAAGCAGATGGTGGAGATCATGTGTTTGTTATCAAGAAAGATGAAGAACCACTGGGAGAGTTAATACTTACACAAAATGATTCTCCTTTTGCACAGGCAACAAAGCAAGGTTTTTGGACCAGCAGTGTTAGATTTACGCCTGAATTACAAGGCAAAGGACTTGCTGTACCGCTATATGCTTATGCTGTTAAAAAAGGTTATGATATTGTAAGTGATGATAGTCAAAGCAAAGGTAGTGAGATACTGTGGCAAAAGTTAAGCAAACAAGCTGGTATTAATGTATATGCTTGGGACAGAGAAAACAACAAATTTTTTGCTTTTGATCCAGAAAACGACCCAAGAGCACAAGTGTACTCAGACGAAGGTCAGGCGCAAAAAATAATTGATGAATATCGCAAACTGATGCAACAGGCAGGAAGCCAAGAAGAACGAGAAGAATT
>CAACVD010000623.1_pt1 | contig 17183 bp, 20 predicted proteins | sample 2381771 | NCBI WGS metagenome assembly CAACVD01 (sample SAMEA5211965, study PRJEB30684) | marine metagenome | biome: Marine; feature: Epipelagic; material: Water | collected 2015-10-15 | depth 15 m | reverse complement strand
ACAACTGCGATACAGCGACAGATAAGTTTTCAGCGCGATATTGGTCGTGCAAAAAGTGGTAAGGAGCAAAAAATGATGATGATGGGGCGATATAAGAAGGTCATGTCGATGGACATGAAGGAAATGCCTATGAAAAAGAAGAAAAAGACCAAGAAAAAGGCAAGAAACACGAAAAAAGGCACAATAGTCGGTAAATTTTCATCACAGGAGGTCTGATATGTACCACAGAGGCACAAAAAAGAAGAAGACGAAGAAAAAAAAGAAGGGAAAGTAAGTAATGTCACCAATTTACAAGCATACCATCCATAAAAACAAGGCTGCAAAGCCAGAACCCAAGCCAGAGCCAAAAGAAACTCCAAAGCCGGAGAAAAAAGAGCCAAAAGCGAAGAAGAAGTAATGGATGATAATGAATTTGCGACTATTCTCAAAGCAGAGATAGAGCAAGCCAACAATTACTATGATACAGAGCTTTCTTCTGATCGTGTAGAGACCCTACAGTATTATTTGGGTGAGCCTTTTGGCAACGAGCAAGAGAATAGATCAAAGGTCGTACTCTCAGAAGTCAGAGATACCATAGAATATATGATGCCCTCTTTGATGAGAGTCTTTTCTTCTAGTGATAAGTTCTGTCGCTTTGTAGGGCGTAATGCAGAAGATGTAAAAGGTGCAGAGCAAGCCACAGAGCTTGTAAACTTTGTACTCAACAGCCAAAACAACGGCTTTACGATTTTACATAACTTCTTCAAAGACGCATTGCTGTTTAAGATTGGCGCACTAAAGACATATTGGGAAGAAACAGAGACAACTGTTGAAGAGACCTACGAGCGATTGAGTCAACTGGAGTTAACCACCCTACTTGATGACCCTGCGATTGATTTAAAGTCACAGGAGATTGTTGAAGAGGGCGTTACAGACCCTATGGGAAACGAGATACCTACTGAGCAGTATTTTAATGTAGAAGTCAAAAGACGCACAAAGAATGGTAAGGTTAAAATTGAGAATATACCCCCTGAAGAGTTGATATTCTCACGCAGAGCAAAGTCTATGGATGATTGCACATTCATAGGACATAGAACACAAGTAAAGGCTGGTGACTTAATAGAACGTGGCTATGACGCTGACCTTGTTATGTCACTTACTGGTGATAAAGAGCTAGACGATGAGTCAGAGCGTCAATCTCGTTTTCAGGACATTGAGTCTAGCCCCTATGACAATGCTGTAGACCCCACCAACAGAGAAGTCTTGGTAACAGAAGCCTATATAAAGGCCGATTATGATGGGGATAATATCCCTGAACTCAGAAGAGTTATTGTGCTGGGCGATGGCTACGAGATTGTAGAAAATGAGCCTTTTGACAAGATACCTTTTGCGATAGTTAGTCCGATACTTATGCCTCATAGAATGGTAGGCTTGAGTGTGGCTGAAATGGTCATGGACTTGCAGTTAATCAAGTCGCAAATCTATCGACAGATGCTGGATAATCTGTATCTAACCAACAACTCCAGAGTAGCGGTTGTGGAAGGACAGACAAATCTTGATGACCTTCTATCAAGCAGACCGGGCGGTATTGTTAGGATGAGAGCGCCCGGCATGGTACAGCCATTAGCCGTACCCCAATTAGGCGCACAAGCGTTCAATATGCTTGAGTATGCAGACCAGATAAGAGACCAGCGTACAGGCTTTTCTAAAGCCTCTCTAGGGCTTGACCCAAAGCAATTGCAGTCAACATCAACCAATGCTGTTAACGCTACAATACAGGGCGCACAGTTAAAGATAGAGATGATTGCAAGGGTTTTTGCTGAAACTGGTGTGAGAGACATGATGTTTAACATCCTCCACCTTATCCAAAAGCATCAGGACAAGGCAGTAACGATACGCTTGCTGAATGAATATGTGGATATAGACCCAAGAGCCTTTGCAAATGAGTATGATTTAGAGGTCTCTGTTGGTCTTGGTAATGGTGAAGAAGACCAGAAAGCAGCAATGTTGGTACAGATTGCCAACAAACAAGAGCAGATGCTAAGAGAATTAGGTATTAACAACCCTGTGGTAAAGCCCTCACAGTACGTTAATACGCTCAAGAAGATAGCAGAGATGGCTGGGTTTAAGAATACAGACCAGTTCTTCAGTAGTGGTGAGGCGTTAGACCAAGCTGCACAACAGGCACAACAGCAACAACAGCCAGAGCAGAATATAGAACTTCTAAAGCTACAGGAAGAGTTGAAGCTAAAGCGTGAGGAAATGGAAGCCAAGATTGCGCTTGAGAGAGAAGAGATGCTGGCAAAGATTGAGCTACGCAAGTTTGAATTTGAGGCTGAACTAAATCTCAGGCAGCAAAAACTGGCATTAGGTGGCGATATATCGACTAATCTACCAACAGCGCAATGACAGACCTAGATAATGAGCGTCACAGAGGCGCAAGAGCAAACGCTATAATGACTGACCCGTTGATGATTGAGTCATTTGAAATGCTAAAGAATACCTACTTTGATGCGTGGGCAAATAGTGTACCTACCGATACAGCAACGAGAGAGCATTGCTGGACGATGTACAACGCCATCAAGGAACTAGAAGGACAATTGGATTCCGTCATTAAGACGGGAAAATTTGCAGATAAACAATTAACAAAAGGAGTTTAGGATGCAAGACAACCCTAGCAACCCTCAAGAGGGAACTGGGAACTTATCGCACAATGATGCGGTAAACCTATTATTGGACGCGAATAGCCCTTCCGAAGAAGTAAGCGAAGTCCAGCCAACAACCGAAGTGGAGACTGAAGAAGTTGAGGCGGTTGAAGACCAACCAACCGAAGCAGAAGCAGAGGAAACAGAGGCAGAGGAAGTCACCGAAGAAGAGGTCGAAGAGACCGAACCAGAAGAGACCCTCTACAGAGTGAAAGTGGATGGTGAGGAGTATGACGTTAATACTGAAGAACTCATCAAAAACTATCAACTTGAAAAATCGGCTCAGAAAAGACTACAAGAAGCTGCGGAACAGCGAAAAGAGTTAAGTAGCAAGGAAGCGTCTTTAGAGCAAGAGCGTCAGAAATATGCTCAAGTCCTACAAATGTACGAACAACAGTTAGCACAACCTCAACAGGCAATGAGTCAGGAACAGTTAGCGCAACTGAAAGCAGAAGACCCCATTGCGTACAATACGTATTTGGTTGAGGAACAGCAAAGACAAAGCAGATTGCAAGCTATCCAACAGGAGCAGCAAGTTGTGAAGTCGGAGCAACTAGCGAAACAGGCTGATATACTACTTGATCTAATCCCATCGTGGAAAGATCAGGGTGTAGCAGCAAAAGAAAAAGGCGAATTAGTCGGTTATTTAAGAAGTCAGGGCTTTTCGACTGATGATATCAATAACGCAACTGATGCAAGGATAGTAAACATGGCACGAAAAGCACAACTTTACGACAATCTACAAAGCAAAGCGACTGTCGTGAAAAAGAAAGTGGTTACTGCGCCTAAGATGGTAAAGGCTGGACAGCCCAAACCTCGTACAAATGTACAAGACAAGGCAAAAAAGGACGCTTGGACAAAGCTTAAAAAGACAGCCAGTAAAGATGCTGCTGTCGAATATCTTTTAACCAAGTAGCTATTTAGGAGAAAATAAAATGGCAACATATTCCTCAAGCGACAGTGTTGGACAAAGGGAAGACTTGTCGGATGTGATCTATAGGATTGACCCTGATGAGACCCCTGTGTTTTCCAACGCACAAAAAGAAGTAACCAAAGCTGTTTCCCACGATTGGCAAGTCCAAGAGTTAGCAGCAGCGGTTGATACAAATGCGGTGAATGAAGGAGCAGACTTCAGCTATGTAAATCCCAGCGCGACGGTCAGGCTTTCGAATACCCATCAAATAGCAGCACAAGCAGCGCAAGTGTCAAACACACTTGAGGCTGTAGATGTTGCCGGACGCGATAGAGAATCTGCTTACGTAAAGATTTTAAAGTCTTTGGAGCAAAGAAGAGATATAGAGAAGTCCTTATTCAAGAATGAGGCTAAATCTACCTCTGACCCAAGAAAGACAGCAAAGTTCTTGAGCTACATGAGCAATGTTGTTCTTGAGTCTGGATCATCTGTTGCATCTGGAGGCAATGGAGGCGCAGCAGCTACCATGTCAGGCTCAAACGATGCGCTTGAATTGGCTGATATTGAAAATGCTATGAAGTTAGCCTATGAGGATGGTGGACAACCAGATATGCTTGTTCTTAGCCCTGCTAACAAAGTGGCGTTCAGTAACCTCAGTTCAGGTAGTGTTGCGACTAACCAAATCCAGATGACAGCACCAGCCGAAGCTGCAATAGTGGGGAGTGTGTCCCTGTTTTTAACGGATTTTGGAACTTTAAATGCTGTTATTGATAGAAATGCAACAGACACAGAGATACTTCTCTTGGATAGTGACTACTACGCAATCGGTCATTTACCCAACAGAATGTTTAGTGTTTCTGATGTAGCTCCTACTGGTGATACAACGAAGTTTGCAATCATCTCTGAGTATTGCTTAATAAATCGTGCGCCAAAGGCTCATGCTGCGGTGTTTGATCTAAACACTTCATAAGTATAATGGTGGAGGGGGTGAAAGCCCCCTCTCCTCTTGAGGATATAATGAGAAAAGTATTACTAAGTAAAAACCCACTTACAGGCAAAGAGACATGGATTGAGGACACTGTTGATGGTCTTCAGGTCAATACAAAGGTTGATGTGTCTCCTGTGCTTGATTTCGCTAAGAAACAAGAGGGAGAATATCGTTATGGGTCGTTGATTGGAAACACCCAAAAGCATCAACAAAAGATAGCTGAAATACCAGCACCTTTATTCTTTGAATTACAAAAGAAGTTTGGTCATTTTAAACACAATAAAAAGAAGTGGCTGAAATGGCTACAAAACCCTGAGAACAAACACTTTAGAACCACTGGCGGTCGATTAACATGAGTTTAGATACCTATTCTAACCTACAGACTTCTATAGCTAATTTCCTAGCGAGGGATGATTTAACAACCAGTATCCCTGACTTTATTTCATTAGCAGAAGCAAGAATGTCTAGGGAGTTAGATACACGATCACAGGAAGCATCGACAACCATATCAACTGTGGCTGGTACAGAAAGCTATGCCTTACCCACAGATTTACGTGAAATACGAGTGGTAAAGATAAATAATAACCCCAATAAGGTATTAGACTTTTCGACTCCAGACACGTTTTTTAAAACACATAGTTCCGAAGGACAAGGTACACCCGTATCCTATACCATCATAGGCACAAATATTCATGTGCGTCCTATACCTGATGCAGTGGTAACAATAGAAATAATATTTGGTAACGGCCTCACAAGTCTGTCCGACTCCAACACAAGCAATACAGTATTAACTCGCCACCCAGATTGTTATTTATATGGGTCTTTAGTTGCAGCGCATACGTTTCTAATGGATGAGGCTAGAGCGACACAATATGATGCGTTGTTTAGCAGAGCCTTAACTGAGGTAAAAAGAGATACGCAACAAGCGCGATTTGGTGGCGGTGCGTTAACAATGAAACAGGACTATGGAAATACATAATGATTCCATTCGGTGAATGGCTACCTGACCAAGCCCCATTGAACTCTAGTGGTGCAACAGTGGCTACAAATGTTATAGCTGCTGCAAGAGGATACAGACCCTTTCTAGGATTAGCTACCTTATCACAAGCTGCTGATGCCTATTTGCGAGGGTTTTTTGCGACTATTGATAGTGCTGGCACAGTACATTTATTTGCTGGAAACGCTACAAAACTATTAAAGTTTAATGCTTCAACAGCAGCATTAGATGACGTAAAGAGTGGAGCGTATACGCTTTCAAGTAAAGACCAGTGGAAGTTTGTGCAGTTTGGCAATAGTGTTTATGCAGCAAGTGGTTTAAGTAATGCCTTGCAGAAATACACACTTGGGTCATCAAGTGCCTTTGCTAATGTATCCGGCTCACCAAACGCTAAGTTTCTTGCTGTTATACGAGACTTTGTGGTTACGGCTCATGTTAATTATAGTTCTAACACGCACCCATCAAGAGTGCGATGGTCGGAGATAAATAATGCTGACAGTTGGACTATAGGAACTAATCAGGCTGATATACAGGATATACCTGATGCCGGAAACATCACTGGCTTAGTGGGCGGTGACTTTGGCGTTGTATTATTAGAGAGAGGTATTGCTAGGATGCAATATGTCGGCTCTCCTTTGATCTTTACCTTTGATATGGTGGAGACAGGACATGGGTGCGATATACCTAATTCAATAGCAGCCCTTGCGCCAACACAGATATTTTATTTGGCCTCCGATGGATTCTTTATGTTCAATGGAGAGCGATCAATACCGATTGGTTCTGAGAAGGTAGACGAGTTCTTTCTAAATGATGCGTCACCCCATGAACTTGATAGATTAAGCTGTAGCATAGACCCTGAAAATCAGGTTGTAGCGTGGTCGTATGTATCGAATGAAAGCAGTACAGGCGCACCAAATAAGATAATTATGTATAACTACGCTGTTGGGCGATGGTCATTGGCTGAGTTAGACCATGAGTTTATAGGCACAATTATATCGCCTAGTTTTACACTTGAGGCATTGGCTACGATATCTAGTAGTATTGATGCTCTGGGTACGTCTTTGGACTCACGTTTCTTTAGAGGCGGTCAGAGTGCCTTTGCTGCAAGTTCTAGTAGTAAGATTGCGTCCTTTACAGGCGATGCGTTGGCTGCAACATTGGAGACAGCAGAATTTGAGCCAGCAAAACTAAAGAAGTCACTCGTTAAGAGTGTTACACCCTATGTTACATCGAAAGATGTAGCTCCTACCCTCACTGTACAGGTGGGGTCTCGTTCTCGACAGATAGATACTGTTTCGTTTACTGCGTCTGCCAACTTGAACACTGATAACTTTGTTCCAGTAAGAAGTAATGGTCGCTATCATAGAGTGCGAGTTAATGCTAGTGGTGGTACTTGGCGTTATGCTCTGGGTGTGGATGTTGAGACAGCTAGTCTAGGAAGACGATAATGACAACTTTCAACTTTCTGCGTCTACCCCAAGCTGGGGGAACGCCCAGAGAGGTTAGTAGTGCCGTAAATTTACTGCTCGAAGGCAAGCTAAACTCTACTGGGTCTTTTACCCTAACGGCAAGTGCCACAACAACTACTGTCACAGATTTAAGGGCTAGTAGTGATAGCGTTATTTTATATAGCCCATTGTCTGCAAATGCGTCAGCAGAAGTGGGCAACGGCACAATATTTATATCTGCACGAAATAAACAGAATTTCGTTGTAACACACGCGAACAACGGACAAACGGACAGAAACTTTATGTATGTTGTACTAGGATGAAATTTTTGCCTGTTCCAGTGGAATATCTGGATGAGAAATGGCAATACATCAAACCTATACTCAACAAGGCTGTATGCTTATCACCTCGTAAAATAGACATTGAGGATGTGTATACGGCAAGTAAACAAGGGGCATACCTTGTGTGGACTGTTGAGGAAGAGGATAAGGTAATTGCCGTTGTTACAACACGTATGGTCTTCTATCCAAAGGGCTACGCTATGGCTGTTGATTTTGTTGGGGGGAAGAGAATGAAAGAGTGGCTTGATATGGTTCACAACACTCTTAAGGCTCATGCAAAGCATAACAAATGTATTCATCTTGAGGCTTTCGGTCGAAGAGCATGGGGAAAGTATTTAGAGAAACTAAGCTGGTATCCAGCGTATATAACTTATCATAAGGACTTATAAAATGGGAAAAGGTGGCGGTGGAACACAAACTGTTGTAAACACACAGGATATTCCTCCATTTCTAAGAGATCAATTGACTCAGACATTTGGCGAGGTAGAACGATTTAGACCAAATTCTAATATTGTGCCTAATATAGCTGGGTTTACGCCTACGCAGACACAATCTTTTGATGCTATTCGAAACATTACTAACAACAATCCATTAGCAAATCTAGCCTCAACAACCATATCAGACATTATTAAGGGTGACTTCACGATAAGTGACCCTTTGCAAACGGCTATTGATGCTCAAACAGACAGAGCAATAAACGATATTTCATCACTCTACTCAAAGGGTGGAAGACTAGGCTCTGACGCTTTTGGAACAGCTATTGGTGAAGGAGTAACACAAGCCTCTGCGCCTCTATTAGCAGATGCTATTGAAAAAGATCAGGCAAGAAAACTTGCAGCGGTAAGTTCAATACCAAGCGTGTTGAACAATGACCTCGCTTTGGCTAGGGCATTAGGGGCTGTTGGTGCAGAGGAGAGAGCCTTAGATCAGGCATTGTTAGATAGGCCAGCGATGGTGACTTCTGCACAAAATACGGCAAATCAACAACGCATAAACAATTTGCTATCGGCTCTTGGTTCAAGAGGACAAGTTGGTGGCACATCAACGTCACAACAACCAGTTCGATCACCTTTAGCTGGTGGTTTAGGGGGTGCATTGACAGGGGCAACTCTTGGCTCTGCTTTCCCAGCTTCACTTGCGCCTAGTTTGGGTGCGTTAGCCCCTCTTGGATTAGGAGGCGCTGGTGCATTGATAGGTGGTGGACTTGGATTATTGGGGTTAATATAGATGGTTGAACAAACACAACTCGGCTTACTAGGCAATTTAAACAATACGCTTGCTAATCTCTCTTTGCCAAGTAGATTAGGCTTACTCTCAACAGGCGTAAGTCTATTGGAAGGACAACCACTAGGACAAGCTGTAAAGACTGGTCTTGGAACATTTGGTGGATTGCAGCAGATAGATCAACAGCAAAGACAAAGAGAAGCTGTCAATAATTTACTTGCGTCTGGTAGTTTCACCGATATGGAAAAACAACTTATATCTGCGAGTGGACAGCCTGTAGCCACAGCATTATCTATTCAAAATAGAAAAAGAACTTCTACTGCGCCTTTAAGTGCAATAGGCAAAATAAGACAAGACTTACAAAAAAAACTAATTACCGAAGAAGACGCAAAATTAGCTATTGCAAAATTAACAAGCACTACTGGCACAACGCCAAATATTCAAAAAGGTGGTTCGTTCAAATTTGATGATGGAATTAAAAATCTATATTTTGACCCCTCTGGAATTGATGGTGGCTATTTCGAAATTGTAAATGGAGTAAGAAAGAGTGTTGATGTGTCTAATGCAGTACCCATAACACAAGGTTTCTTTACAAGAACCACGCCAACTTTTGAGCAATTCAACAAACTTAGAACTAAATTAATTCAAGATAAAAACAGCCTAAGAAAATATACATCTTATCTAAAAAATATAAAAGACTCCCCACAAGGAGTAAAAAGATTAGGGGCAGAGTTAACTTCAATTTTTAAAACACTTAATTTTGATAAACTTTCAAGAGAAGAATTATCTCTAAGAATAGCTAAAGGTGAAGTGCAGTCTCTATTGGGTGCATCTCGACTTGAGACTATTGGTGGTGGCGTTATGACAGAACAAGACGCATTAAGAGTACTAGCAACTATTGGTGGAAATGTTGATGCCTTTCAAAATCCACAAGTTGTAGAAGCTCAGTTATCAAAAATATTTAGGGATAAGTTTACAGCTTACGAAGACTCAAGAAAGACTCATAATATAAATGTTAAAGCTGCTTACAATAGTTATGGTGAAATTGAGCCTATAGATTTCGATACCTCGTTGTTAAGTGAGTCTGTTCAACGTGAGTTAGGGCTAACTAATACTGGGTCTAACAATAATACAGAGCAAAACAACCAACCAAATTCAAATGACACTTCATCAATCGGTGTAGAAGAGATGAGAAAGATGCTTCAAGAAGGCACAATGACAGAAGAGATTGCTAAGTCTAGTAGGGTAACTCAAGAGGCTTTTGATTTTTATCTCAACTCTATAATAGGAGATTAGAATGTCGGAAGTTCAAAGAAGGGAAAGAGAAATAGCCATAGCTAAAGCTAAAGCAAGAGCCAAAGCTAATCAAACTCCTAGAACTTTGTCTCAAACTTTGTATGAAAATATCATAGGTCAAGGTGAAGTTGACACTGTAGGCGAAAGAATTGGTGAAGCAATAAATCAGGCTGGTGTAGGTTCAGTGAGAGGTGTAAAGACGCTTCTTGATTTACCTGAATTGGCTGGAAGTTTAGGAAGACTTGGGTTTGATTATTTTGCTGGCAATGAGCTAAAGCCTCTACCAAAAGAGACCCTATTAGGGGGAACATTTGAAAAAGGCGCAAGAGGACTAACAAGTCTATTGGGAAGTCCAGACGCACTTGATGCTAAACCCACAACGACAACTGGAGAGTTTGCTAGAACAATAGGAGAATTTGTAACACCAGCCGGAGTTGTTTCTAAGTTTGCTAAACCAATTATAACTGCTGCTGGAGTCTCTGCCGTAGGAAGTGAAACGGCTGGTCAAGCAACGAAAGATACTGTTTTTGAGCCTTATGCAAGAGTGGCTGGAGCATTAGTTACTCCTTATGGTTTTAACAAAACCTTACAAGCCTTAAATATGCAATCTGTAAAAAAGCCAACTTTGGAAAATTTAAAAGCAGAAAAGAACAAAGCCTATGAATTGGTAAAGACATCTGCTGAAAAGTTTGAGCAGAGTGAGCTTGATGACTTGGTTAGGAATATAAATAGACAGGCTAATATTGATTTCTTTGACCCCACGATTGATGAGAAAACTAAAAAAGCTATTAAATTAGTCGAGAACCTAAAAGGCAAAGATATATTTATAGGCGAAATAGATAAGGTTAGAAAAAGACTTAGCAAACTCTATAAAGGCGCAGACGATGAAGATGCAGCTATATTAGGAATTATAAATACACTTGATGATTTTGTGGCTACTAAGGCAAAATCTAGTGACCTAATAAACGCAGCAAGAGCAGCTAATGCTAAATTCTCAAAAGCAAATCTCCTTGAAAAAGAATTTGTTAAGGCATCTGATCAGATAGCCTCTACTGGTTCTGGTGGAAATGTTGTTAATAAATATAGGCAAACACTTACACGAATTAAAAATAATCCCATGAAGGCAAAGTTTTTTACCAAAGATGAACTTGAGCAAATGGATAGAATAATAAACGGAGACTTTGGTGTTAATACATTGCGTCTCATTGGGAAATTATCGCCTTCTGGCAATGGCTTAATGTTAGCGTTAAATATTGGAGCTATTGCGTATAACCCTTCACTTGCTGGAATAACTGCTGTTGGAGTTGGTTCAAAAGCACTAAGCGAAAAAGCTACAATGCAAGCAGTTGAGAAACTACAAGACCTTGTGAAATCTGGTGGCATAAAGTTGTCTAACGATGAAGCTAAAGGACTGATAAGAGAATTTATAGAAACGTCAACATCAAGGGTTGCTGGTATTACATCATCATTGTCTGAAGACTCTAGTAAAAACGTGTCTGCTACAGCTACGCCAACAAACTTACAAAACCTAAGTTCAATTTTTGATAATTTATCAAACATAAATTTACCAACCAACCTATCACCATCACTATTGAGGTAATAAATGGCAAAGAATAACATCACACAATTTGATGCTACAGACGCAAATAATACAGACATAAAAGGTATTGATATTTCGGAAGGCATGAGTCCTGCGAATGTGAATAACGCTCTGAGGGCGATTATGGGAACGCTAAAGGACATGGACACAGGGGCTACATCCCTCACCTCTCCTTCAGGCACAAATATTACTGCGACTACTGCTATAAAGACTCCAGCAATACAATTTACGGATGGCGATGCAGCTATATCTATTGCTGATGGTGGTGGCGTTACAGCTAATAACTTTAGCTCTAGTGGTGTAAACATTGATGGTGGTGCTATAGATGGCGTAACTCTAGGCACGAACTCTGCGGTCACTCAGGCTGTTATAGATAATGTCAACATAAATGGCTCTACAATAGGGCATACAAGCGATACAGACCTTATGACAGTCTCTAGTGGGTTGTTGACTGTGGCTGGAACAATGGCTGCTACAGAGGTAAAAATAGGCAGTGCAGCAAACATTACTGATGTTGATACAGACCTTGCGTCTGTTAGTGGAAATGATGACACTGTTGCTTCTGCTAAAGCAATCAAAGCCTATGTCGATGCACAATTAACTGCGTCTGATTTAGACTTTCAGGCTGACTCTGGTGGTGCATTAGCTGTTGATTTAGACTCACAAGCGCTAACACTTACAGGGGGAACTGGTATAGATACCTCTGGGTCAGGGCAAACAGTAACCTTTGCTATTGACTCTACTGTGGCAACATTAGCTGGCTCACAGGCACTTACAAATAAAACCATAGACGTAGATAACAACACACTCTCTAATGTAGAGGTAGATAATCTCAAATCAGGTGTTTTAGATACCGACATATCTTCTGTGTCTAGCTCTGATGATACTATAGCCTCTGCAAAAGCTATTAAGACGTATGTTGATGCTCAAGTATCCAGTATACCAACAGGAGACATAACCTCTGTTGTCGCTGGTAGTGGTCTTACTGGTGGAGGTACGTCATCAGATGTAACCCTAAATGTTATAGGTGGTACAGGCATTACGGCTAATGCTGATGATATATCCATTGACTCTACAGTGGCTACACTTACAGGGTCGCAGACACTAACGAACAAAACACTAACTAGCCCTGTGTTAAATACAGGCGTATCAGGTACAGCTATACTTGATGAAGATGATTTTGCGTCTGACTCTGATACAAAACTAGCGACACAACAATCTATCAAAGCCTATGTAGCTGCTCAAGTTGCTGGTGGTGGAGGTGGACTAGGCTCTGTTGTTGGCGATACGTCACCAGAGTTGGGCGGTGATCTGGATGTTTTGGCACGAAGTATTGTAAGTTCATCGAATAGAAATATATCCCTTACGCCAAATGGCGCTGGTGTTGTGCGTATTGATGGGTCTGATGGTGTAGATATATCTCAAGGCGCAATATCAATAAAGAATGGAGGCTCACAGTCTTATGTACGTTTCTATTGTGAGAGCTCCAACGCTCATTACGCACAATTAACTGCCCCTGCTCACTCTGATTTCTCAGGCAACATATCCATAGTTCTACCGACAACGGCTGGTACGTTGGCTCTTACATCACAATTATTAACGGCTGGTATCTCTAGTGGTAATGCCTTGGTTGCAGCTAGTGGTCTTGCTGATAATGACTTTTTACGAGTTGATGGCACAAGCATTGAGGGTAGAAGTGCGTCTGAAGTCGTAAGCGATATAGGAGCAGCAACAACAGATGATGCCACCGCCTTGGCGATAGCGTTGGGCTAGTAAAGGAGAAAATATATGCCAAACACATTTTTGAGTAAAACGGATTCTGGGGTAACTGGCAACGCCAGTATTTACTCTGTGCCATCAAGCACTACTACAGTGATACTAGGTTGTCTTATAGGGAATACAACGACAGGACAAGTAACAACAACAGTAACGCTTGTTAAAAATGTTGGAGATAATGTTGCTCTGCTTACAAATGCACCAGTTCCAGCTGGTTCATCACTTGAATTATTATCTGGAAATAAAGTCGTAGCAGAAACAAGTGATGCAATCCAAGTATCAGCAACTGGAGCAGTAGATGTAGCTCTCAGCATCATGGAGATAACATAATGGCATATCTAGGAAATCAAGTAGCACCTCTTGTTCAAGCATTAGAGGGCAAAGAACTCAAGCTTGATAGTGATGGTGATAGTAGTATCCAAGCGAGTACAGATGATACCCTTATTCTAAAAACAAATAGTAATACGGCTTTATCTATTGATGCGAATGGTCACATCACCATGCCAACTCAACCTGCTTTTCTAGTAAAGCCAAGTTCTAATCAAACAAATCTTACTGTTGGAGCATTTACAACTGTTGTTTTTGGGACAGAAATATTTGACCAAAATTCAGACTTTGCTTCAAATGTTTTTACTGCACCAGTAACAGGAAGGTATCAATTCAATGTTGAAATTTTACTACAAGCAGTTAACAATGCTTATGAGTATTTAGATGTTCAATTAATAACAAGTAATAGAAATCATATTAATGATACGACACCAGACCATTATTTGGATTCTGACTCTACATTGCATATGGGAATAAGTGTTTTAACAGATATGGATGCAGGAGACACTGCTTATGTGCGAATAGTTGTACCAAACACAGGTTCAGCACAAACAGATATACACACATACAGTAGTTTTAGTGGCTTTTTAGTAGCATAACGCCAAGAGTGAAACAACTCAATCATAAAGGAGATAAAAATGGCAAATCACACAAAAACAATAACACTAACAGACTTACAACAACAAATATTATCTAACGACTTGTACAATGATACAGACAACGCAGGTTTGGACGCATGGATACAAGACGCAGTAGACGGCAAAATAAACAACTGTTGGAAGAGGATGCAACGAGAGTGGACAGATAAGTTAATGAACGACAGTTCTTTTACTGACCCAATTCCAAGTAACCAAGCTGACTTTGTGGCTCTTGTATTAGCAAGGTCTGATTACAAAAATCGTAAAGCAAGAGATGACGCAAGTAAAATAGGATAAAAATATGCCATACATAGGAAGAACTTTAGGACAAGGCACACGCTCACGCTTTCTCTATACAGCTACGGCTGGACAGACTACGTTTTCTGGGTCTGATACCCAAAGCAATACTCTCGCCTATGCCGATAATAACGGATTAGATTGTTTTCAGAATGGGGTCTTGTTAAAGGGTGGTGGTGCAGACTACACAGCAACAACTGGAACGTCAGTAGTCTTAACAACTGGTGCGTCTGTAAATGATATTATTGAGATACTTGTCTATGATGTCTTTGCTATTGCTGACCATGTTAAAAAGTCTGGTGACGCTATGACTGGCCCTTTAACGAATATTGATGTGAATGGCACAGAGCTTATTCTTGATGCTGATGGGGATACGTCCATTGAAGCAAGTACTGATGATGTAATGACATTTAAGACTGGTGGTAGTGATAGGGTAGTCATAGATAACAGTGGCAACGTGGGTATAGGGGATAGTTCACCAGAAAGTAACACCAACTATACAGCCCTTACAGTCACTAGCACTTCAGGTACTGGAGGTGGTCAAGTATATGTTCAATCTAGTTCTGTAAATAGTGTTTTTGGAGCAGATAATAGTGGCTCTGACCCAAAATCTATTTTGCAAACAGTTTCAAATCATCCATTACAATTTGGTACTAACAATACAGCACGCATGAGGTTGACATCATCAGGAAGATTAATACTAGGGGGAACGACTGAGGTTTCTACTAGTCTTACAGGGCATTTACAAGTTGGTGCTGGTGATACACATTTTGTTGTTCATCGAAATGACTTAAATAATCAGATTAATGTTGATACAAAAGTAAATGTGACTTTTAGTCGTACTCACTATAAGTTTAGTAATCCCAATGGTGTTGTTGGCAGTATTGTAACATCAAACAGTGGCACTGCTTTCAACACATCTTCAGACTATAGGTTAAAAGAAAACGTAGTGACTGACTGGGATGCTACATCACGATTGAAACAACTAAAGCCAAGTAGGTTTAATTTCAAAACATCCAAAGATACTACAGTAGATGGCTTTCTTGCACATGAAGTGTCAAGCATTGTTCCAGAAGCGATTAGTGGTGAAAAGGATGCAGTAGATGCAGATGGAAGCCCAGAGTATCAAGGCATAGACCAAAGCAAACTTGTGCCACTACTGACAAAGGCATTACAAGAAGCAATGGCTCGTATTGAAACACTTGAAGCCAAAGTAACAGCATTGGAGGGTAAGCCATGACGAAGTGTGCAGAATTAGCAAACCTTATTGGAAATATTAATGCTGGTGGGGGTGGAGCTAATAAAAATGTTATAATAAATGGTGCAATGAATGTGGCACAGAGAGGAACAAGTTTTTCTAACGTAACCTCTAGTCAGTACTGCCTAGACCGTTTTAGTGTAGACGTTGGTGGAGGTGGTGCATTTAATGTAACACAGGATACCTCTGCACCAGAGGGTTTTGAGAAAAGTTTAAAACTAGAGGTAAACACAGCAGATAGTTCAATAGCATCAGCAGATGCTTACAGAGTTACGCAAGCTATTGAAGGACAAAATATTGCACAAGTTGATTTAGGTGCGTCAACAGCAAAAGCTATGGCATTGTCCTTTTATGTAAAGTCTTCTGTTACAGGCACATACGGAGTTGGACTGGCAAATAGTGCAGAAACAGAAAACTTTGTTGCTGAGTATACAATAAGCTCTGCAAACACTTGGGAAAAGAAAACAATAAATATACCTGTAAGAACAAGTGGAACATGGTTGACAACTAACGGTATAGGCATTGGAGTTAGGTTTGATTTAGGTTCTGGTACAAATTACAATGGAACAGCAGGACAGTGGCAGACCACTTCATCAAAAGTATACAGAACGTCAAGTTGTGTAAATCTAATTGCTACAGGGAGTGCAACGTGGTTCATCACAGGAGTGCAGTTAGAAGTAGGGCAGAACCCAACGAGTTTTGAGGTAGAGCCTTTTGAGAGGACGTTGGCTAAGTGTAAAAGGTATTATCAAAAACTAACTGACAGCTATGAACTACATGGACAAATCTGTAATGGTCACTATTCTAGCTCTACTCAATTTCAAGGAGTAATTAAGTTTGTACCACAAATGAGAGCAGCGCCATCGCTATCACATACGACAACATCTAGTAACAATTATTTAAGTGCTTATTATGTTGCCAGAGACGGTAATAATGACTACGTTGATTCTTTAGCTTTTTACAATGCAAATACAGCAACTGTGTTAATATATTCCACTGCAGGTGCTAGTGCAACACAAGCAGTAGGTGCTAATTTAAGTGTTCAAAGCACAATAACAGAAATAGCGGCAGTATCAGAATTATAGGAGAAATAATGTTTGAAAATTGTACAGCAAAATATAATCAATTTATAAGTGGCATCAATGACTCAGTCATAATAACGTACCCTGCAGATGAAAATGGTATGTCTAAAACACTTTGTGTTCCAATGGATGAAAACAACACAGACTACGCAGAAATACTAAGACAAGTACAGGAAGGCACACTGACAATTAAGGACGCTGACGAATGACCAAGCTGTCGGAACGCATAACGAAACTAGAAACTGAAAATCATATTCAGTTCAAAGAGTTATTCTACCGCCTGAAGAGGCTAGAGATGTGGCTTATCTGTGGCA
>CAACVD010000622.1_pt1 | contig 17184 bp, 29 predicted proteins | sample 2381771 | NCBI WGS metagenome assembly CAACVD01 (sample SAMEA5211965, study PRJEB30684) | marine metagenome | biome: Marine; feature: Epipelagic; material: Water | collected 2015-10-15 | depth 15 m | reverse complement strand
AATTGGTGAAGGATTTGAGGCACCAACATTTCAAAATAATAATACATTTGATAGAGAATTTGATTTTAGAGATTTTGATTCTGATACTGCAAGACAATACCAAGATATATTTCAAACATCAATTGACCCTGCAATTGAGGAATTAACAAGACAAAGAGATTTACAACAAAGACAAAATGCTTCAGATGCCATAAGAGCAGGTGCATTTGGTGGTTCTCGTTTAGGTGTAAGAGAAGCATTAACTGATGCTGAAATGGCAAGAGCAGGTTCAGATTTACGCAGACAAGCAGGACGAGAAGGTTTGCAATTTGCATCACAAAGATATGATACTGATAGAATGTTTGATGCGAATAGATTTGATACAGATAGAAGAAATTTTGAAGCAGATAGAGCATTTGATAGAGGAACATTTGAAGCAGATAGAGGTTTTGGTGCAGATAGATTTGATAGAGAAAGACAAGCTAGATTTGGTGCAGAAGACCAAAGAAGGGCAGGTTTTGAAACTGGCGAAGCGGCAAGATTAAGAGGATTTGAAACAGATGAAGCCAGTAGATTAAGGGCATCAGAAACATTAAGTGGTCTTGCACCATTAGCACAAGGCTTACAAGAGCAAGTTGCATCAGGTATGATTACTGCAGGTCAAGCAGAAAGAGAACTAGACCAAAGGGCATTAGATTTAGCTTATGGTGATTTTTTACAACAAAAGCAATATCCGTTTGAAATGTTAAATTTTGCTATGGGTGCTTTACAAGGTGTACCATATGAAACACTAACTAGGTCTCAAGCAACAGGTTCCCAATTTATGCAACAGCCAAGTATATATGGACAAACCTTAGGAGGTTTAGGTTCATTGGCTAGTCTTTATGCTTTAAGTAGGAGATAATATTGGCAACTGCAGAAGAAATTTTAGAAAATTTGAAAAATGCTTTAGGTACTACAGACGCCATGATTGGTGATTTAAGCAAAGGTGTTTCAAATACTAATGTTGCAAGTTTACAAGGTGGTGCATTGGGAGGTCTTGTTAATCAATTAGTCCCAGAAAGAAAACCAATTGACCCTGCATTATTGGCCTTAATAGGATTTTCAAGAATGGCAGAGGCATCATCAAAGCCCGGTGCAACAGGTTTAGGTGCTTTTGGCTCTGGATTAACTGCAGGTGCAGGTGCTTATTTGAAAGATAAGCAGTTACAAGAAGCATCAGATACAAAAAGAGCCTCAACATTAGTTACCTTAGCATCTACACTTGGAAAAGGTAAGTCTGAGAAATTATACACATTCAGTAAACCTACAATTATTGATGGTGTAAGTTATAAAAAAGGTGCAACAAAATTTTTTACTAATTCAGAATTAAATAAGTTAGACGATAATACAAAATCAGGCATTGTAACGTATTCAGCACCTGCGACTGAAATAAAGACATATAAAGGCGAATTTGATGGAAACCTCTATTATAAAAATGGAGAACATGCAGGTAAACGAGTTGAAGATAATAACGGTAATTTTATAGACTATAATAAATCAACAGAATCAAGTATTGGCGATGATACACAAAAGGTTGATGTATTTGAAAAGAAAGACGACGAAAAACCTGCTTTCGCGCCACTTAATATGAAACAACAAGATAATTTCTTAAAAGTCAAAGATAAATATAAAACCTCTAAATTTGTTAAAGATTACAATGATAAATTAGGGCATATGGATAATGTTTTTACCTCATACGACCAAGTTTATAAGTTAGATAGACCGGGTGCAGGTGATTTAGCGCTTATATTTAGTTTTATGAAGATGTTAGACCCACGTTCTGTTGTTAGAGAAGGCGAATTTGATGTTGCCAAAAAAGTTGGTGGACCTGCAGATTTCTTGGTACAAACTGCCAATTATATTAAAAATGGTGGTATTCTTTCAGACCTTACAAGACGTTCATTTAGAGATATGGCATATGCACAATATAAAAATGCCACAGTAAATCTAAAAACACAAAATGAAGAAGAAATTAAAACTGGCGATGTTCTTAGACTAGAAGAAAACGTTATTAAAACATATTTAAAAGAGCCTAAACAATACACTTTCGATACAGATACATATAAAATTATTTTACCTAAAAAGCAAAATATTAAAGACTTAAAAGAGTTCTTTTTAACTAATGGTTATTCTGTAGACGATATACAATATATGGTTGGTGGCGAGAATGTTAAAAACAATGAATCGTTGAAAAAAACTATACGAGATATATTGAAAGACGTAAAAGAAAAAAGCTTTATATTAAAACCGAGAGTTAGGTAGTTTTATGAGTAAACTTGACGAAGAAATAGATAATTTACTTGGTGATATTAGAGAAACCGAGCTAGGCGATAAAGAAAAAGGTCTTGTAGCATCAGATAAAATCAGGTTGATAGCACAAGGTGCTTTGCTTAATTATAGTGATGAAGCAATAGCAGGTATAAAATCATTATTTAGCGATAAAGATTATGATGAAATAGTTGCCATGGAAAGAAATATTTTAGATAAAGCAAGAGATAAAGATGGTTCACTAAAATATGAAATGGGTGGAGCTTTAGCACCTGCTCTTGTGGCAATGCCATTTACAGGTGGTATGAGTGTTCCCCTAACTTTTGGTCGTGTTGCATTACTAAGTGGTGGTCAAGGTTTGGTTGCATCATTAGGAGCACAAGACGATACAATATCGCCGATGGAAGTTGCAGTTGAAACTGGTATATCAACCGCCGCAGGTCCGATATTTGCAAAATTATCAAACGTTGTTTCTGGATTGGCTAAAAAAGGCTTTGAAAGTACCTATGGTAAGATTATGGGTAACCTTAGTAAAAATGTTGAAGATAAAATAGTAGAAATAGCAGGTAAAGCCAATGTTTCTACTGACGATTTAATTGAGGCTGTGCAACAAGGTAAAATAATACCAGAAATAACTAACACTATGGCAGAGAATATAAGAGCATTATATGCCAAATCTTCTTCGGCAGGTTCAATATTAGAACCAGCATTAGAAAAAAGAGCAAAAGAGTTACCAAAAAAAGCAACAGATGACATACAAAAATCTTTAGCAAAAGACTCACCAACAGGTAATATTTTACAAGATATACAAAAAACAGAGAAAGCCTTAAAATCCGCACAAAGCAAGGCATATGACAGTGTTTTTGATGCTAATAAAAATATAAATAATCCAGAAGTTGATAATTTAGTTTTAGATGTTGTTAATAGAATTAATCCTAAGGCACTTACAAAAGACATTAATTTAATAAATACTATGAAAGGTTTGCCAGAGGTATTTAAAAAAAATAAAGATGGTACCTTTTCATTAAATAGAAGCCTATCTTTAGAAGAAGCTGAAAAAGCATATAGAGTAGTTAGAGATTTTGGTAAAGGTCTAGCTAGAAAAGATGGTAAATTTGAGCTATCAAGTGGCGTTTCTGATTTAGCAAATGCATTAAAAACTAAGATAGATGAAGTTTCGCCAGATTTAGCTAAAGTAAGAGCAGATTATAAAAAAATATTTGATGGTAAAGAGCGATTTGAAGAAGGCGAAAAACTATTAGGTATGACTGCAGATAAAGCAGAAATAGATATTAACAGAGTTTTAAACTTTAAAGATGCAGATATGTTAAAATCATATCGTGCAGGTATAGCTTCAAATATAAGGTCAATTATTGACCAAAGAGGTGGTAAAGGTGCTTTTGTAAGACGATTAAATAACCCAGAGAGTAAAGAAAGACGAATTCTACAAAGAATAATACCAGATGATGAAATGGAAAATATACTTAAAGGTGCAACTAGAGCAACAGATGCCATAGATACCAAAAACACTGTTTTAAAAGGTTCTAAAACAGCCTTTACAGAGGGTAGAGCAGAAGATGTAAAACCAACAGATGTTACTAAAATTGGTGCCGATATTATGGAGGCGGTATCTTTTAATAATCCAATGGCAGGTATTAGAGCAATAAAAAATCTTATACCAAATCTATCAAGTAAAATGAATGATAAACAATTAAAGCAAATGGCAGAAATTCTAATTGAAGAAGATGCAGACATTATTAAAGATGCCTTTACAAATATGGAATCAAGAAATGCCATGCTCAATAAACTGCAAAACCTAGCAAATACAATCATTAGAACAGGTGTTGCAGGTATAGCACAAAAAACACCAGATGTTGTTGACCCTAATATACGTCTTGATATGGGTGCAGTAGCATCAGAACTTGACGGAACAGAAGCAGACGAAGATGTTACTAATTTTGTAAGTGGTATACCTATGTCAGCTAGAATGAAAATATTAAATAGTTTGGATATGACATGAGCAAACCATCAGTTCAAGAAATTCATGTAACATTAGAAAAGCATATTGCCGTTACTGATGAACGATGGGTAGAAACTATATTACGTATAAAACGTATCGAACACATAATGATAGCAACTTCGGGAACTGCAATTGTTTTGCTTTTAGGTTTACTATTGAGGTGAGCCAATGGAAATAGTTACAGCAACTTTAACTGGCATTGCACTCATAAAAAAATCTGTAGACTTCATAAAAGAAAATATTAATACAGTCCAAGATATATCTGGCATAGCCAAACAGATTGATAGTTTTTTTGAGGGCGAAGCCCAAATGAATAAAGGTCAAGGAAAAGGGCTTGGTATTGCTGAACAATTTGGTATTGAATCTACTGCTACAGATTTTATAGATAGAAAATTGTTAGAAGAAAAGCGACAAGAACTAAAAAATATAATCAATCTTAGGTTTGGACCAACTGCATGGGACCAAATATTAGCAGAAAGAGCAAATCGTATTAATGAAGCAAAAGAACAAATTAGATTGCAAAAGATTGAAAAAAGACAACAACAAAAAGAAATAATTGATTTTCTACAAACTGCAGGAATTGTATTTTGTGTTATTGCAGTTATAGGCATCATAATTGGAATGTATTTTAAGGCATTTGCCTATGATTTAGCTTACGAATACAAACCAAGAGATTATACAAGACAACAAAAAATCCAACAGGGAACAATCATAGAAAAAATATATACAACGTGCAGATTGATGAAACGTAAAGTGTTAAAAGATAAAATGGCTTGTATATATGTCGGTGCTCAAAAAACATACGAATTAGAATTTACAGATATTGCTATTGGTTGTCCTAGAAAATACCAATGTGTGTTAAATCCAAATGGCAAAGAGCCAAATATTGACCAAGTTATGGAAAGTTTACGAAGTATTACTAAATAAATGCCGAAACAAATTATAATATCTTTAGACCAATTAAAAAAAATTAAATTAAATGAAAAAGAATTGTCTTTGATGTTAAATCTTTGTGAGTATTTTATAATTAATGAAATATCTATTGCAGAAAAAAGTAAAACTAAATTAACAAATTTAAAACCAATAGAAAAATTAAAAGATAGGATTAATTATTTGTTAGGTAAAGCGACATGACTATTCGCCAATCTTCATCATGTCTTTTGGTGGGGTGGGAGAAAACATAGTTTCCAAGGCGACCCAATTCTTTAATTATTTTAATACTTTACCTTTCCATAAGAAAATTGCAAAACAATTACGATAAAACTGTTGGTTCTTCTTTTGGTCTAACATTTGATTATTAGTCCGTTTTTTTGCTAAGTATGCCACAAAATGGTCTAAGTTGACACGTGATGACACCATAAGCCTAGTTATATAATAACCTCTTTTAAAGTCTTGTTGTGCATAGGCATCAACTAATAAATCGTAAATACTTGTTTTGCCATTTAATATATTCATAATTGTCATTGTATTCTCCCTTAATCAACTTTTTCACACATAGTTATTCTATGTCTGTCGTCTATTAACATTTCTACTTCTTCAATAGATTCAGCCTCTACCATAATACTTTTATATTTACCATGGTCTGTCATTTCTGGTAGGCTATCAAAAAGTCTTATTTTTATATAATATCTATTTTCCATATGTTTCTCCCATAAACATTTATTAAACATTATTTTTAAAAGATTTTGTAGAAATGCCAAGTTCTTCATTAGTCATTTTGGCATTTCTTTTCTTAAGTTCTTTAAACATTCTTTTTAATTCAGCATTACCTTGATGTGCTTTAGATTTGCATTCTGGACAAAGTTTCTTAAATGGTACTTTATGTTTTCTTGGTTCCATCTCTACATTGCATTCAGCACACCTAGTCTGATTTATATATATAACTGGTCTTGCCATAATAGACCTTAATCAACAATTATATTAACAAGAGGTCTTGATGGTGGTGTACAACAAGCATATATTGCAATCTTTGCACATGGATTGTCTTTGATAATATGTGCCTTGTATTTTCTGGCGTGTTCAATATCGGTACATTCAGTCTTTTTATACTGACCTCTACCTAAATGTTGAGTTACCATGTAATGTGAAATATTTTGTAATAATTCGTTTTCGTAATCTTGAAATGTCATTGTTTTCTCCCAAAAACTTTATTTATAATATTAGAGTATCAAAAGTACTAGATATGTAAACCAATATATGCAATAATTTATTAATCAAGTCCTTATTGATTGCATCTGTAAAGGGGTGGTTTGTTTCTCTAAGTTAATCCCACCCCTTTATTTTTAATTATAGTCTTTATAAGTTGGTGCACATTGTATATCTACAACAATTGGCACATACCTATCTGTAACCAAAACCCTACCATGATATAAAACTGGTCTTAATTTAACAGAACGACAATCTTCAATACCATTTATTACTTCTTGTCTGGTCATCTGAAACATTTTGTCATTAGTAACCAATTTCATCTTTGTTGGAGGTTGGCTACTGCTACAAGCAGTAACCATTAAAGTTGATATAATATACAAGAAAGCCTTTTTATGTTGTCTAAGCATTCTCTAGCTCCTTCCAATCTTTAGTTTCAATCAATTCTGATACCAATTTCTGTCTATCAAGTTCTACAAGATATTTTTTTGTATCATCTCTTTGTATATCTTTTAAATGAGTAGACCATGCAGTTGCTGATTGATATGCACACCATAGAGAGCCTTTAGCACCATTTCTGCCATAATCCCCCTTACCATGTATCTGGGTTGCTTCTTCGTTATATAAACCCATAAGAATAGATAATTGCTTTTTGTTGGTTTCATTAACCCCTGCCATTTTACTACCTTTAGAAAGATGTTGTTTGGCAATTGTATTTTCAAAAAGTTTTTTTATCTGTTCATCTTCAACCTTGATATCCCACCAAGTCTTAAATCTTTCAGATTCGGTAGTTACTGCTTGAATGGCATTACCAATCTTTTTATTAGATTGCTCTATGTCAAAAGATTTTGTATGTCTATTAGAGGTATATGCCAATTTTTGACCAGTTACCAATGTATTAAAACAAACATGGTTCAACCAACCGAAAAATGCTTGGAATTTCCATCTGCCATTATAAGAGTTTCTGGCAACATATTTTAATGAAAGATTATGGTCGCCAATTTGAGTAGTTTTTTCTGGTAATAAAACCTCCATCTTAGCCATCGCACCATTTTCGTAAGAATTAATCTTTACCTCTGCATTTTCTAAGGTAAGACCACCTTCTCGCATTTGAATTAATGCACCTTGAAAGGCATCTTTATGTAAGATTGGTTTATATTTAGATTTAATAATACCTAATGGTACATCAGTATCTGTTCTTACCAATTTTCTACCCATGTCAAAAGGTATTCCCTCAATATCTTTAATATCAATAGGAAAGTTTACCTTTGCCATTTCTTCGTCATAAAGTTTTGTATTTAACATTTGTTTCTCCCTTTTTAGTTAAATGAAAAGGAGTGGCTTTATGCCACCCCTGCTAGTTGAAATAATTTTTTATATTTGAATGGAAGGTTTAAATCGAAACAAATAGAGTCACCCTCGTATTGTTCGTCTTTTTCTATACCCTCTGCCTCTAATATCCACCGAATTGCAGTTCTGTAATTATTAGCACCTAATTTACAAGTCTCTTTAATTCTTTTTGCAAATTCTGATACTGTTCTTTTTGTTGCAATTCTTTCTTGTTCATGAGCATCATTGGCTTCTTTTGCCCAATATTCTACCATCTCTTCAAGTTCTTCTAGTGAATGTTCATTTCGGTCAACCCTAACTCTTGAACCAGTAGCAGTTCTACCCATTTCAGAAATCCAAGTAACACATTCGTCTTTCTTGTAATCTTCAATAGTCGTAATACCAAATTCTGCCAATTTATCTATTTCAGAAAATGGTACAACCTCTGGAACAGTACAGTATTGAATGTTAGGGTTTGTATTTGCCCTAACCTTGTCCATATGGTCTTGGTTTAGTTTCTCGATATGAGATTTAAGTTCTAATTGATTTTTAGTATATTTTGTCATTGTTTTCTCCCATGAATTTAATAACATAATTACTTATAAATTGTATAAATATAGAAGTCAACACAATAAAGGTATTATTTTTATATTTATACATTTTTATTTTAAGATTTTAAATTGTAATCTTTTTTCAAAGAACCAAGTTCTGCATTTCCTGCAACACAAGATTTAATCCATATCTTTCTAGTGATATTACCATTAACATCTCGTAGTCTTCGGTAGTGTCCACGTCTTGTATGTTCTCTTTTCGGATTACCTTTACCTTGAAACCTTGTCTTATATACCTTTCTAATCTTTGAGTCTGAAAGGTCTATATCAAGAACCTTATATTCATTTCTTGGTACTCTTTTACCTAATTTAGTATGTATTATCTTTTGGTTAGGTTGTATAATCTCTTGAGTATGAATACTTTGGTTTAATAAAGAAAATAAAGAAATTAAAAATCTGGCATCTCCTTCAGTAGAATGTACCAAATTTGATTCATGTACTCCTATTTCTTCAGTTGTGTAACCTTCTTCAAATTTCCATTGTGGAACAGACCAATGCATTGATGCAGATTGGCAAATACTTAATCTGTAACAAAGTTCTTTGAAACAATTAAATTCGTGAGATTTATTGTATTGAACCATTTTCTTTAAATGTGCCATTTCTTCTTTTGGTGATAATTTTCTATTTAACCAAAAATGTTTAGGCATATTTTGTTGAAAATACCAACCTCCAAGAAATTTTGAACCAAGAGCCAAACATCTAACCTTATATTCTTCTGGGTCATCTATTCTGCCCCATCTTGGTAGTTCATTTAATAGTTGTACTTTGGCAAATTCATCTTCAAAATTTACTTCTTCTTCATTAATGACCATACACATGGTAGGAGAATAAAACTTTTTATTTAAAAATTTATAGTTCTCATGGTCAGTTCTTGAATTATCTTCCATATAAAACCATGATTCATATAGAAAATAAGTTTCATCTAATTCATCAGTAAATTTAGATATATGGTAACCAACCCTATCTGGGTGTTCGTCTTTTAATTGAAAGTTATGTGGAGTTTTATCCCAATGTTCTTTCATATAAGATTGCCTTGCATTCTCGTCCCATTCAAGCCAAAGATTATCAAAAGGCATTTTAACATCTTCTAACATCTCAAGTAATATAGATGGTTTCTGTATAGACATATCAAAAGCATTTTGAACAATCTTGTCGTTGATTACAAATTTTTGAGCCTCAACAAAAGATGTTTGTTGTTTTCTCACCATTTCTTCGGCAATTCTGCCCCCTTGATAGAGGGCGATTGCTCTTTTTGGTTGTGTTAAACCAGATAAAATTTCTGATGCAAGAATTGGTCTAGACATTATATTTCTCCCAATGTAAATCCCACATTTCTTTCACCCTTTCATCAAGTCCCAAGGTTCCCCAAAGTTGATATGAAAGGCATTTTTCTTCTGCCCTTTTTATTGCTTCTTCTAATGTATCAGAGTCTTTGATAATCTCTGGTACATCAGTACCAATAAATTTTTCTTCTTGGTCTAATATATATGAACTCATACCCATTATGCTACTCCCTTTAGTTTATTGTTTAATTCTTCAATATGTGGTGGAATTTCTTTTTCAAAAGATTTTATAATTTCTTCTTTTTCTTTAATCATTGGTGAAATTATATTTTGAAAATCTTGGAACGTCTTAGGTTCTAAGCTGAAAGATATTGCGTTAAGTTCGTATAGTTTATCTAGGTCGTTTATTAAGTCATTCATCTGTTTTCTCCCATGAAATATATGAATGATTCTATTAGTAAATTGCAGGTAGTACCAGTCAACCTATTTTTTTATAGTTATAAAAACTTTTTTTACATGAGAAATATCAGAGTATGAGCCATAATCTGCAGTTGTTCCTTGAGGGATTTTTACTTCGTAATCGTCAGAATTATTTTGTGATGCAACAAAAAATTCACTGTAAGGTTTTCGCTTAACATTGTTCAGTCCAACCTCAAGTTCATATTCAGCAACGGCAATAGGACAATCTTCAAACATTTCTTCGTTTTTTGTGTCTTTTTTTGTTGACATCTACAACCTATACTAGAGTTAAAAACTGCTGAAATCATTTTTTTTGTGTTATCATACCCAAGCATAGAAACAAACTGGTAGGTCGCTTATAGTTTGATAGCTCTTAAATTAGCCTCTTGTGTTCTCCATGTTTCTATTTTGACCATAGCACTTTCTCTAAGGTACTTATTTTTTTCATCACGTTCAATAGCAATTTTTACTGCCTTTAAATGGTCTTGATATTCTTTACTAGAATATGCTTCACGTTCTTGAGCAGATATTGGCAGTTCTAAATGTTTACTCATTAAAATTGCTTTTAAGGATTTTGAAAATGCTTCGAGATAAAATCTTGTTGCTTTTGTTTCAGCACAAACCCCTGCATAATTTTTTAACCAATCAACTGCCTTATGTATTTCTTCTTCATTTATTTTTTGCATTAAATTTCTCCCAATATTTTCTTGCAGTTTCTCTGCCATAATCTTCGGATAATCTGAATAAAAGCCAAAACATATCTTCGTTACCAAAACTGTCATGTAATTGTGCATGATGTGAATAACAAAGAGGAACTGCATTATTATCACTAGACCTCATACCCATGCCTCTTGCTCCCTCATATGGTTTTAATAAATGGTGTGCTTGAACATTACCATTGCACGGATATGTAGAGAAAGAGGATAAACAACATTCTTGATTAGAAAGATATTCTAAAAATTTTCTGCTCTTTATCCTCTTAGTTTTATTTATAGGTTTCAATTTGTCTTGTCATAAGTTAATTCGTATTCAGCAAACGTTTTACCATTTACAGTTACATTATGAGTTTTAATTGGATAACCATTTTGTCTTAAATTAAATATAATGGCACTTAATCTAAAACTGCCAAATTTATTTAAGGCTTCAATAGGTGTTATTTTATTGCCTTCTTCTAAATAATTTTTGACGTTTTCATATTGTGTTACTTTTGGCATTGAAACCTCCTTACCAATCTACATTATCATCTAAAGTTTCTTCGTTATCATATCTAGTAACTTTCTTTTCTACTTCTTGATTTGATGAAACTTGTGTTGTTGTTGTATCGTTGGCAAATTCGCGAAGTCTTAGAGATATATAACTGTTTCCCCTTTCGCTCTTTTCTTTCCAACCAGATATAATCATAGCACCTTTATCTACTAAGGCATTAACCACACCTTTTGCATATGGGTCTTTCTCACTATTTTGGTCTGCCTTTTTAAGAGTTCCCATTGCTCTGTATAGTTCAACTATTTCTTGACCATCTTTGTTAAGTCTTTTTATACCTATAACTCTAAGTTGGTCGCCATTTATATTGAGTTTACCTTGTTGTATTAAAGACCAATCCTCTTTAATATTAAATAAAACTCCACGATTTGTTTCATCGTACTGTTTAGAACTATTTTCCATTCTTTCCTCCCTTATCTATTACACCAGATGCAGTATTACCATCATCATCTTGTCCAAGACCAAATAATGCTTGTAAACCATATCTTTTGGCATATGTGATTGCAGAACCCATTTTTTGTGGGTTATCTTTTTCTGCACTGTTTATTAAAACTGGTACATCACATTCAATCATCTTTTCGTCAATAGTATGATAAATGGTAGTCTTTACCCATATATCCCTATTAACAACCTGACCACTTGTTTGTTTGGTTGCACCATCTTTAAAAGTGTCGTTGATTTGTTTATCAAGTACCATATTCTTATATTGAACTTGTTGTGTAAAGCACAGACCATATTTTGCACCTTGATTTACTGCATCAATAACAGATGTTAAATCAGCATAGGTACTTTTAAAATATGTATTATCTGTACTTTTCAATGCACTAATATTTAATGCTTGAAATTTATTCAATGCCTCAACCAATGTTTTAGTTTCACTACTTTTTGGTTTGATAGCTTGAGCTTTTTTAGTTTCTATAACTCTACCACCTATAGCAGTATTAGTTATTATAGGTTTTGTTGTTATTTCTTCTATATTTTGTTCTTCGTTTTTCATTCATAACTCCATTGTTTTATGATTTTGCTTGATTGCTCTTTCATATATTCACTCCAAGTCCACGCGTCGTAATTAGGGTGGATAATTGAAGCTAATTCCTCTTTATCATCGCTGATTGCAAGGAATTTCATTAACCCAATAGCAAGAGAATGTATTTGCTTTTGGTGTAATTTAATTTCTTTTTCATTAATTATAAATTTATTAAAAGCCTTTGGAGAGGCATAAAAGACATCTGCTCTGTAATTCGGATATGCAAGAGAATATATTGCCATTTGCCTTTTATTAGCATCAGTAGGTTTTGATGGCATTCTAGCAGTTGTCTTGAGGTCTACAATTACATCTTTGAATATAAAATCTATATAACCAATTATCGGAACTGGTATATCATCAAATGTAACTTCGATTTTCTTTTGATAATCTTCAAGGTCTGTATAATCAAAATATTGATTTAAAATATTGTTATATTCTTTAAGTCCTTGTTTTTCTTTAATTCTTCGTTCATCTACAACATCAATAAGACTATCTTGGCACAGTTGGTCAAACTTCTGGTCTACAATTTGTTGGTCAATTTCCCAAGCGTCTTCTGTATACTTTTGTGCTAGACCAAATTCAGTTGATGTACCTCTGTGCATTGAGGCAGAACCTTTATCTCTAATACCAAATAATTTATCTGCAATAAATCTTGCAGGGTCTTGAAGCCAAGTATTAAGAGAACTGTGTGATAAGTGATTAATGCCATGAACGGCAAAGGGATTGTTTCTATTCATATTTACCTCTGTTCTTCATTCTTCGTTATTACATAGTACCAATTTTATTTTAGATGTAAACCTTTTTTGTGTTTACTTATTCTTTTTTTTATTTTAAAAGGTAAGTATGAGATTACAAGATTACATAAGAATGAATGGCTATAATTATAGAAGTTTTGCAAAAGAGTTAGATACTCATTGGCGAAATATTGAGTCATGGGCTAAAGGCGATAGAATGCCAAGATGGGCTGAGGCAGAGAAACTTTTTATATTTACAAATAATCAAGTAACAGGAACAGACTTATATGCCGAACAAATTTCACGCAAAAAAGCAGGTCTACAAAGGGATAAAGTTTGATTCCAAAAAAGAACTAAATAGATATTTAATATTAGAACAGATGCAAATGAAAAATTATATATCAGAACTTGAAATACACCCTAAATTCCCATTAATGGTTAATGGAGTTAAGATTGGTCGTTATACTGCCGATTTTAAATATAAGAATAATAAAGGTATTGAAATAATTGAAGATGTTAAATCAAAAGTTACCATAACTAGAGATTACGTTTTGAGAAAAAAGATATTAGCTACATATAAACCACCTATTATTATAACGGAGATAATATGAGTTGGTCGGCTTTAGATTGGGCATCAAAACAAAAAACTGGTAACGGAACGAATAAATTAGTTTTACTTTGCCTTGCAAATTATGCTGATGATAAAAATACCTGCTTTCCAAGTTATAAAACACTTATTTCAATTACAGAAATGAGTAGGTCAACTATAATAAGGGCATTAAAAAGCCTAGAAGATATTGGTTTAATTGAAATAGAAGAAAGATTTGCCGATTTTAATGAAGCCAAAAGACAAACATCTAATTTATATACTTTAAAGGTAGGGTATCAGACTGACACCCACCCTATTCAATTTGATACCCCCCCTAGTATCACTATGAAACCCCATATAACCAGTAATAATAAACCAATAAAGTACTCTTCAGATTTTAATGAATGGTGGAATCTATATCCAAGAAACGATGGCTCTAAGAAAAAGGCATATGATTTATTTTTAAATATTACAGATAAAATAATTAATTTTGATGAATTATACAGTAAAACGGTTCAATATAAGAATAGTATGCACGAAAAAGACCCTAAATTTATACCTCATGCTACTACATGGTTAAATCAAAGAAGATGGGAAACAGTAGGAGAAAAGACGAAAATTAATTTAAATCAATTAGTTGGTTAACAATGGGAGAAAACAACAATGAATATTCACGAACAATTAATAAATGAAGGCATAAGAGTTAATTCACAACAAGAACAACAAAAGGTTGTTTGCCCTAAATGCTCACATACAAGAAATAAAAATAGAAATGAACCTTGTCTATCAGTAAATCTACATGACGATATGGCAATGTGGCATTGTCATCATTGTGAATGGAAAGGTGCCGTACATGATAATGTTATTTCACCAAATAATTTTTCTAAATTTAAAAGAAAAGAAAACGTAATGCCTTTCGTACCAAAAAAACAAACATTATCAGATAATGCTTATTCATGGTTAGTGGGCAGAGGTATAGACCCAACAGTTATTACTGAAATGAAATTATATACTCATAACGAGAAACTTTGTTTTCCCTATTATCTTGATGGTAAAATTGTAAATATAAAATACAGAAGTAAAGATAAAAGGTTTCATCAAGAAAAAGATGCTACGAAATGCTTATATAATGCAGATAATCTCAAAAAGAGTTGGGAAGATAATCCAGATGCTAAGAAAAGAGTTATATTTGTAGAAGGTGAGATGGACGTTTTGTCGTTAATGCAAATAGGCATAAAAGATGTGGTATCTTTACCAGATGGTGCACCGAAAACACCTAAGTTTGACATGAAAGATAAGAGGTTTACTGCCTTTGAACAGACTGAATGGATATGGGAGGCTGAAGAAGTAATACTTTGCACCGACGATGATGAGGCAGGTAAGGCTCTTGGTCTTGAGTTGATTCATAGATTTGGTCGCGATATATGTAAGGTTGTTAGTTTCCCAGATTATAACGATACTTTTATAAAAGATGCAAATGAATGTTTGGTTCAACATGGAGAAGAAACATTAGGTATGGCAATAGCCAATGCTAGAGACTTCCCTATAGAAGATTTACATTCGGCAGTAGAATATAAAGACCAAATACAAAACATGTATGATGGTAACGTACAAAAAGCCATTTCAACTGGTTTTGAGAAATTAGACGAGATATATAAGATAATGCCATGCACATTTAATCTTATAACTGGCATTCCCAATCATGGTAAAAGTAATTTTCTTGACCAAATATTGGTAAATCTTGCAGAACAACAACATTGGAAGTTTTTAATTTATTCACCAGAACATTCAACTCCTAATCATATAAGGCGATTATTAGAGAAAAGATGTAGAAAGCCTTTTGATATTGGAGTTTACGAGAGAATAAGCCAAGAACAGTTAAATAGTGGTTTAGATTTTTTAAATACACATTTTAAATTCCTTGAAGCAAAAGACGATATACCAACTATTGATTATATACTTCAAAAGGCAAAAGCATCTAAACAAAGATTTGGCATAAAGGGATTGGTAATAGACCCATTTAATCAAGTAAGTTCAAACAGAGAGGCTCATAAAAGAGAAGATGAACATATTAGAGATGTGATTGCCAAATGCCAACAGTTTGGTAGAAACCACGATATTTGGGTTTGTATGGTTGCACACCCTCATAAACTTCACAGAAATGATGCAGGGGTTATTCCTCCACCAGACCTATATCAAGTAAGTGGTTCAGCACATTGGGCGAATATGGCAGATGTTGGTTTGGTTGTACATAGAGATTTTGAAAACAATCAAACAAAAGTAATAACAAAGAAAATACGAGAACAAGGAGTTTATGGCGATATAGGTGTAAGAGAGTTCTTTTTTAATTATAAAACGAGATGTTATGAGCAAGAATAAAATGATAGCACTAGAAGGATATGAAGAAGCATTTATTGGTTTTACAGAGAAGAATTTAAAAACCTTTATAGCTATTTATGACAGAAATAAATGTATTGATATTGTTATTAAAAATCAAAATTTAGACCATGAAAAGGCGATTGAATGGTTTGAAAAAAATGTTGATGAAAAACTTATGGGCGATGATACACCATTGATATTATTTCCTATGGATTATGAAAAATATTTAGATTTAGCAAAATATCTATGGGGACATAAGGAGCATCAAAATGACAACACCTATGGATAAGTTATTTGATAACGGATTGACACCAGAACAACAAGAAGTGATGGACGAAGCATATGAGGCTTTGATGTCAAATGTACAAATCATAAATTTTGAGTTATATCAAAGACTTAGAGCAAATGAGTTAACTGTTGCTGATGTTTATAAATTAAGAAATTCACTAAACAAAGAAGTTAAGATAGATGAAAAAGAGCAATTTCAACTTTTCTAAGGAGATGTAAATGGTTTCAATGGTTGTCTTGACTTGTATTATTTGGATTGAGGGAAGTAGTTATGATGGAGGCGAAAGCAGATGTGGATTACATGAGGCAGAAATTAAATATAGTTCAATATATGCTTGTAAGCAAAATATACCTGCATACGAAGAATATGTAATGAAAAGTATTTATGATGTATTTGAAATGCCTACAGACTTTTACCTACAAACACAATGTTTTGAAAAATTTGGGAGTGAAAAATGAAAATAGAAATGATTGAAATTGGCAAAATAAAGCCATATGAGAAAAACCCTCGTAAAAACCAGAACGGAGAAAAAATAGCTAAATCGCTTGAGAAATATGGTTGGAGACAACCGATTGTTGTAGACAAAGACTATGTTGTTATTGTTGGTCATACAAGATTATTAGGTGCAGAACATCTTAAAATGAAAAAAGTACCAGTTCATGTTGCACACGATATGAAAGAAGATGCAGTTAAGGCATACAGAATAGCAGACAATAGATTATCAGAAGATAGCACTTGGGATTACGAATTACTTAAATTTGAAATGG
>CAACVD010000620.1_pt1 | contig 17197 bp, 22 predicted proteins | sample 2381771 | NCBI WGS metagenome assembly CAACVD01 (sample SAMEA5211965, study PRJEB30684) | marine metagenome | biome: Marine; feature: Epipelagic; material: Water | collected 2015-10-15 | depth 15 m | reverse complement strand
TCACAGTTCATATCTATTTTTTTCTTACTGTATAATATACTATTTATATATTGAAATATGGTCATAATTCTAATATCTTGTTATAAATTATTTTTTGTGCTTTATCAAGAGCTGCCCCTCTACTTACAAATGAATCAATTGACTTTTCTTCTGTATGAGATTTATGTCGTTGATATGCCCAAGCAGTTTCACTCACTAACATATTCAATACTACTTCTACGTTTTTTTCTATTTCTTCCATTATAGATTAATTTTAGTAGTTGCAATAAACATATCATCATTTATTGCGTAAAATAAATCAATTATATCTTGCATAAATTTATCACAATCTTCATCACTTAATTTAGTACTATATGCAAAGTTAGGAGCTTTAGAACCTGCATTAACATTTATACCAGTATGGCCTATAGCTACATTATCTTTTGAATAAGTAATACTTACACTACATTTACCAACGGTTTGTAAACTACCATCACTACCTTCAAACTCATCATGCACCATTAGATCATCACCATCTACTTCAATAGGTTTTTTAATATACTTTGAAGATAATATATTAGCAATCTGCGTATTTAAAAGTCGTTGATATGCAACCGCACCGAATTTATCTAGATTAGGTATTTCCCAACAAAAACTAATTGCATCATCACTTGCAATATAATCGTTTTGAAGTACATCTTCTTGATCAATCATACCATCAATACCTACATTCATATAACCTCGAAAAGCTATAATATTACCTATAGGTAAAGTTTTCTTACGAAAGAAATTATATGCGAAACGTTTATGTATTAAATCACCATTATAGTTTAAATTCTTAATAATCATATAACTATTATATGAACGTTCCTAAACTAAATCAAGTTGCGTTTTTATCCAATTATAAGTTTTTTCTATACCCTTTGATAATGGGTAGTTTGGAGACCATCCAATTTTAGAATGAATAAATTTATTATCTGAATTTCTACCTCTTACGCCTAAAGGACCGTCTATATGTTTTTTCTTTATATCTTTACCTTCAATTGAGCAAGCAATATCTACTAGTTGGTTAATTGTAACCATTTCATCAGAACCTATATTAACTGGCTCTAGGCAATCCGACTCCATTAATCTTCTTACCCCTTCAAGACATTCATCAATGTATAAAAATGATCTGGTCTGTTCTCCGTCGCCCCAAATTTCTATTTCAGTTTCCGCCATTAGAACTTTTCTACACATTGCTGCAGGTGCTTTTTCTTTACCTCCATCCCAAGTACCTTTAGGACCGAATATGTTATGAAACCGAGCAATACGTACATCTAACCCGTAGTTACGATTATATGCTAAATAAAGGCGTTCGCTGAATAACTTCTCCCATCCATATTCACTATCAGGGTTAGCAGGGTATGCAGATGATTCTTCGCAATTAGGGTTATTAGGATCTAATTGATTATGTTCTGGATACATACAAGCCGAAGAAGAATAAAATATTTTACCTACTTTTTTCTCTACTGCTTTTTGAGCAACATTTAAATTTATCATTGCTGAATTATGCATAACATTAGCATCATTTTCACCTGTAAATATATAACCAGCTCCGCCCATATCTGCAGCCAATTGATACACTTCATCAAATGATTCATTATTAGGTAAATAAAAAGCAGCATTAACCACTGATATGTATTTTAAGTCTCCACCAATAAATTCATCTGCGTCTGATTCTTCTTGATATTCAGGAGATTTTAAATCAACTCCTCTTACCCAGTACCCTTCTTTCTTTAAACGGGTGACGAGATGGTTACCTATGAACCCTCCAGCTCCTAGTACTAATGCTTTTTTCATTATATTTGACCCTCTATATATTCTTTAATTTTACTAGAAGGTGTAAATCCTAATAATTTATTTAACTTAGTAGTATCAGCTAATGTATCTTGAGCTTCACCTTGTCTAAAGGGTATAAATTCATATTTGTTACTTATCATTTTTGCAACTTCTAAAATAGAATAATTCGTACCAGTACCTACATTTATTACTTCCCCAACTGGTTTTTTGTTATCTAAATCTGCAGCTTTAATATTAGCTTCTACTATATCTTCAACGTGGGTAAAATCTCTCCTCTGTTCTCCATCTCCTACTATGGTCATATTTTCACCTGCTCTGGACTGTCTTAAGAAAATACCTACAACAGGTGCATACTGACCTTTTAGCGGCTGCCTATCTCCATACACATTAAAATAACGTAAACTAACTGTTTCAAGACTGAATAAATCTGAATACATAGTACATAAATTTTCAGCTGCTATTTTAGTTACTGAATAAGGGTTCAAACAATCATTAGGCATATCTTCACGTAACGGGCATTTATTTTTCAACCCGTACCCAGATGATGTAGAACTATAAATTACCCTACTAACATTGTTTTCTTTAGCACATTGTAAAATATTACAAGTACCTGTCACGTTGACTTGACTTGCTAATACTGGATTCTTAAGAGTTGGTTGTATTCTAGATTCAGCAGCAAGATGAAATACGACATCTACATCTTTAAATAGAGGTGAAATACTTTCTTTATCGCAAATATCATATACATAATATGTTGCTTCATTATTGTAATAGAATTTCTCATTAGACTCTGCAGACTTATTATCTAACACTATTACTTCATTACCTTGCTTTATTAATCGATCCACTAAATTGGACCCAATAAACCCATTACCACCTGTTACTAAATATTTCATATATTAATATTAAGTTTGATTATTGATAATATCAACTATTATATCATCAATATTATACTTAAATTTCCATTTTGGGTATTGTTTTTTAAACTTATTTATATTTGAAATATACCATATATGGTCACCTACTCTATTATCATCTAATATTTCAAAATTAGTATATTTTTTACCTGTATAATTTTCTACCTTTTCAATAGTTTCTAAAATAGAAATATTATTTTCTCTTGACCCTCCTGCATTATATACTTCACCTTGTGTTGGATTTTCTATAAAATAATCAAACATAGTAATTAAATCGAAAGCATGTATATTATCTCTAACTTGCTTACCTTTATATCCAAATATTTTATATGGTAAATTATTTTTTATACATTTTATAATGTAAGCTAAAAAACCGTGTAATTCTACACCTGAATGGTCCGGACCAGTTAAGCAACCCCCTCTAAAAATACCAATATTCATATTAAAATATTTTCCATATTCTTGACATAACAAATCAGCTGATGCTTTAGATACTCCAAATAATGAATGTGTACAATTATCAATACTCATTGTTTCATCTATACTTGCTAAACGTGGTGTAGGAAATTTAGATTCGTGAAAATATGCCTCGTACCTAGTTTTTTCTTCCTTTATAAAAATATTATTATAATCAGAATCAGGGGTATTATTAATAAAAGATTTGTTAGGCCTATCACCGTAAACTTTATTAGTTGAAGTAAAAATAAATGGCACGTCTTTACAATATAATCTAGTTAACTCTAATAAATTTAAAGTACCATTTGCATTTATAGTAAAATCAGTTATAGGTTCATTTTTAGCCCAATCATGTGAAGGCTGAGCTGCAGTATGAATAATAGCATCAATCTTATACATTTTAAATAAAAATTCTAATTTATCAAACCTTCTAATATCTACAGGGTAACTTTTAAAATTTTTATATTTTTCAATTAATTTTTTTGTACTATCTTCAGTACTACCACTGCTACCGAAAAAATATTTTCTATGGTTATCATCAACACCAACTACAGTGTAACCTTTTTCAGAAAAATATTTTACTGCTTGCGAACCTATAAGACCTCCTGAACCTGTAATTAATATAGTTTTTTTCATTTTATAAATTTGTTGTTATTGTTGAACCTTTTTCATCGCAAGTAAAATGAAGTTTTTTATAATTATTATTTTCCATATATCTTGCAATTTCTTCTTTATTTTTATTTGCATATACTAATAAAAAACCTCCTCCGCCAGCTCCTATAATTTTACCTCCTAATATATTATATTCATTTTTAAGAAAAGTATATAGATTATCTACCGATTCAAAGGATATCTTAGGAGATAATTTCTTTTTAATGGACCAATATTCATCCAATAATAACCCGTAGTCGTCATATTGACCTTTTTCTAAAAAATTAATAACATCGTAACTTTGTCGTTTAACTATATCAAAAATTTTATTAGAATGGTTAGTGTTTTTTTGAGCATCTTTTAAAATTGTACTTGCATCTCTACTATGATTAAGATAAAAAATTTGAATATTAGATAAAAAGTTTAATAAATTACTTTTAGTAATATTAAGTTCACTTACATTAACATTACCGTTTTTTTCTATTTCTAATCTTTTTAAGCCCCCGTAAGCTGCTATATATTGATCTTGTTTACCTACAGGGTGTTTAAGTTTATTAATTTCTATATCACAAGCTTCTTCAGCTAATACTTTAGGTTCAGAATTAATTTTTTTATATGTACGAATACAATTTAATAATCCAACTAAAAAACTACCTGATGAACCCATTCCAGAACTAGCTGGTAAATCTGCACAGCTGTTAATTTCTAATCTAGAATTTAATTTATGTAATAATAAAGAGGCTTTTGCTCTATCATGTTTAAGTAATGATGCATCATTTACTATTTCTGTAATACTATATCTAAGTTTAAGTAAATCTTCTATTACTGTAGGCTTAAGACTAATATACATATATTTGTCTATAGCAAGACTAATTAAATTACCACCGCATTCTTTATAATAAGAAGGTAGATCAGTACCCCCACCTCCAATAGTTATTCTAAATGGAGTTCTAGAAATGATCATAATTCAAAACCACTCTGTTTAGCGTCATCGTAAAACATTTTTACAGTTTCCAACGAATACTCATTTAAATCTTTTTTTTCTAATTTTAATTTTTTATATAGACTGGGTGTTATTGTAATTATATGGCAATTAATATCCCTACACTGATATATATCATAAACTGACCTGGAACTTGCCCATAAAATCTTTCCTTTATTTTTTAGTAATTCAATAGCATACTCCATTGTATATCTTGGATTAACCCCTGTATCAGAAATCCTACCAGCAAAAATTGAAACTATATCATCATTAGTAATATTTGCATTTATATATAAATCATATACTTGTTCTTTAGTAAACACTGCAGTAATATTAACTTTAATATTATGTTCTTTTAATTTATTAATAGTTTTAATTGTAGATTCTCCTTTACTATTCGTAATAGGTATTTTTACTACTATATTACTTGCAATATCTGCAATTTTTTTACCCTGTTCGTACATTTCATCTATATCATCAGAAAAAACCTCAAATGATATAGGTTTGTTTGTAATTTTTTTAGTAATCTTTTTTGCAAAACTTTTATAATCTTTTACCCCGGCTGCTTTCATAAGAGAAGGGTTAGTTGTAAAACCTGTAATTTTATCATCGCGATGATAATTTAATAATTCTTTTTCTTCTGAACTGTCTATATATATTTCTGTCATAATTGGTTTTCTAAATAATTAACTACTAAATGTAAAATTATACCTTGCCATTCTTCTGCATGAGGGGTTATTAATTTTTCTTCAACTACTGGTATTAAAATACAGCTATCAGATAGTTGTCTACTCTTACCACCGTCTCTACTTACTACAGATAATATTTTAGTGCCTTGATCTTTAGCATATTCCATACAATTAACTAAATTTTTAGATGTACGATCACTCCCTCCACCTACTGAAAAAATTAGTATACAATCATTACCATTTAGTTTAGAAACTTTTAAAGATTCAACATAACTATCTTCCCATGAATCATCATTTATTCTTGCAGTTAATTCACTAACATTATCAGTTACCGCATATGTCTCAATATTACATATTTTTCTAAAATCATTAACAGCATGCGACGCGTTTGCAGCACTGCCCCCTACACCTAGCACAAATAATCTACCCTTTAGATTTTGTAAAATATTCGTAAAGTTTACAATTTCATTTTTATCAATAATATCTATAATTTTTTTAGTATCATTGAAATAATTATCTATATATTCTTTCATTATTTTATTAAAATAGTTGCTTGACCATAATTGAAATTACTGTGATTAATTATTTTATAATCTAATTCAGGGTTATCTAATAAAAATTCTGCAAATGCTTTTATTTCATGATCTTTATATTCTGGGTAATTTTCAATTTCATCAAATACTAAAACTGTCCCCGGTACTATTCTATCTTTCATTTCAGTAAAAATAGTTTTAGCTGCACTATAAATATCACTATCAATATGAAGATAAGCTGCTTTTTCTTTATGATGTTCGCAAAAAGGTTTTAATGTATCTTCAAACCAACCTTTAACAAGTCTACAATTTGATGGCCAAGGTGCCCAGTTTTCAGTAGGTTCATCAGAATACATCGATTGATTAACATTACCAGTTATATAACCTGGTGGTACAGTACCTGCTAAACCATAAACCCCTTTAGGATTTTCATCATTCCAATGATCAGGTAAACCTTCAAATGAATCAAAACCATATACAATATTATCTGTTAGAGAGCAAATTGTTGCTAAAGCTCTACCTCTATATACTCCAAATTCGATCCATAAACCATCTAATTTAACATGTTTGACACTTTCAGTCAAGTAAGTTACATGAAAATCATCTACCTTTAAAATTGTAGATAATTTTAATTTAGTATCTACTTCTTCTATTTTTTCATCTACTGTCATAAATTCTTTTCCTTAATTCTGTTGAAGAATATTTATAATCTCTATTATGGAAGTACAACTCTTTACAATATTCAATACCTGTTATATTTGAGTTTTTATTATAGTCAGATCCTAATATTCTTATATCCGGATTTATCTCTTTTATTAACTGACATAATTCATCTTCTGTGGAGTATTCTCTCACCTCATCAACGTTTTTATTATTTAAAATTTGTATTTTTCTTTCTTGAAAAGATTGTATCGGTTTATTTTTTTCAGGTCTATCAATTGTCGGATCAGTCTGTAAGCATGCTATTAATTTATCACATTTAGATTTTGCATCCTCTAAGTATAGACAATGACCTGCATGTAAAAGATCAAATGAACTTGCAACTACACCAACAATCTCTACCCTGTTTTGTTTTCTCCAAGTAGATGCATTAATTGCTTTATCATCTATAAGTAAATCGAAATGTGGTTTATTTTTATCAATTAGTCTATGGTATCTAACATTCCATTTTTTAAGTTGTTCAACTGTTAATTGGTTATGATCAGTTCCTGACGTACCACCACGAGCAGTAAAAATGGTTATAGTTTCTCCTTTATCATACAAGTCATTTACTCTTTTTATTACTTTATGATAAGGTACAGATTTATTATATTCATTTTTATGTGTACAGCATATAGTACCATCTAAGTCAAAACAATAATCCATACATTAATTATAGATTATACCTTTAACTAAATCAATATATTTTTGTTCTAATAATTTAAAATTATATTTATTTTTATATTTATTACAAGAATTTTCAGAAATATTTTGGTAATATTCTTTATCAGTTTCTAACCTTTTCATTTCATTAGCGTATTCATCTACAGATGCAGTTAATAAACCATTACCTTCTATATGTTCAAAATGTCCCATATTTGCCGCAGGGTGAGATAGTATAGGTAACTTATGATATAAAGCTTCTGTCAATGCAGAAGAACATACTTCTCCATCTGCTCTGCTATGTGTATACACATTTAATGTATTTAAAAACGCATGTATATTTTCAGTAATTCCTGTCTCTTCAATAAACTTAATATTTTTAATGCCCAACTCTTTTGAATATCTTCTATATGAATCTTCACCACCTAACATTATAAAAAAATTATTTTCATTTTCTATCTTTTTGTATGCTTCTAAACACATGCCGTTAAATAAACCGTGCCTATTAGCTTGATGCATTCCATATACAAAAGTATCATTTTTTAATCCTAATTTTTCTCTCAAATTATTTTTGTTTTCAGTAACAGGTACTATTGGCGCTAAAACTTTAGATTTTTCTAAATCTCCACCATTCCTGGTCCATCGGTTTTTTTGCCAATTGCAAATAAGAAGATATTTGTAAATATTAGATTGCTTATATGCATCGTCACCGTGCACCGAAAATAACACTTTACTCTTATTAATATTATTTAAAGGGTATTCATCTACACCTCTACCTGCAAAAATGGTAAGATCGTAATTATACTCGTCGTATAAATCAAAAAGATTACTATTTACCCAAGGTAAATTATCTCTTCCCCCTATTCTTTTTTCAACATCAACTTCAATTAAATTTACTTTACTATTTTCTAAAAATATTTTTCTCTGACCATCATTATCTGCATGTTTATGGCCGTCGGTAAATTCACAATTATTAGTATAATAATAGTCTATTTGAAATTCATTTTCAGATAATAATACAGCAAAATTTTGTAAAAATTTTTCTATACCGCTTGCTGCTAAACCGCAAAATTTAATAAATGCAATCTTATGCATAAATAACTTTCTTAATTTGATTTTTTATATTCTCAAAAAATTCAATAGGATAATTATCATATTTAAAAAGTTTTTCATTTTTAATTTCATTGTATAGATAACTATGATTTTCTATTTCCATAACCTTTTCAGTTAATTCATTTACGTTACTATAATCATTTAAATTAATCATACAGTTAGTATTAAAATCTTCACTTACTTTATCTTCAGAATAATATATTGGTACACACCCTGCAGCTTTAGCATGTATTAATTTTTCAGTATAATACCCTGGATAGTTTGTATTTTCAAAACATATATTAAACCTATACTCAGAAAGTTTATCTAATTTTTTACTTTCACCGTAAAACCAATTATTAAAAGGTTCACCAAAACCGTGCACTTCTTTCTTTTTAGCAAGACTTTCTAAAAATTCTTTCCTTTGATTACCAAGATGATTATTGATAATAATAGAAAATTTATCTTTTGTTTTATTATAAAAAGGATTTTTTGAATAGTCAGTTAATTGATCTAAAGATACTACAAATTCTGGATTACCAAAACCCTTTGTATCGAAAAAATCTATTTGAGTTAACCATAAAGGTACTCTTATATTTTTACCATTATAGTCTTCAAAATCAAAAGTAAATGAATAATCACATTCATCGTAATTTGGTCTTATATTTTCACCAGTATAAAATATTTTTTTAACTTTACGTCTATCTACATGATTATGGTCTCCACCAAAACATGAATATAATAAAACTTCTGTTTCATCCCCTAAAGGTATAAAATTAATATTAGAGTCTATATTTTTTAATAAATGGGTAAAAAAATTATTGTTAGGGTCAAAACCCATCCCCCAAAAATCTGATATTGAAACATTCATCGAATAGTTGTTGGAAATCTATGAAATTGAGTACCTCCGATTGAACCTTGGTGAAGACCTGGTTCTAACCAACAGGTTTTTAAATTCAAATCGTTTATTATATTATTGAGTTTATGATCATACCCTCTATAAACACCTATATTTAAATTATCTAAAACTGTTTGTGCACCTTTCCTACTATATAAAATAGCATGTGTGCAACGAGTTCTAAAATGAGGTTCATAATATACATATTTACCTTTTTCTAATTTAGTTGGTATTTCATTAAAAGCTGTACCAATCATTAAAAGATCACCTTCTAATTCTCTAAATTGATTAATAAACATATTATAATACGTCATAAAATCAGGGCATATTAAAATGTCATCTTCAAAAATTAAAATGAATTCTGATTCGGTTTCTAAACCTTTTTTTAGTGCTTCTTCATGCTTACAATATAAAGAATATTCTTTATCTGTTATAGTATCATCCTCTGGAGTTTTTACTTCTTCAGGGGTAAACCCGTTAATAAATTGAAATTCAATTTTTTGTTTACCGAATTGTTCTTCACAAAATATTTTTCTATCTTGATTAGGTAAATGATTCAATACATATGTAGGTATATTATTCACAATAATCTATCCATCTCTGAAAGTCCCATTTTTGACCTCCTGCAAAATGTCTGGCTATTACTTTATCTTTTGTAGTTCTATTTATATCATATGTATTAGGTTTACCGTTATCACCTGTTTCTTCAACTAAGTGAGTTACGTCCCATTCAGTTGGAAGTATTTCAGTATTATCTAATATTTCTTCTAATGAAAAACTTGTATCTTCTTTTTCAGTGTGAAATCCATAATTAGGTACATCATAATATGACTCCCAACTATGAGCAGGTAGGCCAACTATATGATAATATGCATCTTGATCATGGTCGTATAAAGGATAACTTGCTCCAAAATTTTCTTTCCATCTTGGTTTATTTCTCAATTTTTGATACCTTTCATTAGAAATAATTTCTTTAATTAATTTACGTGTATAATCATTTACTTTTAATGAAAATACACCAGTACAGTGAGTGTTACCTGAATCTACTGCATATGAAAAACTTTTATTAGTTATTAAAGGTATCTCTGGCTTAGCAATATAAACGTCACAATCAAAATAAGTTATAATATCATCATCTTTTATAGCCCCTTCATCTAAAGCTTTTTGAATAAAATACCACCTACTAAATCTTTTATCGTTATCAGGGTCATCATGCATTACCATTTTAGCTGGACATCTCCATTTATCAGGAGTAACTTCAATAAATTTAAAATCGTGCATATCAGCATATTTTTTAAATCGAGGTGAAGCATATTGAGTATATATTTGCTGTCTATTATCCGGATATTCAGCTAAAGTTAAAAGAAATTTATTCATAAGATTATTTAAAAGTTAAAAAAATATAATCAAGAAAGAAGGTTCATATAATGTTTAGTATTACCTTGAAAATGTAAACCAAAAAATTCTATTTCTTCACTTTTATTATTAAATGCAAATACTTTACCGTTTTTCATTTTTAACCGTTTAATATTATTTTTCATTTCATATTCATCCTCAATAGTATTTCTTGACATTCCAATTCCCCTGTCAAATGCTCCATCTACCATTTTATATAAATTCTTATTACCTTTATACCAATGATACATTAACGTCATATCACAAATACCTCCACCTACTTGATTTTCTAAATGCCATTTCCATTTAGGTGTTATAACATCTATATTATTAGTATATGTATCTGTAATAAAATTACAAAAACTTTCTAACCCATCTTTAGTCCATATAGAAAAATGAGCACAAGTAATATCATCAAATTTATTCTGCTCTTCAGGTCTACATGCTACACATTCTTCATTATCTAATATATTTTCAAAATCTAAAACTTTTAAAAATATTGCATCTGAATCGCAATATAAAAATTTATCTATATTATTTTGTTTAACATATTCTAACATTGCATAAAATCTTAAAAAGCAAAGACGTTCAAACTGTTCATGATTATGGCACATATGTTGATATACATTATTAAACTCCGGGTAATCAGTTTTTTTTAAAACTAAAATATCTTTAAAAATTTTTTTATTTAAAGATAAACTTTTTTGCAAATAATCAACATCATTAGGTTGATAATAAAATAATGGTAATTCACTTTTCATTTTTTAAATATCTTAAAATATTTTTACTCATACCTTCCATGGTAAAATATTCATTATAAATTTCTTTTCCCTTTTTAAGCATTTTATTTTTTTCTTCACTAGTATAACTTTTTAATTTATCCTTTAAAGTACTAATTTTATCTTCGTGTATTAAAACACTAAATTCATTCCAGTCTATAAACTTATTAAAAGGAAACCAATCACCATTATATACAAAAACTGGAATAGAATTTAATTGCATAACTTCATAAAATCTAAAACTTTGTTTACCATAGCCTCTCGGGCATAATGAAAACTCTGAACGTTGAGTAATATCAATAAATTCTTTTAAATTGTTTTCAGGTACATGTGCAGTCCAGTTTCTTGGTTTATTAAAATAAAACTCTTTATCATTCATATAAGTTTGATATAGTATTACTCTAGAAGAAGCATTATTAGATATTGAACCTACAAATGAGCATAAAATATCTTTCTTAACTTCTTTAATTAATTTATTATCTATAGGGGAACATATAAGTGGTATAGGTACACCTCCACCGTTGCCACCAGCTTCAAAGCTAATAGTATTATCAGGCAACTTTTCTTTTACTGCATCGTCATGTTGTGATACAGTAAAATATTTTTTACCTTTAGGTAAATAGTTTAAATAAGGTTGTAATAGATCTCCATTTTTACCAGTTAAGTATACATTGGTCCAAAAAACTGGTATATAGGTGTAATCAGTTTCATCAAACTCTTCTTTATTTTTTTTATAAAATTTATAAAAATATTCTTCTAAATAATCACCTTTATGGTACGGCGGGTATGTAGGGTAATCAGCAGGTACTCTTAAATTTTTAAAGTTAACTTCCATCTACTCTTTTTCTCACTATATCCATAATTTGATATTTTTCATCTTTAGTCATTGTCCAATTACCGTGATGTATAAATATATTTTCTGGTATTTCAAAATCATCATTCCCTCTCCAATGACCTTTTAAACCGCCATTACCATCTGGTTGGCCTGCTATTTCACCGTATGTCCAATATTCTCTAGGCAATACTCCCCATTTAATACCAATAGTTGGAAATTTATATAAATTACGTAATAGGTAATTTGCAGTTCTCTGTTCTTCTTCAAATTTTGTTAAATTTTCTAATACAGTTCTAAAGAAACCTCTTGTTGTTGCATTATTTCTTACGCAAAAGAATCCTGTATTTACTCCCCCTGGCCCGTCGTTTTGCCATAATACATCATGACCTTCCATTCTTTTTATAATATCATCATAAAAATCTCTATAAATTACAATGTCAGGATCAATAAACATAAAATATTCAGTTTCTTCATCACATAATTTTAACTTTTCATAGAAGCATCTTGCTTTATATTCCATAGTTGCATTCCAACCGTCTGTTCCAAACTCAGCAGTATCACATAATTGTGGTTTATGTACAACTGTTAATTCAATATTAGGGTTCCATTTAAAAGAATCAAGTAAATATTCTTTTAAAAATTTCTCATGCGATGGGGTAAAAAGTGTATATGCTTTAATTTTCATTTAATATTTGTTTTTCTAATTGTAGCTCATTTTCAAAAGGTTTCCACCATAAAATTTTATTAACTGGGGATCTTTCTAACAACACACTCTGAACATATTGCCACCATTTATTCATACCAGGAAATGTTTGAGCTATGTTTTCGTTATATTTTGAAAATTCATCTTCTTCTTTACATGATTCTGATTCATGGTCAACGTGAAAAATAACTGGTGGTTGTTTATTGAGTATTTTATAATTCCCGTTCAATACACTTACCATAAAATAAACTGTATCCCAATATGGTTTACCCAAATACATATCAGGGTATAAATGGCCCTTTTCTTTCCACCAGCTATTTTTAAATGCAAATAAATCAAACCCATGCACACTATATGATTCAATTTTTAAATCTTCATCTAAAGAATCTAAACTATGTAGATGTGCTCTAGAAGCAGGGTACACATCAATACTACCATCTAATTGTTTAAAGAAAGAACTGTTTAAAATGATATCATTATTAATGAATACAATAAGATCATTATCAGTTTCAGATACCCTGTCTATAATTTTATTAGCAAATGGAAATTGTTTTTCATGTTTAAATTTTAACGTTTCAAACCCGTCTATATTGATATCATCTTTATCATTTATTACATTATATAAAGTAACTTTACTGTTTTTATCTTTACATTTACGTAATGATTCAATGCAAAATTTTTCTCTTTTACTGAAATCTTTTTCTTGCTTAAAACTGTTAATTGCTATTCCTATTTTCATAAATTATTTGTTTAACTTGTTCTTTTGTTAGCTTTGGTATTGTTTGAATACTATCATTATGTTTGTCTGTAAACATTTTATATTCACCTGCTAATTTTTTATCTCTTGCACCGCCTTCATTAATTCTAGTTTGGGTTTCAGGATGGTTAATTATTAAATTATCCGAATCTTTTAAATCGGGAAAATACCAAAACGCTGGTATATGTTTTGTTTTTGATATTCTATATACATTTTCAACATCAAATATATATCTAAATTTATTATCATATAATCCGGAATCATTTAAGCATTCTTTAGTCTTAAATGTAAACTCATTACACATATTTGGATATAAACATACACTTACGTCTTTACTATATTGCAATTCTAATGCAGGGGTACGTTTACCTGGTTCACCAGATCCCCAGCTAGTACTAGCAAAACAAAAATAACCTATTTTACTTTCATTCGCTGCTTCAATATATCTCTCAAATATATCCGGGTCTTTAATTATCATATCATCTTCTAAAGTAATATAATAATCACAATCTCTTTCTTGTAAAAATCTTAAATTATCATTCCTACATAACGACGGGTAGTAATTTTTTTTATGTTGTATCCAATGAGCTTCATTATAATTACCTTTATACTCATCACCACCATTTACAACAACTAACTCATCTATTTTATCCATAGGTAAAGAGTCATACAAGTCTTTAAAATAATGCTCTGCATTATATGTGGTTATACCTACTCCAATTTTCATAATTTTTTAAAATAATCTATAACTGAATTTATATCAGCATATTGTTGATAAGGGTCTACAACATTTATATTCCATTTATTTTTAAATCTTTCTACCCCTGCTTCAAAATGTTTCAACCAATCACCCTTTCTTATAGTAGATTTATTATGGTTTTCATCTTGATCAACTATATACTCATTGCTATTTTCTATATCTATAAACCATCTAAACGGTGGGTGATAACCTTTGTTAATAATATCCATAGTATGGTCTACATGCTCCATCGCATTATAATATTCTTCATCTATTAGACCTACATCATCTAATACTGATTTATGAAAATAACTGCATGCACCGTATACATTAAAATATAATGCTACTTTAATACCTCTTATATCAAATATTTTTCTTGGATTTGGTTTAACTCCATTTATTTTATTATCATGACCGTGTAAACAATAATTAAAATGTTTTACTTTAGTTTTTTTACTTGCATCAATATATTTTTTAAATACATTACCTTTAAAAATAATATCATCTTCTATTAAAAATATATGTTCACATTTTTCTTCTAAAAGATATTTTATAGCTTTATTTTTTGTTTTACCTACACCTATATTTTTTTCGTTATTAATAACCTTTATATGACCGTGCTTTACTGGTAGACTTCCATCATTAATTATAATAATTTTATCATACCATTCTGTGTCGATACTTTTTAAACAATTAATTAAAAAATCATTTCTATTACATGTAATTATACCAATTCCTATCTTTGACATTATATATATTTTATATTAAATAATTAATATGTCAACAAGTATAAACATAACTAACTTACCTCAGGTAACAGAAATTAATAGTGATGATTTAATTTTTATACAAACCCCCACTTCATCTAATACTATTGAGTTTAAAAACTTTGTAATAGGTTTAGAAAATACTACATTTGGTTCTACTATTATCAATAACAGTACAGGTGTTAACACTTTATCAACTGATCTTACAAATTTATCAGCGACATTCGTTACTCCTCAAACTGCTGCTTTTGAAAATGCATCTTTCGTTACAGCTAATATGACTTATATTACTTTGACAATAAATAATACAAAATATGGTATTCCTTTATCAGCATTAGACCCTTCAGTCTAATTAGTATCATTCATTTCTTTTATTTTCTTAATTTGCTCTTTAATTTCGTCTTCTTCTTTTTTAGCAAATTTTTGGCCTTTTAAAAGTTCTTCCATCATATCAATATTTTCTGGGCTAAATACATCTGATTTACCGTCTCCACCAATAAGGTCTCCATCTTTATCTAAATAAAGTTTAATCATTTGCATTCTTTCTTTTCTATCACCAAACACTTCTATTAATGCTGGTGAATCTTCTCTCGGAAAAAATGGATTATCTTGTGGATGTTCATGATAATGTCTCTGTATAACTTTAAAAAAATTATCTATTTCTTTGATATAAGTTTTATCTGTTTCTCTCACCCCATTTTCTTCTATATCTATTTTGTTATATTTAGTAATAGGTATAAAAAATATAATATCTAATTTTTTCATCGCTTCTTTTACTAAAGGTATACACTCATCAACAAAAGCCTCGTCAATTCCACCTATCTCTTTACCCATTGCCCACATACTATAAACCAAATTATCTAATGGACACCTATCAAAGATTACTTTATCACCTAATTTAAATTCGTCTAAAGTTTTAGACATATATTCTAAGATAGCTTTTTGAGTTTCTTTGGTAGTTTCCTTACTATGTGGTAAGTTCTTCTCTTTTAAAATATCTCTGTATGATGTAACTTCTCGGCCATATGTAGGCCATTCTTCTAAAAAATCATTAATTAAAGTACTCTTACCTAGATTTGCTGCTCCGCTTATTGCTATTCTCATATAATAATATTTTAATATATAGTATTGATAATTCAAGTTTTTATATTATAATTAAGTTGTGATTAAATTTGATAAAAAGACTCATAAGTATATTGACGAAACAACCGGTAGAGAATTAATATCTGCTACAACCTTAATTGGTAAATATAAGAAACCGTTTGATAAAAAAGAACATGCAACACGAGTTGCTAATAGAGAAGGTCTAGAAGTAGATTTTGTTCTTGATATGTGGGAGAAAGAAAAAAATAGAGCCTGTGATTATGGTACAAATATTCATGAAGTGATGGAAAATTATCTCACTGAAGGTACTAAAGAAAAAAAGCATACTAGTTTATATGAATCATTTGATAAATGGAAACATATTTTTAAAGGTTACCCAGATTTATTATGTGAGGAAAAATTATATGATTTGGATAATTTTATAGCTGGTACAGCAGATTTAATTTATGAAAATAAAAATTATTTTATTGTTGGTGATTTTAAAACTAATAAAGCATTTAACTTTTTTTCACCGTATAATGAATATATGTTAGAACCAATGAATCATTTAAGTGCTTGCGAATTTAATACGTATGCGTTACAATTATCACTTTATGCATTTATGTATGAAAGATTATCCAAAAAGAAATGTAGCGGGTTAGTTATTATGTATAAAGATAAAACTGATAAATTTTACCCTATTAGAGTTAACTATCTGAAAGCTGAAGTGCTTGTTCT
>CAACVD010000617.1_pt1 | contig 17245 bp, 28 predicted proteins | sample 2381771 | NCBI WGS metagenome assembly CAACVD01 (sample SAMEA5211965, study PRJEB30684) | marine metagenome | biome: Marine; feature: Epipelagic; material: Water | collected 2015-10-15 | depth 15 m | reverse complement strand
AGTCGCCATTTTTCTTTTTAAAAGACCCTTTATATGCTTTCAATTTTTCCTCCATAAAGATATAAAAATATTATACATAAAACGAAGGGTTAAGGCAAGATTATTCCTGTCTTAATTTCTTAACTTGAGTGATAAATTGAGTTTTAATTGTTTCCCATTGATCGTGACTAAATCTATAGTGTTGAGAGTAGTCAAAGTTGCAGATTTTAACGTGATTCTTGAGCCGTTTCATGTACCATGTGCCATTACCCCACTGGTTTTGCTCTACTAACTTTATAAAGGAAGGAAGATCGATAATAATATTGTTTACGTGATTATCGCTGATTTTGATTGCGAGATGAACGTGTTTTGTTTCTGGATTGATTTGAACTTTGGTTAGGTCGTTGAACATTTTTCTTATTCCTGTTTTTTCTCAACTGATTACGTTCTTCTCGTATGAACTGTTGCTCTAGTTGTTGACGTTTTTTAATCCATCGCTTACGACCAGCTTTCTTTGCGAGTCTTTTTTCCTCACCAGGAGGCGTAAAATGCCGTCTGTCCCGTACTTCTTTCATAACTCCTTCGTTATGGAGTTTCTTTTTTAGAATACGTAGTGCTTTATCTACGTCATTATTCCTAACGAAGATCTTCATTTGGCCTTCATTTCTTTGGGCAGACATATATTTAAAATCCTTAAAAGTTCGGTATGTAAAATAGTTCTTTCTCTCTGCTCTAAAACGTGCTAATTTTTAGCTATTAAAACGTTCAAAAACTTCTTTTCTGTTTTGCTTGTCTGGGGTCTTGGGACACATATTACATATCCATTCATCTTCTTTTAGGAAAAATTCTGTAATCTTACTAAAAGAATCTGTATGTTTGAGACCCTTATACTGTAAATAAGGTTTCCATTCCTCATTTTCAGTCAGATTATACTTATTTAAGAAGTCGGGTAAGTAGGTAATTGCTCCACATTTATGTAGTTTACCGTGATAAAGTTGGACACTCTTTTTAGAAACACACTCTTCCCAACTTTTTCGTTGATCATTGTCTTTGTAAGGTCGTGCGTTTATACCGTTACCAGTATAAGTTTTGTACCAGTGACCTCTCATGTCTCTGATCTCTACTTCTATACCACCAAAGTCAAAAACAGTTCTAAACCAAGTTTTCATCTTTACTTTTGATTTTCCGAATTCGTTTAAACATTTTAACTCTTTTGAGAATTTTTTCAAGTATCTTTTTTCGTCGGAATGCATCGTGATTACTAATATACAGTCATTTTCTCTTAGGACTTCTTTTAACCATAGATTTTTAGATAAAGTAAATCCGTTCGTAAAAAATTTTAAAATAGCGTTTGGAAACAAAGTTCGATAGTCTTTGATAATCTGTGCACACTCAGGATTTAATAAAGGCTCTCCCCCGAGTAGATTTACCCGTTCAGGGTTTAATAAAGATGCCCACGGAGCAGCCCAATCATACAGTGTTTTCGCGGGAAATATTTCTTTAAAACCATAGTTTGACCAGTGGTTACACCCGTCACACATTAAATTACACCTGTTTGCTAGATGAACATCAATCATATAACAATCTACTTTAGTCATAAGACTTTATCTAACCTTTGTTTTAAGTCTGAAACATCAATAAACTGATGACAAGGTAACTCAACTGCTCTTGAAACAAACTCATTTGCCCTGTCACAGATATCTGTATTAGCTGCATATACAGGTTTAGCTAGTATTTTTTGTGACTTTAATTTGTTTACAAGATTAATTCTCTCATCTTTTTCAGGTAGAATTATAAATCGATGAAAGATATAATTTTGTCCGCTGAGAGTTTTATAAGGAAGATTGTCTATATAGAAAGTAGCAACTTCGACTTTTTTCTTTCTATACTTGTTTTGCTCAATTAAAATCATTTCTTTATTGAGCACCGCTGCCGCAACAGTGTCTAGGTATGACTTTGTTCCAACTCCATGCTCTGTTGTTGTGTGAGAGAGAATAGCCTTAAACTTTTCGTGATTCTCTGGTTTGTTAGTCGCTATAGCCCCTCCAGCACCTAGAGTACCAGGTGATTTAGTAAAATCAAACGAGAAGCATACGGCATCAGAGTGAGAACCAAGTTTATAAGAGTAAGGCTCCCCCATTGTAAATGACGGAGCAGCATCTTCAATAATCTTTACTCCTCTACAAACACATAGAGGACTAATCTTAGAGACGTCAACTATAGTTCCAAAATTATGAACTATAAGAACTGCTTTTGGAGTATGTAACCTAATTAAATCTTCTAGCTGCTCTAGGTCTATATTACCTGTCTGATCAATATCGCAAAAGATTACGTTTAAGCCTACGAACATTGGAGCATTCATAATGGCTCTCCATCCATAGGCAGGAACTACTACAGTATCTCCTTGCTTGCAAAAAGCACTAAAGGCAACTTGAAGAGAGTCTGTGCAACAGTTTGTGAACTGCCAGAGGTTGATATCAGTATATTGCCTACACCTAAGCTCAAGTTCTTGGTGCGAAGGTGAAGGACCCCGTCCATCTTCAGACTGCCATGGGTGATCCATAGCCTCAGAGATTGCTCTGAGATAGTCAATTTTGTGCACTTCTAGTCTTTGTTTGTGGGGAATACAGGCTATAGCTTTAGGCATGAATAGATCTCGTCTGCTAACTCTGCGTTTTGTTGCTCAGTCAAATGATTAGCAATTTCATTTCCTTTCTCCATCGAGAAAGGCGCGTCTCTTCGTTCATTGAGGGGATGTTTCACTGTTATCCCGTTCTTCCACTGATACATGAGTTTAAAACAGGGTAAATGAACTGCCTTACCTTGGTACTCGCTAAGAATAGCATGGTCAAACCAAAATAGTTCTCTTTTATACTGCTCTTCTGATTGCGTGAAGTCGTGTAAGTATTTGTAGTAGTCAAAGGCGGCTTTATACAGCTTGCTAAACTCACGTTCTAACTCAGCTCTTTGTATGTTGATAGGATACTTTTCATGATAAATTCTATGCGGCTCTGTCCAACAAAAAACTGTGTAGTCTACTGATGCATCAAAGGTCTGAAAAGCATGCTCATAGGCTGCCCCAGACTTTCCTAATCCTACTATTGTTGCATTGAGTTTACGAGCTAATAGAGTAGTCCATGCCAAGTCAGGATATCTACCTACTGTTGCTCCTTCTCTACAGAATGAGTCACCGCAAAAATTAATCTTAACCGATCGCACCACGTACCCACTCTAAGGCTTTATCGTCAAAGAGCTTGGCCTGAATGTGGGCTTTGTAAGCATCATTTTTAAATAACATGAGGCAGGGCAAGCGGTCTGGTTGTCTAAGGTATCTTGAGAGTCGAGAGTCAGTTTCATCAGCCGCTTCTGTTTCCAGATTAGAAATTTGATTCTTAATTGTCAAAAGCTGTGCGTTAATGTATTCTACATTTGTCTGATTAGCTGAATCAGCAAAACCAACTAATTTATGAGTCATTAATTTGATCCCTTAACATTTGTAAGTCTTGTTCCATCGTTGACACATGATCTCTCAACTCGTGGATTTCTTGATGCAGGTAACGAATGTCACCACTTAAGTCTGTAGCAAGGTCTTTTAGGTTTGAGTTCATTTCTCGTAGGTGAAACTTTAGTTCTTTTTCTGTTACATACATTGTTATACCTTACATAAAATTGAATCATTTGGCAATAAAAAACTCGCTCAAACGTAATTTTCGTTGCTTGACTGTTAAAAATTAGATATTATACATTATAAATAAAAAACAAGGAACAAACCTTATGCATCGAAGACCTTCGCTACAAGAAGCAAAAGCCCTACTCTATCAACACGCTCCCGAAATCATGGAAGAATATGTAGATTTAAAGACCTCGCATGGCGAGTTTTTTGCTGCTCGATATATTGTTGACATTGTAGACCATTTTAATCACGTAAATAACATTGGAGTTGCTAATGGCTAAATCTTCTATAAACACCTCACTCTTTCACACAGGTTATAATGTGTGGAGTGTAAGGCGAACTATTAACGAAGCACGCAATATTGCACGCTGGAGTCCTTGGAAGGCTCATGAGTGGATGGAAGAAGCTCGTAATCGTCTTGATATCTATGATGCTCCTTTCCACTCACAGTTTGACGAGGCCGTACACGAAATCAATCAATTATGGAAGTCTTTAGAGCGTTACTCTTGGTTCAACCCTAGTGAGTTTTGGAGCAAAGGAAAAGTGAAGCATCCTCCTATGTATCTCATACCGCTTTATGACGAGTAAACTGTCTTATAATTTACACATTGCTATTAACTATTTTTTATGCTAATTTAATTGGAGTTACCAATGCATTTTAAACTTGTGTCGAAGAACGCATACCGTGATCTTGTTAGAAACTGCCGCCGCATCAGCATCTCAGAGCTGAGTGATAGCGAAAAACGCGAAGCGTTTCAGGAACTATTTGAACTTTTGAAGCCTCGTCTCGGAGAGACAACGCGTACACTTAACGCTGAGGCAGCATATGCAAATCGTTGTTCTCACTGGAACCAGCGTGACGTAGCTGTTCTCAAGCCTGTCAAAACTATTCGTAATCCTTGGTTACGCTTCAAACGTGAGTTTGTTGACGCTATCTACGCCAAAAATGCCTCTACGCGGGTAGAGATTGCTCTGGCTTGGTTTTATAATCACCAGCATCGAGATGACTGGCTTCCAACTTAGGTTCACGCGAAGCGTGTGCCTTGAAACTGCGACCGAAGGGAGCAAGCGTGGGCACCGCACAAAAGTACGAAAACATGGTATGGAAAATTCTTTCTGGTATACCGATTGAAGTTTTCGATGACGATGATGGATCAGTTTGGGAAAATGAAACCTGGGAACTAGTCTGTTCTCGGTCACAGGGTGACTTTGCCGGGTCAAGAGAAATTGGCTCGGCAAATATCATTACAGCCTTAAATATGATTCATCAACGTATTCTGATTGACTCTTCATTACAAAGCGATAACGCTGCTCAATTAAGTCAGAAGTTTTTTGTTGAGATACTGAATGATCTGTGTAAAAAGAAGCAGATAAGAAAAAAACCAGAGATGCTAAGGAAACAATTTACTGTTTTAACTAATGATTAACATTCCTCTAGTATACGACAGTGATGATCCTAATATATGGATACCTGTTAGAGATGATCTAGATCAGTATGATCAACACTATTCCGTAAAATTTAAAAGACAAATGCCTTGGTTGTTACAAACATTTCAACCAATGCTTTCTGTTATAAAACCTGATGATATTGATTCTGTTGAATGGTTTATCTACCCAGTGCTAATGACTGAACCCTTTTTTCAAATTAGAAGTTTAATTCAGAATCATCACAGAGATTTTGGTTTTTGGTCTTTTGTATCTGACAAGGTTATCGAATCGTTGAAAGCAAAAAAAGGTTGGATTTTGATTGATGCGACAATGGAGCCGTTAAAGACTCAGGATTTAGAGTTAATTATTAAAGAGCTATCAAAACCCTCACAGTTTCCTAACGATAGAATTATCATTAATGCTCCTGCTAATGTGAAACATCCACAGGTCGTGAATCTTTCAAGTTTCCTAGAAACCCACTTTTGCTGTAGGCATTTATTTAGTGTACCTGATGATTATAAACTTGCGGGAGGAAAACTTTCAAGAGGTGACATTTATGTTCCAAAATGGAATGAGACAGAACCTCCTACATCAAGCAGGGTTGATCTAGAGCCTAGAAGATTTTGTTCATTTCAAATGAGGTGGTGGAAACACCAAGGTTGTGCTCATTTACTGGCTTTGCTTAGTAAGTTAAATTACTTTAAAAAAGGTTACGTCACTGCTGACGGAATAGAAGACTTTGAAGAACTGTTTTATTCTGTAAGACATAAAGACTATAGAATACTACAACTTGGCGATGAACCGGGGCGTCTAGAAAATAAAAAGGATATCATACCTCCTGTTGAGTATTTACACTCTTACATTTTAGCTGCTGGGTTTAACGCAGTCACTGAGGCGTACTATGACGAATTAGACTTAGACTTTGTTATGATAACAGAAAAAATTTGGAGAAATATCGCAAATCGAAAACCTTTTGTTGTTATTGGACAAAAACATACTCTTAAAAAGTTTCACTCTTTAGGCTATAAGTCTTTTCATCCGTTAATTGATGAATCTTATGACAACAGAGCAGACAGCAGCAGATTTCATTATGCTTTTGCAGAGATACAAAAATTAATTAATATGTCTGATGAGAGCTTTGATAAGTTTTTACAAGACGTCTCTCATATACATGACCATAACTCTAAAAATTTTGAGCATAGAGTAACTAAAAGCTACTCTTATTTTAAGGACTTAAGAAACAAATGTCTTTAAATATCTTAGTTGATCGTCATCACACACCGAATATATATCAATCTACTACCGATCCGTTTTTCCTTAATTACTGGAATCCAAGAATTCGTGAGTTGATTCCTAGAGAGCTCGCCCATCTTCCAGATATTAATATAATTACTGCTGATAAATTAGATGAAGTAGATTGGTTTATATACCCAGTAATTCTCAATGAACCTTTCTTTTTTGTGAGAGAGTTCATGTTTCCTGATCACCCTTACGGGTTTTGGAGAAGGGTTAATCCCGATATTAAAAAAAGAATTGATGCTGGAAAAGGGATCGTTTACGTGGCCATGAACTCTGAACCTGTTGATAAGTATGATTTACAGGCTCTTGTAGATAGCTTTAAGGCTACTGATGAGAAAAGAATTGTCTTTAATATTCACCATAGTAAATATATAGATGATGGATTTTTATCTTATCCGGGTTGGATGGAAGACTTCGAATTTACCACTTTACAGATTAAACATTTTTTAGATACTAAAGATGGTACTATAATGCTTAAAAATCCTAAAAAGAAAAAATACTTTCTTGCTAATGGGCGATATGAAAAGCATGCTGGAGCAATTCTTATCACTAGTTTACTAGATCAGCACGACTTATTTAAAATGGGATATGTGTATGTAGATAAACCAAAAGAAATTACTGAACTATTCGAAAAAGTTAAGATTCAAATGATGCCTGATACTAATTTAATAGGGCATACTGTGCCTAAGTTACATAAGGCCAACGACTTAGCAACAAGCCCTTTTTGTTTAAGTCAGATTATGAAGTGTTCTTATTTTAACCTAGTTGTAGAGGCTTATTATTCTGACTATATGATTGATTACCCTCTAATAACAGAAAAAATTTGGAGGAATGTAGTTAATCGTAAGCCTTTTGTTTGTGTAGGGCAAAAAGGCACCTTAAAACAACTTCATGACTGGGGTTATAAAACTTTTCATCCGTTTATAGACGAACAGTATGATAACCTTGATGATGACAATAGGATTTATGCTGCTTTTGAACAGGTAAAAAAGCTATGTTCTATGTCTGACAATGAACTATCTACTCTTTGTCTTGAATTTGAACATATACATGATCACAATATAAATAATTTTTATAGAAGGAGCGAAGACCTTGGAAAACATCTTAGACAGCTCAAAGCTTGATAATATTTCGTCATATAGAGAACACAAGTTAAATTTCTTTGCTGTGACTAAGTGTGTTGGTACAGCTATCAAAGCAGCTCTTTTGCGCCAAAAGATTTCAAACCCTACAGCTTTAAGATACGATTATATTTATGATCACGAAGATGCTACTTACATAACAAAAGAATATGCTAGTAGAATGAGTGACGAATGGTTGAACTTTTCTGTGATACGACACCCTTACAAGAGATTCTCATCTCTTTATAAACATTTTATTATTAGAGACCCTCTTAGAAGAATAGAACTTCATCCTCATCTAAAACAACATGGAGGTATAGAGTATTTTGCAGAGTTTTTATTTGATAATACAGATGATTTGACTTGTAACCACCATATGAAGTCAATTTGTTCTTTCTTAATGGATGAAAATGATGTTATTATCCCTGATATAGTGTTTAGTTTTGAAGAAGAATACAATACAATTTTAGATTTTCTCAATTCTTACGGATGCACTTTAGAGAAAGCTAATGTGTCAAATTTAGATATAGAACTATCTTCTTACACTAAAAAACTTATCTCAGAGCGTTATGCTCTTGACTTTGAAACCTTTTACTTTGGAGAATAAAATGGAAGCAGCCTTGCAACAAGAACTCAAGCAAGAAATTAGTCGTATTGTAGACCTAATGATTCAGGCTGAATCAATTCGCGAAAGCATTGCAGAGCTTAAAAAAGATATTAAACAAGAGTACGGCCTTCCTGTGGCTACGATTACAAAAGTGGCAACCATTGTCCGTAAACAAAATCTTGCTGAAGAGGAAGAAAAATGGGAAGAGATTAAAGAATTTGTTGATGCTTGTTCTTAATTAATTCTGCTAATTTCTTATGAGACTTTGCTCCTGCATGAGAACCGTCAGGAGCAAAGTCTTTATGCTTTTCATAGTCTAGGTGGAATTCTATATAATCATCGGTAAGTTCTGCTAAATGATTTTGTAAGTGAGGAAAACAGCAGTGATGGATCATTGGAATTTTATACCTAATCCCAAGCAACACTTGTTTAGCTACGTAAGATGACCACATTCTTTGCACCTCCTGCTCTTCTGAAAAGTAAAGCATCCCTGCACCGTGCCAAGCAGCTCTATGTTCTTTTGTATTTTTTCTTCTATTTGCAAGAATTTGCTCTGAAAATACCCAGTTTCTATAGTATTTTTGATTCTTAATAACGTGGTTAGCGATTAGAAAACCTTGCATAACATTATTTCTGAAATCCCATACATGCCACCGCCATTCGCTAGTATGACCGATAACAATTAAATCAGGTTTCATCTTGACAGCTTCCTCAACTTGTGTTGTAATAAGATACTCAGAAGCGCCACTTTGAGCTAAATTTTTAATATTATCAGATAGAAGATTTGCATAGACTTCAGACTTGTCTTTTAATCCTTCTCCTTCTGTGTAACTATCTCCGCAGGTGACGATGAACATAAATGATGAAATCTTTGTTGTAGGTAATTCTTGGTCTATACCAAGTGATGAAGCTCCACGTCCAGCATTTGATCAACTCGGCCTTAAAAACCGTTGGGAACTTCCTGGTGTTACTTTAGATGCACAAGCAGAATACATCATTCAGAACGATCTTGTCAATAAATTTAAAGTTATTTGGCTGATTGGTCATCATCACAGAGCTGATCCAAGAGGCAACGGTGATTTCTTGTTACCTTATCACTGGGGAAACGGTGACATTTGGGGTAAACTTGTTCAAGATTTATGGTTTAAAAAGATCAGTAGGAAAGCATGGTATTGGAGAACTAGCGCTCTTTTTGTGCGGTCTGTTTTACTTGATGCTGACCCTTCTAATCTTTTATTAATCCCAATTTACCGACCAAATGTTTTAGATAATGAGATGATTGCTGATAGCCCCTGTATCTGGCGGTACTACTTAAGAGATTTAGTTAAAGATTATCCTGATGGAAGAGGACATATGAATCAACTTGGTCATAATCATTTTGTACCTCGACTAGAAGCAGAGGTACATAGACGTTGGAACATTTCATTGACCCGCAGTGGAAATCAGCAGTAACTCTTGGTTACAATGAAACGATTGCAAAAAATGCTAAAAAGATTGTTAATTACTGTGAAAATAACTACATTTATCATGGTCATCAGTGGAGATGTGATGTTGCAGGAAAAATTGCAATCTTACTAAAACCTGGAGAGGGTTATGAGTGGCATTTTGATAATCTTGATTTTGCTGACCGGAGATTAACTACTTCAAGACCTCAAAGGTTTTGGACTCATATAATTTATTTAACGGATGGTAAACCTTTTGAGATTGGATCGTGGTCCCCGCAGGGAGACAGAGTTGAACAAACAGACTTTTCAGCCCCAGAGCCAGAGACTATCTTAGCTAGAATTTACCCGCAACCTGGACTTTCTGTATGCTTTCCTTGTTTCATGGTTCATCGTATTCAACCCGTTGTCGATAATCGTCGTTGGGCTTTTGTCGATTTCATAAACACTCCTGATTATTTAGATAATTCTAAAAAAGATTTAAAAATGTTATTTAATAGGTACTTTGATGAAAATACTAGGCGTCAGCTCTTATCATCACGATAGTGCAGCTGCTTCTATAAAAAATGGACATATCGAAGGTGCTTCTCATGAGGAACGTTTTTCTCGTAAAAAATACGACAATTCCTTTCCCAAGAAGACTATCGAATGGTTAAATGATCCTCACGAGGATTGGGAATTTGCTGCTTTTTATGAAGAGACAACCTATAGTAGATTTAAAAACGACATACGTAAACTTACTAGAGCTAGACCTGTTTTAGTTGACCACCACGAAGCCCACGCTATGAGTTCAATATTAATGACAGATTGGTACGAGTGCGCAGTCATGGTTGTTGATACTGTAGGCAATAAGTTTTCTACCTCTTTAGGAGTTTATGAAAATGGTCAAATTACTTGGATTAAACGGTTTCGTTATCCGAACTCTATTGGTTTATTTTATTCTAGTGCTACTCGTCTTTTGGGACTTAAACCTTTATCAGACGAGTCACAAGTCATGGCTGCAGCTGCTTATGGAAAACCTAAATGGTATGATTTTATAAGAGCAAAAGTTTTACATCATGATTTTGACGGAGATTATAACACTTTAACTAACTTAGAGAGAGGTTTTGGTTACGGGGCTTTAGACTGGGATATCGCTGCTTCCGTGCAGAAAACTACTGAGCACTTATTAGTTAACTTAGCTGGGTGGTTACAAAAAGAGACAGGTATGAAAAATCTAGCTTATGCTGGTGGAGTAGCTTTAAACTGTGTCGCTAACACAGAGATCATGAAATACTCTGGATTTGATGACATCGCAATCCAACCCGCTGCCGGTGATGCAGGTTGTGCTTTAGGAGCAGCAGCTTTAATTGAAAGACCACTGTGGGAAAATGCTTATTTAGGTGTCAATGCTTGTGATGGTATTTTAGCAGAGGAACACGCTGAAAAGATATTGCGAGGCGAAATAGTTTCAGTTGTTAACGGACGAGCTGAGTTTGGACCTAGAGCTTTAGGAAATAGAAGTTTGCTATGTGCCCCGACTGATGATAATATACATAAGTTAAATCAAATGAAGAATAGAGTTGATGACGCTTGGCGTCCTTACGCTCCTATTTGTCAGGAAGAAGAAGCCGAAAATTGGTTTAGAATATATAAAACAAGTTATGAAATGCTTTTTACCGCTGATATTATTGGGGGCAATTTTAAAACTTATGACATGTCTGCAAGACTACAAAGTGTAAATGCCACTAAAAGCCCTCTTGTATGGAAAATTTTAGAGACTACTAGACAGCATGGGTATCCAATCCTAATTAATACTAGTCTCAATGCTAAAGGAAAACCTATTGTCAACACTATGGACGACCTCTCAGAAATTCAATTATACAACTGAAGTTGATACTGATACTTTGCCTACTGGAAGAACCTATCACACTCCTGATGGGTCTTACCCCTCTATTACTACTGTTTTAGGTAAAACTGCTGACAATACTTGGCTTATCAAGTGGAAAGAGCGGGTAGGAGAAGAAGAAGCAGCTAGAGTGTCAAAAGAAGCCACTGATCGAGGAACCTTAGTGCATGAGTATGCTGAAAGACACTTCAATGGCGAAGACGTGTGGGATGAAATCATGAACGAACGTTTAGATGTTAGACAGATGAGCCGTGACCTAATTAGAGCTACAGAAAAAGGTGTTGAGGAGATTTGGGGCCAAGAACAAGTGTTATGGTCAAACAAGTACAGTTACGCTGGAAGAACAGATATGGTAGGTATTTGGAGAGGTAAACCCACTATTATTGACTTTAAAACTTCTAAGAAGAAGAAATCATCAAAGCAGATAACAGATTACTACATTCAAGGCTGCGCGTATGCTGTTGCACATAACGAAATGTATGGTACTGGTATTCAAGATGTTGCGATCATAATGACCATTGATGGAGCAGAACCTATGATTTTTGAAAAATCTGCTGTTCCTTTTCTACCCCTGTTGAAGAATAGGAGACAGATGTTTGACAAATTGCAAGCAGATTCCGCTACCTAAAATCGAAAACATTGATCTCAATAGGTTAGATTTCTTTTTTAAGCTTGGTAATCATTTATTCTCCACTCGGTACTCTCATGAGTCGTGGAAATCATTTGATCTTTTAAGTGAAGGTAGGCCTTCTCCTATGATGAAGCATTTTCCATATATTGAAGAGTGGATGAAACTTTGTGTTAGGCACACAGGAATCAAAAAATTTAAGACAATCTACTTGTCTGTATTACTGCCTAAGAATCAAATACCGTGGCATGTAGATATGAGAGATACTGAATCTTTTTCTCCTGCTGCTATCACGTCTTTATCTACTGATGATAGTTTTATTGAGTTTGAAGATGATAAAAAATACACTTATAAAACTGGACACAGTTACTTAATTAGAAGTGGTAATAGACATAGAATATTTAATCTTAGTGATAAGAACAGATACACTTTGTGCACTGTACCAGAGGAAAACCCGTATGTTTAGTAAACTTTTTGATCTGTATGAAGAATGGAAATTCACTAGAGAGTTTGAAAAGAAAAAGAAAGAGCTTTTAAAAGCCGATCCTTTCATCTACGAAATTCCAAGCGAGACAGAAGATCACCCCGGCGCAGAACCAACTCGTTTCAAAACTTGGGAATCTAAAGGTAAGGAAATTGACTTTTAATGTCACGTCGTATTAAAAAACCATTAAAAGATTTTTTAGAGAAACAACCTTTGACTGATTGGGAAAAATCTTTTATACTTAGCGTATTAAAAATACAAATGAATTATCCGCAGCTTAGTCAAGGTCAATGGGACACTGTGTGTAAAATAGAAAAGAGATATAGAGATGTCGAAATATCCAGGGGTGAAGAGACTACCTAGCGGTAAAATTTCTTACAGAGGGACAACATTTGATGGATTCAACAAACCACGCAGATCAAACAGATCAGAGAAAAAAGGAATGGTATTGGCAAAAGAAGGAGACAAAGTGCGACTTATACACTTTGGAGATTCTTCAATGGGGCATAACTACTCTCCAGAAGCACGAAGATCATTTAAGGCACGCCATGCCCGCAATATCGCTAAAGGAAAAATGTCAGCAGCGTATTGGGCTGATAAAGTCCTTTGGGCAGGACCTAAAGGATCTAAAAAATCGCCTCCGCGCAGTCAAAAGCACAAAAAAGGAGTTTGAAGATGCGGCGCAAACGCATTCCTCAACAGAACACGTACATTACTAATAGGATTAATCAATTGAAAGAGGACATGGCTCGTGCTCATGATGAGCACGACAGAAATTGGTACAATAGACTAATTCAAGAACTTTCTTGGGCCAGAGAGATGTCTGGTAAGCCATCTAACAACTGTTATATGGCCGGAGAAAATGCCTAGAACTGTAAAGTTTCATTTAGTAAAAGACTTTGGGGATTATGAAGTTCCCCCGCCAATTTCTGCTAAAAAAGTAATGCCTGACTGGTATAAAAGAACCCCTGCTAAGTTACCTGATGAACTTAGTCTTAAACAGTGTGTTCCCTTTTTAGACGCGATGACTGCTGGCTATGTGATAGTAACACACGTCGATATGGTTGTTCGACAAAATTCTGATGGGTCCATAAGACTCATGCATCCAAATGATGAGTATGCAAGACGTTGGGCAAACAACATGCCGCTAGAAACTCATCCAAACAAACAGTTTCCTAACTCACCAATGACAGGCTATACCGTATTGAAATATATGAATCCTTGGCGTATTGAAACTCCAAAAGGGTATTCCACTCTTTTCTCTCCTCTTTTTAATAGACTTGAAAGTCCTATCATGGCGATGTCTGGTATAGTAGACACCGACAAGTTTTTTAACCTTATTAATTTTCCATTCATTCATACAATGCTTCAACCTGACTCTGAAGTTATTATCCCAAAAGAGACCCCAATATGTCAGTTAACGTTTTTTAAACGTGAGGATTGGCAACAGAAAAATACTGTTTTAGCGGCACATGAAGTAAACAGAACAATTAAATGCAGAGAAGAAATGCATAACGATAGACTAAATTATTATAGAAGAAAGGTTGTAGAGAAAAAATCTTACGACTAAGGAGATACTATGAAAGAGAACTATGAAAAGTGTTTAGAAACAATTCTTCATCACGAAGGGGGATATGTAAACCATCCTGACGATCCTGGTGGAGAAACTAATCTTGGTGTTACTAAGCGTGTTTATGAAGAGTGGGGCGGTACTAAAGATATGAAAGATCTAACAGTTGAAGATGTCGCTCCGATTTATAAGAAAAATTATTGGGACAGGGTAAAAGGTGATGAACTACCTTCTGGTTTGGATTTGTGTGTTTTTGATTTTGGCGTTAACGCTGGGACCGGACGAGCCGCTAAATACCTTCAAAATATGGTTGGTGCTACTGCTGACGGGGCAATTGGCCCAGCTACTTTACGAACAGTCTACGCCTATGTCCAAATTGAAGGACTTGAGCACGCGATCGGAGAGTACCAACACAAGCGTCAAGGATACTACGAAGGACTAAAACACTTTGCAACGTTTGGCCGAGGATGGACTCGTCGTGTAAGTGAGACTACAGCATTAGCTTTTGAAATGGTATGAAACTATTAGCCTTTAGATTTGAAGATCATGATTCAAACTTAAGTTATTATGACGGTAAAAATGTAAGGTACTTTTCTACAGAGAGATATTTTGGAGAAAAACATCATGGGTATGATGATAAACCTCTTTTTGGGTGGGAAATCAATGGCCTCTTGATGAATGCTTTTGGAGTAAGTATTGAAGATGTTGATTGTATAGGAGTAGTAACAAATAGCTACTCTTTTGGAGATAACTTAATTGTTAGGGCAAAATCCTTTTTTGAAAAACCAACCTACTATATCGATCATCATTTAGCTCATGCTTTTTCTTCTTGGCCTCATGCAAAACAGAGTGTTAATTCTTTCGTTTTTGACGGTCAAGGCAACGATATGAAAACTCACTCTTTATTCATTAAAGGGAGGTTACAGGATATTTTTCATCGCTATGAGCACGGCTCTATAGCAGAACGTATGAGAACTGTTGGCAGAGTTCTTAAATTTAAAGGTGCTTGGCAAGGAACTGAAGCAGAACTTGACTTAGCAGGTAAAGTGATGGGATATCAATCTTACGGTGAGGTAATTCCTTGGTTTTACAAACACCTTGATAATTTTACTATTAAGGACATTTGGCAGGTATGGATGTACCCATTGAGATCAGATATAAAATATATTGACTGGCTTAGAACTGTTCATGAGTGGACTGGCGATGCATTAGTAAAATACTTTTCTCAATACGACGGGTCAAAATCATTTTCTGGAGGAACGGCACAAAATTCTAGTTTCAATGGTAAGTTGTACAAAAAGTTTGATATGCAGTTTTCTCCTACTGTTTCAGACTCATGTTTATCATTAGGAGCTTTAGAGGTTTTGAGACTTAAAAAAGGACTTGATCCATTTCCTACAGATGGTTTTCCTTTTTGGCAGTGTACAGACGAAAGTCCTGAGCTTACTGATAAAGCACAGATTAAAGCGATAGCCGAGTTATTAGCTAGAGGAAAAATTGTGGGAGTCTATCAAGGCAAAGGAGAGGTAGGCCCTAGGGCTCTAGGTAACAGATCAATTTTGATGGACCCTACAATCAAAGACGGTAAAGATATTATAAACAATAAAGTAAAACATAGAGAATCTTTTAGACCCTTTGGAGGAGCTTGCTTGCTAGAAGACGCAAAAACATATTTTGATGCTCCTAGAGAAACTCCTTTTATGAATGTAAACGTTGACGTAAAGACTAAAGATTTTCCCTCAATTACTCATGTAGATAACTCTACTAGACTTCAAACTGTGAAGAGTGGAGTTTTCTCTGAGATTTTAACTGAGTTTAAAAAACTCACTGGACACGGTGTGTTATTAAATACATCTCTTAACATTGCTGGTAAACCCATTGCATCTAAAGCAGAACACGCTAAACACATTTTTAACACAACTGACCTAGATGCAATTTTTTGTGGTAACGAGGCACAACTCAAATAAAAAAGGAAAAACTATGAAAAAACTACTGCTTGCAGGCGCTATGTTGCTTGCATCAATGACTACTGCTTTTGCTGAACCAGTAAAAGTAGGTTTTATCTACGTGGGACCAATTGGTGATCACGGTTGGACTTATCGTCATGATATTGGTCGTCAACAAGTTGAGGAGGCTTTTGGGGATCAAGTAGAGACTATGTACCTTGAAAGTGTACAATACGGACCAGAAGCTGAGACTGCTATTCGTAAAATGGCTCAAGATGGAGCAGATATTATTTTTGCAACATCCTTTGGCTATATGGACCCAATGCTTAAAGTAGCTAAGGAATTTCCTGATGTGAAGTTTGAACATGCTACTGGATATAAGCAATCTGACAACATGGCGTCTTATGGTCTGCGCCTTTATCAAGCACGTCACGTCCAAGGAATCATCGCAGGTATGATGACTAAGACTAACAAAATTTGTTATGTCGGAGCATACCCAATTCCCGAGGTTATTCGTGAAATCAATACTTATTACATGGGAGCAAAAAAGATGAATCCTGATGTTGATATTGATATTGTGTGGGTGAACACTTGGTATGATCCTGTCAAAGAAGCTACTGCTGCGAAGGTCATGATCGCAGATGATTGTGATATGGTTGCACAACACACTGATTCACCTGCACCTTTACAGGCTGCTGAGAAAGCAGGTGTGCTTGGTTTTGGACAAGCTTCAAATCAGTACAACTTTGCTCCTAAAGCACAACTAACTGCTACGATTGATAATTGGGGCCCTTACTACATTAGTAAGGTACAAGGTGTTATCGATGGTACTTGGGAGACAGGTGACTACTTTGGTCATATGAATGAAGATGCCGTTCAAATGGCTCCATTCACTAACATGCCCGCTGATGTCGCCGCTGAAGCACAGCGTGTAAAAGATGCCATCTCTGCTGGTGAGTATTTTGCATTTACTGGTCCCATCTATGATAACAAAGGTAACTTGCAACTTGCTGACGGTGAGGTGGCAACTGATCTCCAACTTAATCAAATGATGTATTATGTTGAAGGTATTGACGCCGAAGTGCCAGGGAGCTAAAAATGATTCCAGTAATTGATTTTCAATCTGAATCAGTGCTGGAAGAGATTCGTGAAGCCTACACTACTGTAGGCTTCGCAGTCT
>CAACVD010000616.1_pt1 | contig 17246 bp, 22 predicted proteins | sample 2381771 | NCBI WGS metagenome assembly CAACVD01 (sample SAMEA5211965, study PRJEB30684) | marine metagenome | biome: Marine; feature: Epipelagic; material: Water | collected 2015-10-15 | depth 15 m | reverse complement strand
CACATACACCACAACACTTACCATCATTCACATCGCTCTCTGCTCCACCTAAGTAGCGGTTAGACTTAACCGCCTTGTATGTAATGTTCTGGTATGAACCGTCCTTAGCAGTAAAGGTAGGTTTCTCAAAGGTGGCGGTTTCATCGCCCTTAAAGTAGAACTCATTATCCTTACCTTCTGGTTCATCTATCTTATTCACATACTTCTTCTCGCCTGTAAAGGAGAACCGCTTACCTGTTCCCTTACTTACCGTCTTCTTCTTCTTGTTCTTATCGTCCCATACCTTATCTATGCGTTCCTTATCCTTTTCTATGAGAGAGCATAGGTAGGAGGCGACTGAGGACGATTGTATGGCGATACGCTTATGCTTCGTCCCATCTGGACGCTTGTTAAGACCGAATGCTATGTCTCCATCAATAGAGTTCTTAAAACCTGCGATTGTTAGAAGACGCTTCATATATACCATAGTCTCATCTACTCCTGCGTCCATATCTACCTGCTCTAAGACACCTGCCTTATAATAATCCATCTTTGCCTCCTTGCTCTCTCTCGCCTTACGCAGTTCCTCTAACTCATTCTGCTTAGAGTCCCAGATAGGTTTGAGTAGAGTTTCAGGCAGGTTATTAATAGCGACATATTCCTCCGCAGAGAGAACGAGTTTCAGGTCAGCGAGGACGGACATATTAGTAGGTGAGTAAGTAGTAAGTTTGTGAGTTTGTATGTGTGTAGTAGTTTGTATGTAGTTTGTTAGTGTGGATTTACAGATACAGGTAAATCAAATTTTAAGAAGATTGGTTTGTGTTGTGATGCCTGACTAACTCGCACAGAAGAATCAAATTTACAAGAGTCCGTCTAGGATTACTTGGACTGGTTAGATGTATGTGAGTTTAAAGTAGGGGTGTTTGTATGTGTTGTGATGCCTGACTAACTCACACAGATAAATCAAATTTTTACAACTTCACACAGATTACAGCACTTAATAATTTCACAGATTACAGCAGTTAAGCGAACGAGCGAATGAAAAAGTGGCGACCAGTCCAGAGAAAACTATTGACGAAAAAGTGGCGACCACTCTGTTAAGTGCTGTGTGTTGTGCGAAAAGTTGTAAATTTGATTTTCTTTTGAGATTAGTTTTCATCAAAGATTAAGTCGGTGCTAAGTGCTGAGTGCTAAGCGTTCTTTTAGAAATTTGATTTAGGAGTGCCTCAACACCCACCACACCGATTATACAAGTTAGACAAAGAACTACTGAACTCTAACTTACTACTACTACTACTACTCTTACAAGTATGCCTGTTTGCTTGGACGCACTCGCCATCTATCACCCTACCCCTGACTGCCCTAAATCCTACTGCGACACTTCCTACAAGTGTAAAGTAGTCTGTCGTGGATACAGGGTAGAGGATTTGGGGACAAAGAAGGAGGACGACTTGTTCCATCTGCTTAACTTGGTATGCCTGAAATACACAGGTCATTACTTACCTGCTGATGGTGAGACCTCTAATATCCACAAGTATATCTTGCGTGATGGTAAGAAGTTATGTATTACTCCTCCTCTTAATCCTCTATCTATTATGTCTTACTCAATAGACAACTCAATCGCTCATCAAGTTAAGCGTATGATGATTTGTGATAAGATTAAGAAGATGTATGAGTATCAAGACTTCTACCCTTCTATCGCACGAAAACTCGCTCATAACCCTAAGTTCTTTGATAAGATTAAACTTCATCGTGATAATCTATCTGTTGATGTAGCGATAAATAGTCTCACAGACCACATAGAATCTCACTACGGTATGAAACGACAGATAGAGGAAGGTATTAAGGAGATTGCTTATGAGATTCTTATGGGTAGTAATGATGACCCTACCTTAATACCTTTGATTAGAAAGTTCGGTAATAGAGACGATTACTTCGCTGACCTAACAGACAAAGATAAGTGTGTAAGTTATATTATGACTACACAGTATAGTAAGAATCGTATATTACCCAGAACAGACCTATCTTGGTGTAGTCAAGAGAATAACAAGATTAGACAACACTTAGGTTCTGCTTATACTCCTGAGAACATACAAGACTTCTTAAAGTCTAACTTCTTAGAACATAAGTATTTCATACCGAGTAGAGTTGTTGATAAAGGCGTTGGTGATACTCATATCACTAAGGCGAACAAGATAAGAAAGGGTAAAGAGTATGATGTATTCTGTCGTATAGTAGATTGTTGGGGAGTAGGAGGTTGGGATATTAAGAGTCCTACCAGTCTCAATTACGCCATAGACGACAATAGACTTGATGAAAAGATGGGATTAGAGCGTGCTTGGGAGAAAGTGCTTAATAGTAGATACTTAGTAGTCAATACAAGAAATATAATAAGACAAGGAGGACAACTAAATAGAGATATAAGACAAGGTTATTGGAGCAGATATAAGAAGGCAGGTGGTAGTCTAAGTAGCGACTACTTTATCAAGATGGCGACAGGTAAGACGAATGTGTGTGATGTAGAGGGTAAGTTAGTTAGTATGTTCTGTTAGTTCTTCATCGCTACTATGGTCGCTTAGGTTAGGTTCATCATCGTCTTCTAATGGTAAGTTTAGTATAGGTTTTTCTTGTTGATTGAGTCTATCATTACACATTATAATAACAATCTCTAACATAGACAATAGGTCTGGGTGATTCACTAATAGTTTCTGTATTTTTTGTATCTCAAATATATTACGCACATCAATCTTCTCCACCATCTCAATACTATAACTTACAAAAAAATTTTTTATTACAAGTTTTTTTAGGCAGTTAGAGTTGATAGAATATATTGTTCTCAGGGTCTTTACTTCTACTTTGTGCTACATACCTTAGTCGCCTACCTAGACTACTTCTATCCATCGCCATCTTACGCCAGTCCCATATTGTATATTCATCATCATAAGTCTCACCTTGACTCTTATGGATTGTAATACAATACCCAGACTGAAAGGATTTCAGTATAGTCTCTTCATCTTCTTCTACATACTTCTCTTCTGTATCGTTGTTCCATAACTTAATTATACCATCAGTCATACTTACCACATACCACATCTCATTCTTCGCTATGTCTCTATCTAACTGAGTGATTAGAGCAATCATAGGTGTTCCTATACCTATCTTAGTATATTTAGTATGACCTCGTGCTCCTGTATTCTTTGTCGCCTTAATCACTAAGGGATTATGTATTTTGTCTTGTAGTAGGTTAATCACTTTCTTACGAGTAGCATTATACCTACATAAGTTTCTGTGTGTTGTCTTCTTACTTGTAGGTCTAAATCTCTCAGGTTTGATAGACCATTCGTCCCATAACTTATCGCTTTGAGTATCCATACGAAAGTTATATCTTAACTCCATACGATTAAAATTACATATCTCCTTTATCACATACGCTCCTGCGAAGTTTCTATGTTCTTCTCCTACTGGTGGTAATTGATGTTGTAGGTCTCCGCACATTAATACTTTGAGATGAGGACACTTCTGTCTCATATACGAGATGTATGAAAGCATCTCACCATTACACATACTTATCTCATCAAACACAGCAAGGTCAATAGCATCTCTGTCCTTACCATCGCCCTTAAACTTATCAATAATCTTATCTGTGTATGCCTCAGTCAATACTACTTCATCATCTTCTTCATCATCAACATCATCGTTGTTCTTAACTGCTATACCTAAACCTTTGTGTAATGTCTTACCCTTGATACGATTACTCGCCTTATTCGTAGGAGCAAAGCATCTCATAAAGCAAGGGTGTTTCTTCCTATACGCTTCACACTTATCATACCGACCGCTCACACCAGCAAGTCGTAGGCACTCCTTATACAATAAGTATTTTAGGTAGTTCTTTCTACACATCTTAGTAAGACAAGTAATCAACTCACTCTTACCTCTACCAGCAAAACCTTCTAACATACAACCTCCACTATGTATGATAGTATTACATAACAACTTCGCACCGACTTCTCTACTCCACTTCTTATCTACTATTATGTTAGTAGTCCATCGGTTAGGCATAAATTTAAATCCGTGATTCACAGGTTTATTAGTAGCATCAAACCTAATGCGGTTATACTCAACTTTGTTTAGTGTCTTCTCTACCTCAAACTGAAAGTCATTATCATCATTCCACCCTCTATCTAATAACTCTGGTATAACTAATGAAGCACTTTCATCATCATCATACTTCGTCTGGATATAACAGGCGTCAGTCCTGATAGATAGAGTAGGATATTTAAATACCTTCTCCGCCCACTTACTAAACAGATACATCTGTTCGTTAATCATATCTATTACTTGTAAGCGTATAGGTTGTCCTGTTTGATAGAAGGTATGCTTCCACCCATTAGGGATAATCCAGTATTCACTACCTTCTACTCTAACTGGGTGCTTACCTTGACTTAGGATACGACTTATAGTAGTCTTGTCTTTTGTAAGATGGTGGTAATAGTTGCTTAGTCCATCTTTCTTCTTTAATCCACCGATATAGGAGTTGATGATTTGTTTAAAGTTGTATATACCTTTAAACACACCTTTCTTAACTTCCCACTTAACTCGCTCTACAAACTCTTTATAGAACTCAGGGTCTAATTGTCTCACAGGTTCTATTTGATACTTAATATCAACTTTACCTTTGAGATGTCTTACCAGACTTCCGTGATAAAGCATAAGTCCTCCTTGCTTCACAGGATAGTCTGTGGATATAGGATACGCTAAGTAGAACCAGTTAGGATTGATACTACCGCTGAATTTAGTAGGTTGTGATACACAGTCATACACATTCCACCTATATTGGTTAGTTTCTAAGGCAGTTGTGTATGCTTTCTTAATATCAAACGATACAACAGGTTTCTCCCAGAAGTAGGTGTGCTTATCTACATTCTCAGGTTTAACCTCGCAGTCATAGAAGATACTTCTTAACTGACCGCTCATAGTAGAGAGCATAGGTTCTTTATCTAGTAATGAATACAAGTAATCACCTACACACTTAGCAGTAGGCACTACTCCACTTGCTTTTCTTAACTCAGGGTAAGTCTCATAGACCTTCGCCCACGCCTTACTTATACAAGGTGTATCTTTATCCATACCTGCCTTAGACCTTGCGATAAGAGTTAGAGTATTGTAGGTAAGTTGTTTGATTGTATGTAGTCCTCCTACTGATGAGTCGTGTTTAATAGAATGATTGACTAACATATCAACTGCTACTTTGTTTAGGTTTGCTCTATCAAGATGTATGACTCGTTGCTTATCTTCTTTCTTACATAACTCAACAAAGTCATCGCAGTCATAGTTCTTGATGTCTCTACCTCGTATTCTGTTGTTTCTTTCATTAAGATACTCATACCACCCATCAGCATCTTTACTTAGTATCTCATTCACAAACTCATCTCTGTATATAGTCCATTCGTGTTTAGTGTTAAGCATTATTATCTCTCCACATCTCTCAGGTAGTTCAGGAGTATAGTGTAAAGTATCATCAAAGATATACTCAGTCTCTAACTCCTTCTTATCTTCTTTCTTATCTTCGGTTTCCTTTATCTCTTTGGTCTTATTCATAGGTCTCAGTTCGTCATAGTGTAAGGATTGATTCTTCTTACCATTCTCACATAGAACTCTACTCACTATCTTATTCACATCAGTCTCAAAGTAAGCGTGTTGGTTCTCTACTCTTACTACGATTGCTGGTCTGTTAGATGGTTTGATGTAAGTATGTTTAAAGTCAGCAGGATTATAACCTAAGTAATGACCTCCGTGATAATCTCTTACAATAAGTCTTACATCAGCACAGATACACCACTTAACTAAGTCTAAGATAGTAAGGGTTTGTTCTTCTTCTTCCTTACTATACTTAGGGTCTATGTTCTGTAATTCCACCTTAAACAAGTCATCATCTAAATCTTGTAATCCTATCTCTTCTTGTAAAGGATATACCAGAGACCCACAAGTTATAATATCACGGATATAGATACTATCTTGATTAGCGACTTTCCATAGATTAAAGATGTCCTTTTGTTCTTGATAAGGTAATGAAACCCAGTAATCAATAATCTCTTTACCAGTTGTCTTATTACCTCGCTTACCAGTTGTATTGTAGGCAGTTGTATATTTCTTCACACTCCTATTCTTAGAATATTGATTGATAAGGTAATCGTAAGCACAAGTAAGTTTATCATCTGTCCCTTCATAGTTAGTTTCCTTACCTAATGCGGTATAGATAGGAGCAGTCTTATCCCATACTCGCTCACTACCGAAATACACATTAGACGGATAATTACTTGTAGTTAGAATACTGAAAGTTGCCCTTGTAATACTCTTTAAGAACTTCTCCACATCAGCATCATCTTCTAAGAAGTAATCATCAGGTATAACGATAAGTTGAGGAGGCGACCCTTCTTCTTCTCCTACCGCCATTCTCTTCACATCTTTATACAAGTTCTCCTCAATCGTATCTCTTATGAGTTTCTTAAATCTTTGTCTCAACTGACCTTTCAGCATCGGTAATGTTCTCGCTTGTTCGTCAGGTATATCAAGAGTTATAGGTGAGTTAAACATCTTAAACTCTTTGACTTCCTCGTTTATCTCACGACCATCACCGCCATAATTCTTGACTCTACCCCTGAAAGTAATATCTGGGACGACACTTACTTTTACCATATATATACGAATATATATTAATTTACCTTTATATCCTTTGTGTTTTATACAAATATCAACAAATCAAATAAAATCAAATTTTTAGAAAATAACAATTTACAATCACAGCGAAATCAAATTTTTATAATTTACATAGATTACAGCACTTATGGAGCAGGTAAGACATTCGGCGAGTTAGACTCAGGTTCAGGCGAACCAGACTGAGGTTCAGGTTTAGACTTAGTAGGGACAAGAGGTTCTGGTTTCTCTGGTTGTTCTTCATCTGTGTCTTGTCCTACTGGTGGGTCAGGTGGAGGTTTCCTTTCACACATACACAAGTTAAAATTATCACTACAACCTAACCTAAACTTACAGTAGCATCTTGACTTAAATATAACAACTAGTATTCCACTTACCGCTCCCAGTATTAGACCTGTCGCACCAGCGAGTTCGTTTATGTTAAACTCTTGTAATATACCCATTATATATATAACTTATAAATTTTTCTTTGCTCTACTTACACATCTTTTAAAACCGAAGGACTTAGGGTTGCTATGTTGCTGACGACATCTCGCCTGAGCGACCGCACTTGCTACTTCTTGGTCTTGTCTTATTGCTTGTCTTTGTTGTGCTTGTGATGACTGCTGTGTCCTAAGTGAGGGCAGTTCTGGATTAGTTAGTCTTGCTTGTGCTATTGTCCTACTTCTATTTAAGTTCTCTACCTGTTGTATCGCTTCTTTTTTAGCATCTAATACACCAGCACCTCTAATCTCCGCAGGTATATTGACTGCTTGTTGTTGTATCATACTCGCATCATCTACCGCACCTTCTACTCTTTGCTGGACTTCTTCCCCTGTCTTCATACCCATATAAGCGAGACCTACGCCTACGCCTACCGCTCCTATCTTAGCACCTAATTTTAGTCCCTTCTTAACTTTCTGTCCTAATCTTTGAGTAAAACTTCCCATTATATATATAGTAAAGATTATTTACCTAGACTTGTTCCATATTCTTTATTATAACTTTCCATTAGTCGTCTTATATCATCTTTCTTACCTTCTCTTTCCGCCATCTCCATACCTCTCACTATACTTTCATCTCTCTTCTTTACTTGTTGTTTATTGTATGAACTTAGACCCATACCTATCGCTACTCCTACTGCTCCTACCTTAGCACCTAACTTTAATCCACGCTTCACTTTATCTGCGAGTCTTTGTGATACTTTCATTATATATTAGTCTTAGATTATTTTACACCACAAAACCTTTCTGCCTTCTTAATATCACTCTTGGTTGATGCTGTCCCCTTACCACCTCGCCCTAAATATCTTGCTACACAGTCAGCACCGAACTCTGTTCCTTGTCCGCCAGTAGGCACATCTTTCCTGAATTGTTGTAGTTTAGGTTGCTCTGTTGCTGTATCATCAGTCATCGCTTCCCCATACAAGTCCCCTGTGCTATGAGTTATATTTCTCTCAATAGGAGTAGGTTTCGCTTTGATGCCTACAATACCTTTTAATACTTGTAATCCTCTCATCTATAACTTACCTGATATATTAAAATCATCACAATCACAAACAGGTATTAGGTAGTGTGGTATATTAAAAGTTCCTGTAATCTTAGACTTCCATTCTACTCTATCGGGGTGTTTGATTATCTTACACTTGTTAGTAAATTTAAATAAGTAATACACCTCCCACCCATTCTCTACATCTTTCTCTGCTTCTATTACTTTACCACAAGTTAGTAGAGTCTCATAGAATCTATAAGAAGGACAAGTCCTACCCTTGATTTCTACTATAATCTTCTTCTCATCATTCTTAAAATCTAACTTACCGAATAAACAAGCAGGAGGATTCTTAGGGTCAATACTATCTATATCTATATCATCATCATCTCTGTAAAACTTACAATCAAAATACTTCTCTATATAAGGTCTTAACTTGTTCTCTGTCTCTCTACCTTGTTTCCACTTTCTTAGATTAAACTGAAATCTTGATGTCTGGATAGGGGGTTTGTAAGTGCCGACAGGTCGTCCCTTAGGGTAAATCTCACTCATATTTTATAATCTTATAAATATAAAATTTTCGTGAATTAAACGCACTTACTTAAAAATACAAGAATATTATAACTTATAAGATATAATGGTTAAGAAAACGAAAGCACAGTTAGAAACTGAAAACTTAAACTTGTCTAATAAGATAGAAGAGTTAGAGGAGAAACTCGCCTACATAGAAGAAAATAAATACTACGCTCTCAAAGAAGAGTTCGGTAATCCACATAACACAGATGAAGACTGGATAAACTATATCAACAACCTTCATAACTTAGTAGCGGATACAAGGAGAGACTTAGATACAGCACTAATGCTCTGTAAAGGATACAGAGAAGCATTAGAAGAAATACCTAAGCAGATTAGAGCAGATAGACCTTGTCGTTAAAATTAAACTAAGGCATTCGCAAAGTAATTGTCGCCCATAATATTAGGACTACTTATCTCTAACTGGTTAAAGTCCTTGTGTATCATCTTATAATCAGGTAAAGTTGTATCTATATACATAAACCTAAATTTTCTATCATAGATGTATCGCAATACATCAAAAAATTCTTTCTTAGGTATAAGTATCACTTCATCAAAGATACTATCTAACTCTTTCTTATTCTTGTTCTCAAACAATACAAGATGACTACAAGTCTTTCTTAACTTAGGGTCAATCTTATTATAAGTTTGACTTGTAGCAATAATACTTAAACTTCCACCCTTACCGCATAGATGTCTTCTGTTAAAGAATATCCTGTGTAGTAAGTTTTCTATATCACTCTTACCCTTACCTCTTATATCACTAATACAATCGTCAAGTATGAGAAGCACCTTATCTCCTGTATCTTTTATCATATCTAACATAGACCTTATATTCTCCTCTGTCGCAACTTCGTATTTCTGGTCGTCTGGTAATAACTCAAAGGGGTCGTTCTCCATAGTATTCACAGATGGACTAAATAAGAATACTCGGTCAAACTTCCTATTAAAGTTCTTGTGTGCCTTAGTGGTTAGATTAAGTAATAGATTAGTCTTACCACTACGAGGTTTCCCTATAATCAACATAGCAAAACCTCCCTGCTGTGGTAAAGGTTTAGGTATTGATGTATCCGCATCATCACAGGTAAATTTAAACTTACTTATGTTTATCGGTTGTTCCAGTATCTCTTCCCTTATGGTTGTTTCCATCTATATATAACATAGTAGATTTTATTTTACCTTTTTCTAACTCCTGCCTATCCTTAGGGACAAATAAGTCGTGATACTTTTGTAAGTATATACTATCTACTCGTCGTCTGCTCTTAGGTCTCCACGACTCATAAAACAATACTTCCATTATACTACACAGCACATAATTAACCTGCTATTCTAAATTTAAGTCTGGGGTCAGGTGGAGGTTCATAAGTCATTCCACCTTCTACACCATAATCAGGTTCTTCATCAAAAGAAACTTGTTTATCTTTTTGTATATTAACTTCTACCTCAGGCATCAACTCATCTGGGACTAAGTCTGGTTGGTGTGGTTCATCAAACTTAACTCTATTATCTGCTGTGTGGTAGTGGTAATAGTTGTTGATGACTGGTTGTTGTGGTGGAGGTTGTGGTTGATAGTATGGATTAAATCCTCCTTGATAGGGTAAGTTGTGTTGTCCCTGAACTGGATAGTAATTCATACGAGGATTAAGTTGTGGAGGTTGTATAAACTGCTCTGCTGGTGGTTCTTCTTTCACTAACTTAGATTTACGAGGTCTGCCTCTCTTCTTCTTAACTGGTGCTTCTATCTTGTTCTCTAAGTTCATCTGTGCTTCTTCGTGGAGTTGTTCTGCTTCTTGTTGTTTCTTCTTAGCAAGGTTCTCTGCTCTCTTTTGTCTCGCTTTCTCAAACGCCTCCTTCTGTGCCTGTGAGCGTTCTTTCTTAGGTTTAGGTGCTGGTGCTGGTGCTGGTGCTGGTGCTTGTTCTACTCGCTCAATCCCTTTCTCATCTACAATATCTTCCATTATACAATAACTTATATATTTTCGTTTAATTTTTAAAATAAAAATCTTAATTAAAGTAAGTAATGGTAGAATTAACGAAGAATCAAGTATATTATCGTAAAAATAAAGAACACTATAAGAAGGGAGGTAAGTATTACAAGTATGTCGCTAAGGATACTGGTATAACTGGTAAGATGAAGATTGAGAAGGGTAAGTTTATTATATCCTTTACTTAATAATGAGATGCTTAGAGTTGTTTAGTGGGACTTGTTCTTTTTCTAAGTGCTGTGATAAGTTAGGATTTGAGACATTAAGTCTAGATAAGTATGATGATAGAGCAGATATAGTAGAAGATATACTTGACTGGGATTATACGAAATATCCTAGTGGATACTTTAACTTAATCTGGGCGTCTCCTCCGTGTGAGAAGTATAGCAACTTACAACACATACATTCTAATAAAGAAGAGATAGAGAAAGGGTGGATAGAAGCAGATAAGATAGTAGCAAAGACATTAGAGATAATCTATTACTTTAAACCTGACTTCTGGTTCATAGAAAATCCATACAAGGGTCAGTTAAAGAAGAGAGATGTAATCAAGAAGCATAAGTATTATATTGTTGATTATTGTAAGTATGCTGACTGGGGTTATAGAAAGAGAACTTGTATCTGGACGAATAAGAGAAAGTTTAAACCTAGAAGATGTCATAAGGATTGTAATAGTATGGACTATGATGGAGTAGGTCATAGAACAGATGTATCGTATCTAAGTAATATAGATGATAGACATAGAATACCACCTGAATTAATTTATTGTTTAATATATAATGGTTAAGATTACTTATAAAGGTGAGACACGAGATATACCGAAACGATACTTACCTGATACATTAAAAGGTAAGGATAGACAGAAACAGATTAAATCTATCTTTGAGAAGAAGGATAGACCTAAAACAAAAGTTAAAGAACGCAGGTCTTCTCATACAGTCAAATTTGATAAATTATACGGTGATAAGTTAGATAAGATGAAGGGGGGACGAAGTAAGAGAAACATAGCGAAGATTACAGGCATACCTTACAAGGCGTTAGATGAAGTTTATAAGAAAGGTGAGGGAGCATTCTATTCATCAGGGAGCAGACCTAACCAGACGAAGGACTCGTGGGGGAGAGGGAGAATGTATGCGTATATAACTGGTGGGGCGAAAGTTAGAAAAGCGGATAAAGACATAACAGACAAATACAAAGTAAAATTTAAACATTAAGTATAGTATAATGAAGTTAGTTATAAAACCATCTACAAGAAAGGGTAAGCGGTTTAGTGCTGTATTTAGTGATAAAGGTAAGCAAGTTAAGATTACTCACTTCGGTCAAAAGAATCCTAAGAAAGGGACATACATAGACCATAAGGACAAAGAGATACGAAAGAATTATAGAGCAAGACACGATGCTACTGAGAAGAAGTTTCATAACAACCCTAAACGAGCATCTACTCTATCTAGGTTTATCTTATGGGGTGAAGCAACAAATTTAAAAGATGCTGTTAAAGATTATAAGAAAAGATTTAATCTCTCATAGTATATATAATGACGAGTAATACAACCGACGGACTTGTAGATTTAGAAGTATCCTCAGTAGAAGTTCAGTATGGGATAGGTGTAGGAGATAATGCGAATCAAGGCACAGACGGACAAGTCTTAGTTAGTGGAGGTATAGATAAACCTATGAGATGGGAGGCAGTATCAGGTGTAGGTAATGAAAAACTTACAGCATCTACTAACATAACTATATCTCCTGATGGTTATTATGATGGGACAACTGCCTCTACTATAACTGCGTCCTCTCCTGCTTATACAGGTGGAGATGGTATAGATGTAAGTGTAAGTGATGTTATAAGTGCTGATGTAGATGGGACAACTATAACTAATACAGGAGGCGATGGGACAGAATTAGCAGTAAAGAAAGTCCCTCAATCTCTTACTGCTGGGACTGGTATAACTTATAGTGCTGGGACTACTTTTGATGGTTCTTCTGCTATAACTATATCTTCTTCTGGTAAGACTTATACGGGGACTGACCCTATATCAGTAGATAATACAGGAGATACTATCGGTCTTAATATTGATAGTAATACATTAGAAATAACAGCAACTAACCTAGCAGTAAAGAAAGTCCCTCAATCTCTTACTGCTGGGACAGGTATAGGATTTAGCACAGGCACGACTTATGATGGTTCTACTGCTATAACTATATCTGCTACTGATGATACAGAAGATAGTTTAACTTGTTATACTCGGTTCGCTCCTGCGTCAAGTGAAGTTGTATTTCCAGATGATTATGATGGTCTAACTCGTGTTAGTGAGTATGGTTTTTTACCAGTAGCAAACTCAGGTAATCCTTCTGTATATAGAAGACCTGACTTTCACCTAAATATACCAGCATCAGTCCAGCAAAGCGGTTTGTATGCTAATTTTTACTTTGAGGTAAGTTTATATTTAGAGACCGCACAACTAGGATTTTCCAGCGACCAGCAAAATCATAGAGACGCTTATTACAGGTTTAGATACTCTCTTAACAATAGTGAAGATGCTACAACTTTCGGTGTTATAGGTTTAGCGGTTTATTCACTAATGAGTGGAGGTCTTACATCAACACTAACTAAGGCAGGAGAGATAGTTAATATAAAAGATATATTATCCTTACCTGTCGGTCTAACTCCTACGGATACTATACAGATATGGATAGAAGTAAGTAATACACCTCAAACGAATAATAGTAGAGCGACTCCCCAGTTTAGGGCAGGTAAGTATAGCACAGTTCTTAATGTATTTCGTCCCTGCTGGACTATGAAAAGTTCTCCTATACAAGGTAGTAATCTTAGAAATATCACTACTTAATATAAGTAAGTATAAGTAATGAAGAAGTCATCGTGGTTAGTTCATCTTTATACAGACAAAGAAAAGACAGACTTGTTTAAGATAATGGAGTTCTCTACTATAAAAGAATGTAGTGAAGTCTTAAACATACCAGCACAGACTATATCTAACTTCTTTCACGGACTTATAAAAGCACGAGGTATATTAGAATATTGTATCTTATATCAAAGTATCCCTTTGTGAATATCACTTAAACTTATTTTATAACTATATATATATTGATGTTGTATAATTGTAAAGTCATAGTTAATGATACAATTATGTATGATAAGACATTAAAGTCTATGAGACTTATAGCAGAAGACTTAGGTGTCCCTTACTCACGAATAGCGGATTGTAATACAAGACCTATAAGTAAAAAGAGTAAGTTTAGGTATGAACCGAAAATAATAGTCAAAGCAGTTAAAACAATAGAAGATAAGGGTGGATAAATATAATCTTTCTTATTGATATAAGTATGCCGAAGAAAGGTAAGCGTAAGGTTAATGTTAAAAGTCAAATATCAAGAGCAGGTCAGCAATCACTTACTTTCGCACAAGGACAGAGACGAGTAAGCACACCACGAGGTAGGAGTGCTACAATAGGTTTAGCACCTAGAAGGCAACAATCAGTAGAAGATAGATTAAGTATTTATGCTAATCAAACACAGGGGCAAATCGCAAACGCCCAGTTTAGAACTGCTATGGATAATTTTTATGAAGCAAGGGCAAAAGAACAACAAGCAAGAGAACAAGGTAGTATTTATGAAAGACAACTCAAAGCATCACAAGACCTCGCAAAGAAACAAGAAGCAGAGGCAAAACGAAGTAGGGCAAGACAAACAATCTCTAACCTCCGTAGAACTCAAAGTGAGGCAAGAGCAGTAGAACAACAAACACAAACCGCAAGAATGGATAGAGCAAGAGCAAGAGCAGATGCGAACAGAGGTAGGAGACAACAGCGAACACTCGCACTACAACAATTACAACAACAAGCACAAGCACAACAACAACAACAGCGGACTACACTACAACTCGCACGGCAACAATCTATCCAGCAAGAAAGAATCGCAGAGCGTAAATTACAACAGAAACAACAAATAGCAACACAACAACTCGCTCTACAAAGAGAAGGTATGATGAGACAAGATAGACTTATGACCGACCATCTAACCACTATGAGAGGTATGTTTCAGGAGGCACAAGCAGGACAAGAAAGGCGTATAGGTGAGTTAGAAGGTAAGATGAATGAAGGTATAAGATTATTACAAAGACAGAGAGGAGAAAGAGATGTCCCTATTAAATTCTTACAACCTAAATCACAAGGTAGTAATCTAAGTAATCCTATACCAGAAGACCAGTTAGAGATAGAAGATAAAGTTATACCACCACCAGCAGGAGAAGTCCGTAGATTAGAAAGACAGATAAGCGGTCAAACTGGGAGACCACAACCTCTATTAAGACAACTAAGTATGACTTCACAAGATAGTTTAGCATCAGCAAGAGATAGTCTAAGAAGTGTATTACAGGGTGAAGCATCACCTACTACAATACAAGGTTTAGGATTACAGAGACAGGCGAGTAATAATACAATACAACAAGGTATATCTCGTCTTAAATCTATCGCATCACAAAAACAACCAGCACAACATCAAATAGAACCTCAACCAGAACAACTACAAAGAAATCCTAGTCAAGCATCTACTCAACCTTTCGTAGGTAGTGAAGAATCATCACCAGATACATTAAGATTAGAGGATTTCTCTGGGTCATCTACCTTAGAAGATACTGATGATGAAATAGAAAGATTACAGGCACAGGAATTAGGTATATCTCCCTCACAGATGAGACCTTCACCACGAGCAGATACACCACCTTCTCGTGTCCCCCCTGATGCGACAGATATTAAAGTAGCAGAAGGGGTAGGTTATGATAGAGGTTTAGAAGAATTGAGAGGTGGTCGTCCAGCAACAGGTTATACATCAAAAGGAGTATCTCAGTATGTAAGTCAATTTACAACCTTAGAAGAGAGACAGGCGTATCTAAGAGGTGTAGGTAGGGCGAAGAGAGAGGCGAGAAATCAACCTGAACCAGAAGTAGAACAACCTGAACCAGAGAGAGATACAGAAAGTTTAGATAGACAAAGACTTAGAAGAGAGAGACGAGAAGCGAACAGACAACCAGAGACACAAGGTTTAGGTGGAGCAATAGCAGAAGGAGTAAGCACAGCAGGAGGTATTATAGGTGAAGGTATAAGTCAGGGAGCAAGAGCAATAGGAGGAGCAGGGTTAGGTGTAGCACAAGGATTAGGTGAAGCAGTAGCAGAACAATTACCTACACCACAATCCGTAGGATTAACCATAGGTAGAGGAGCAATCGCAGGAGCAGGAGCATTAGGTAGAGGTATAGCATCAGGTATAGCACAAGCAGGTCAGGGAGTAGTAGAAGCACTCGCACCTACGAGTAGTGAAGAGGAGGCAGATGTAGGACAACAACCTCTAATACAACAAGCAGGAGCGTTTAACTATGATGTGCTACAATCATTACCAGTAGCACGAATTACAACTGGTTCTACTGCTAGTGGGTGGTCGCCTACTCAGTATAGTATCATAGATAATAGTGGTGCGATAGGAGACCCTAAGAGAGGTTATGGTAGAGCAGGTCAAAGATTAATGTTAGTAGAAGTAAGTAGAAATAACTTTACCTTTGTGAATCCTAAGAATGATAAACTGAATACTTGGACTAATGTGAATAAAAAGAAGTTTGATAGATTAGTTAATGCTGGTAAAATTAAGTTTCTATAAATAATCTAAGTTAGAGTATAAAGATGCCGAGTAAGAATCCTAAGATACAAAAAGCATACAAAGATGGAGTGATTACTAAAAAACAGTATGATAAACTAAGTGATGGTTTGTTGTTAGGTATTATAAGTAAGAAGAAGAGTGGTAAGAAAACTACTACTTCTAAGGGTATGATGAGAAAGACTGGGAGACTTGCTTATGAGAAAGGTAAGGGGACAAAGGAGAAACGCCATAAAGTAGGTAAAGAAGCACATAAGTCAGGTCGCCCTAAGGGTGGGTCTATGGTTAAAGTAGAGAAGTGAAAGAATAGAATGGAGAACTCAGGATTAAAAACTGGTGGTAATTTTCGTCGCTAATATATAATGGTAGCAGGAACAATAGTTAAAGTAGAGAAAGGGAGTTGTGAAGTAGCACCCTTACCGCTGGATAAGAAAATCTGTAAGAGAACTTATATCTGTTGTAATGACCCACGCCTTAACTATGTATATACTACTAAACAACTCGCAGATGACGACCCATCTTTACCTGTTGTAATAGAAAGAGATAGGTTTGACTATGGTGTAGTTATTAAGAAAGGTGAAGAAGAAACAGAGGATAGTGTAGGAACATTAGACGAAGTTGTCCCCTTATCTTACGCACAGATAAGGAAACCAGAACAAGGTGAAGACTGGTATAGAAACAAATATCCTAACTTACCAGAAGATTTCTATGGTATAATCGCACGATATACTTGGGGGCATAAATTTACTAAGAAAGAGATAAAGAATGAAAAGAAGAAGTATGAGAGAAAGAAAGGTAAGAAAGAACCGCCAGTAGGTCTAAGTATTCTAAAAGGTAAGCATACCATTACTTTTGATTAAATTA
>CAACVD010000615.1_pt1 | contig 17259 bp, 25 predicted proteins | sample 2381771 | NCBI WGS metagenome assembly CAACVD01 (sample SAMEA5211965, study PRJEB30684) | marine metagenome | biome: Marine; feature: Epipelagic; material: Water | collected 2015-10-15 | depth 15 m | reverse complement strand
GAACTTACTTGATACAAAAAGATATTTCGTTTATGAATGAATACGCACCTGATAGAACGTCTACTGGAGCTGGCACGCCTAAATATTATGCGATGTGGGACCAGGATACACACTATCTAGCGCCGACCCCGAACGCTGCATTAACTGTAGAGCTCGCATACACGTACAAGCCTGCTGGTTTAACAAGTACTAATACATCAACTTGGTTAAGTCAGAATGCTCCAAACGTGCTATTATATGGTTGTATTTTAGAAGCACTTGGATACTTGAAAGGTCCAGCAGATATGATACAATACTATGATAAAATGTATAATCAATCTGTACAGGCTCTAGCCACATATGAGATGGGGCGTGACCGTAGAGATGAATTTCGGGACGGCGTTATTCGTATCCCTCTCGAATCAAGGAACCCATAGGAGATTATTATGGCAATTACTCAAGCTGTATGTAACAGTTTTAAAGTGGAGATCCTGAAAGGCCTACACAATTTTACGGCAACGACAGGGAACGCTTTTAAACTAGCACTATACGATAACGAAGCGACTTTAAGTAAATCAACAACTGCATTTCAGCAAACTGATGAAGTTGGAAACTCAGGCACTTATTCTGAAGGTGGCGGCGCGTTAACATCTGTTACGCCAGCATTATCTACAGATACTGCTGTATGTGACTTTTCAGATATTTCATTTACAAGTGCAACTATTTCAGCACAAGCTGCTGTTATTTATAACAGTTCAACTGTATCTGGCTTAACAACAAATGCATCTGTTTGTGTCTTAGATTTTGGTGCAGTTAAAACTTCAACTTCAGGAACATTTACAATTACGTTCCCTGCTGCTGAAGCAACTGCTGCAATTTTAAGAATAGCATAAGGAGATAATTAATGGCCTCCCTCCAAGGATGGGGCCGACAAACCTGGAATTCGGGTGCATGGAATACTTTTGCGCCCGTTGACGCAACAGGTAATGGCCTCACGTCATCTCTAGGTTCTCTAACGCTTACGGGCGATTGTAACATTACGCTTACTGGTGTAAGCACTACCTCTACGACAGGAACTGCTGTTGGTACAGGTGTTGCTAATGCATCTGCTACAGGTAATGCAATTACATCAACTCTTGGCACAGAAACTGTAACAGGGTCTTCAACTCACACTTTAACAGGGTTAGGAACAACTTTATCACTTGGTGATGAAACAGCTACGGGAGTACCTCAATCAGGTTGGGGTCGTGGAGCTAATGCTGATACAGGTGAAGAAATAGGCTGGTCAGATAATCTTTGGAATATTCTTGAATCTGAATATTCAGTAACAGGCAATCAATTAAGTACAGGACTAGGAACAGTAGTAGCAAGTGCAAGTGTTGATCCTAGTATAACATCTGGTGTAGGTCTACAAGCAAGCACAGGTGTTTTAGGAGGTTTTGCTCAAGCAACTGGTGTTTCAGCCACGTCATCAATAGGAACATTCTCCATATCAGGAGATTCACAATTAACCATTGTAGCTGCAAGTGAACCAGAAATGGATGCACTTGTAGGAACTGTAGCTATTGAAATTGGTAAAACAGCTTTTCCACCAGGAAATGCTATTACTACAAGTCTTGGTACAGAAGTTATAACAGGAAATGCTATTGTATCACCAACTGGTGTAGGATTAACCAGCACTTTAGGAACTGAAGGAGTTGAAATAGATGTTAATGTTGTTGGTGTAGGTGGACTTGTAACAAAAACAGTAACTGTTGTAGCAACTTCAGGAGGCAATAAATATTTTATAGATGGAGTTCAACAAGAAACTTTAGAGTTAGCGGAAGGAAATACTTACAAATTTGATCAATCTGCAGCAAGTAACTCTGGACATCCTTTACGATTTAGCACAACATCTGACGGTTCTCATGGTGGTGGATCAGAATATACAACGGGTGTAACAACAAATGGAACTCCAGGTAATGCAGGAGCGTATACACAAATAACAGTAGCTGCTGATGCACCTACTTTATATTATTATTGTACTAATCACTCAGGCATGGGGGGACAAGCTAATACTCCTTCTCAAGATTCAAACCAGTTTACAGCTAATGGGCTGACATCATCATCTGGAAGCCCTACAACAACAGCAGGAGCAATTGTATCTTTAACAGGTATAGCAATGACTTCTTCTTTGGGTGATGAGACTCAAGAAACAAGTTATGAAGCACCTAGCGTATCCGCTACAATATCTTCAGGTATATTAAATATTCGCACAGATGTTAGCTTTACACCGACTGGAGTTTCTGCTACAATAAGCACAGGTAATTTACAAGGAACCTTCTGGTCCGTTGTAGATGACTCTAACTCAGCCATAAGTTGGACAGAAGTCCATCAAGCTGCATAAAAAAGTTTTGACAAACTTTAAAATAATAATTAAAACTTTATTAGGAGATTAAATGGCATCAACTTATTCAACTGGTTTACGAATAGAGCTACAAACATCAGGAGAAAATTCTGGTACTTGGGGTACTATTACAAATAACAATTTCTCTCAAGTTTTTGAATATGCTATTGCTGGTGTTTATGCTAAAGCAATTACCACAGGGACCTCAACTACGCTAACAAACGGCGATGGTCCACAATCTCAAGCAAACAATGAAGCTAGACAAAATCAATTAATTTTAACAGGAACAGTTTCTACAACTCATACTTTACAATTTCCAACTACACAAAAAACTGTTGGTATTTATAATAACATTTCTGGTGGCGCAGATATTTCTGCAAGGTTAGGTGCTTCAGGAAACACTGTAACTGTTGTAAATGGTAAATATAGATTATTAGCTACTGACGGAACTAACTGGTATGATATTTTTTCTTTAGCTGGTTTAGGTGAAGCTTGGTCAATTAAAACTGGTAACTATACAGCATCAGATGGTGACAATTTATTTGTTGATACATCTGGCGGTGCAGTAACAATAACTTTACCTGCTTCTCCTTCAATTGGTAATCAAGTAAAAATTATTGACGCAGAAGGAACTTTTGGTACAAACAATTGTACAGTGGGTCGTAACTCTCAGAAGATACAAGGATCAGCTGCAGATTTAACAATAAGCACTAACAGTGCGGGCATTGCTCTCGTTTATGTAAACGCAGACAATGGATGGAGGTTGAAATATAACGATTAATGGCTAACTTACAAGATATAGTAAACAGAAGTGAAGTAGGCGCGATTAAGCCTTGGACAAAAGCTACAGCTCCAGCAGGTTACTTATTATGTAACGGTGCAGCCGTATCAAGATCAACCTATGCAGAATTATTTGCTGTAGTTTCTACAACTTATGGATCTGGTGATGGTTCAACAACATTTAACGTTCCTCAATTACAAGGTAAAATGCCACAAGGTTTTGATGGTAATACATATAACTTAGCTGGTACAGGTGGAGCAAATACAGTAACAGTAGCGGTAACTAATAACCAAGCTGCAACTAATGCTACAAACCAATCTGTAACTGTAACAGGAAGTATTGCTAATACATCATTGACTACAGCTCAGTTAGCTTCTCATACACACCCAACTGCTTCTGGAGGTAGTTCTCCTAACCAGTTTACAGGTAAATTTTCTCACCCTAACTTTACTCCTTCTCCTGAAAGAACGGGTTCCACTGTTTATAGTGCACCTAGTACTCAAAATGCATTACATGAAACACAAGGTTCAGGAACTGGTCACAATCACACTCATACTTTATCAGGAACATTAACTGGTAATATTACAACAAGTTTAACTGGCGCTGTAACAGCGGCAGGGACAAATTCATTTTCACCTTTTGTGGTGGTTAACTATATTATAAAACATTAGGAGATATTGATGGCAACACAAATTGTAATTTTAAATGGCGACTCAATTTTAGTAGATGATTCTTTTCTAATTGCATGGGCAGACAAAGGTAAAAACTGGGTAGACGCATGGTGTCCAAACACTATTCATTGTGTATTGTGGAATAATCTACCAGGACAAAATGAAATACAAACAAAAGATCCTGCGACTGGAAATATGGCGGGTAATACTGATTTGAATGCTACAAGTGATGCAGTTGGATCAACAACAATAGCTGATTTATTGGTGTGGGCTGAAACTAGACAATTGCAAATAAACGAAGCTGAAATAGCTTGGGAAGCTGACGGAACTCCTACGGATAAAAGCTGGAGAGATTACGACAGTAATTATTCTTAATCTTCTTCTTTAAGGTTTTTATAAGGTCCGTTTAAATCTACATAGTGAATAAATAGTTGATGATGCCAATATCTTTTTGGTTGATTAAAAACAGGCCTCCAATGAGGCACCTCACAACCTTTATATATAACACCATCTCCTGAATTTATGGCTATAGGAATGTCTCCCATGCACAAAGGCCATTTATAATTTTTATCTTCATAAAAATATTTTAAAGTTATTGATGCACTAATTTCACATTCAGGTCTATCTTTATGCTTTAGTAATTCAGAACCACCCATATAAATTCTATTATAAGAGTATATTGGTTTTAATTTTAAATTAGTTTCTTTCTCCATAATAGGTAAAAGATAATGAGTCACGTGTTTAAATATATCAGAGTCTCGTGAATGATGAACAGATGAAAGAGGAACATCTTTATCTCCAGGACCAAAATGTTGTAAACTCCAAGTTGTTAAAAAATCAACTATATCTAAAGACAACATGTTCTTTACATATTTATATTTTTTTTCTTTTAACGCATCCATGTAATCACTGCATGCCTATCTCCGTTGAAAACGGGAAGCACTCCATGAGGAAAACAAAAATTACTTGGAAAAACAACAGCACTTCCAACTTTTTTCTTAACTATCATTTCATCAAAAAAACAAAAATTACCTCCCTCAAAATCATCATTTAAAAGTATTGATATGCTTATTAATCGTGGTTCTCTTTCAAAAGAATCAATATGGGTTGTGTATTTTCCACCCTCAGAACCTTTATATAATAAATGAGTGTAACCTGTGTCGACACATTCAGCGCCAGTAAAAAAATGACCAATATCTTCTTTGTATTTTTTAAGTATATTTCCAACTGAATTAAAAACATCTTTGTCGTACTTACTATTTAATGTTTTGTCATAAACTTTTCTTGCTTCAGGCATAGCTTCGGGGCCATCAACACCGTTAACTGCAGCTCTTTCAAATTCAGAAAAATTTGAATCTTTAATTATATTAGCACAAATTTCTTTGTCTAAAATATTTTCGTATAATTTAATATAATTTGAAATCTCTATCATTTATATATCTTTTTTTTCCAAAACATTTGTTTATATCTATCTATAAATTTACTTCCAAGAAAATTTAAAGTCTTAGTGTGAAGTTCTTCTAAATAAAAACCAGACCACATTTTATAAGATTCTCTTTTAAAAGGAATTACTTGAACCATTGGTTCTCCTTTTTTTATAATAAACTGTTCATCTTTTTTATGTAAAATAAAGGGAAAATTAATTAAATTAATGTAAGTATCTGTATCTACTACACCAGCTATAATTTCAAATCTTGGTTCAATTCTATTCATAGGTTTAACAAATAAACAACTATAACCTGGAGGTGTTTTAATTAACCATTTATTATGAAATTTTCCTGCGTTAGCTCCAGTTTGTTTTTCCCATTCTTTTGGAAGTTGACTTTTATTATGAAAGCCAAAATCACCAGGTTCTCTATTTGCAGGAATAACACCGAAATCATCTTCAACAGGATCTATTAAATAATCTTGATCAAAAGGTATTATGTAACCCATTGTTAAAGAATCTAAAAAAGGAATACATGTCTTAATCGTAGGAGCACCGTAATTACCATCTTTAAACCTTTCTAATTTTTTATATTCATTAGGAATAAATCTTGATGCAGGTTTTGGATGTGGCCATACATCAAGCATTTCTTTATTTGTAGCACAAAAAGTAACTTTCTTATTTAACACTTTAAACTTGTGATTTTTGTAAGAAATTAAAAGACATTGACCTTCTAATTTCTTTTTTTATTTTAGTTTTAAATGGCATAACACAATGTTGATGTTGAGCTTCAAAAATAAAAAAATCTCCAACTTTAGGTTCTGTCCATATTGTATGAATTCCATCATGACTAACAAAACCTAATTTACCATCTTTAAATTTATGTCTAGCTGTTTTTGGCGTATCATCAAGATACTCAGGAATTTTTAAAAATAATACAGTAGAATAACCTGTGTTGTTGTGATGTGTATGCGGAGGATTATATTCACCTTCTACCATATCGTTAATCCAACAACTTAAAATTTCTAAATCTTTATTTCCAATATATAAGCCAACTGTTTCTAAAGTGTTAATGTAATCCATCATACAATTAATAATGGTCGGATATGCTAAAGTGCTTTGAAATAATTCTGTAACTTCTAATTCGGAGTCTAGCCTTCCAGCTAATCTGTCATTAAAAGATTTTAATTCTTTTTTAGCTTTTTCGTATGTTTCATTAAGATGATTAATTTCATGCATAGGTAACTCATATTTTTTTACCATGCGTCCAAAAACTATTGTTTGTGCTTCCATTCTTTTTTCTATCTCTTTCATAACATAAATTTACTGTCAAGAAAACAATTATAAAAAGATTACTTGAAAATAATGACAGACGTGTTTAAATTAGATCTCACCCAAAAATTATAAATCAAGGAGATATTATGGAAAATCAAGAAGTATTGAAGGCTATAGCTACCCTTGCTGATAAGGTGAGTCGTTACCACGAACGTTTATTAGCAGTGGAAAGAGACAACGAAAGACTACAAAAAGAATTATTAGAACACAAAAAAAGTCCTCATATACATACAATTCAAGGTAAACCACATAACTCCGATGCAACAGTTATGGTAACTGGTTTAGATTCTGAGATGGAATGTGAAGCTTGTAGCGCTTAGGGAAGATATAAATAGTTTATATCAGATCTTTTAAGAGTGTCTAAAGCATCCTCTTTAGTTTCAACTAAAGATTCACCACCTAAATTAAAAGAAGTATTAAATAATATTGGAACATTTGTTTTACTGTAGAACAATTTTATAAGCTCATAGAAGTTTTTATTTTGTTCTATGGTCAATGTTTGTATTCTACATGTGCCATCAACGTGCGTAATAGAAGGAATTATGTTTTTCTTTTCTTCTTTAACAGGAATAGCATAAGACATGTAAGGAGATTCCTTAATAGTGCCCATCTCAAACCAATCTTTTGCATGTTCAAGTAATACAGTTCCCGCAAAAGGTCTAAACCATTCACGTTTTTTTATTTTATTAACGATATCTTTTCCGTTTTTGTTTCTAGGATCAAACAATAAAGATCTATTGCCCAAGGCCCGCGGACCATATTCAGAACTATCTTGAAAAATAGCAACAATTTGTTGTTGTAAAATTTTATTAATTGCTTCTTCTTTATCTGTAATGATCATACCAAACTGCTGCTCCTAAAGATGTTCCTCCGTCATGAGGACAAGGATCAATAAAAAAATTAACGTTTTTAAAATATTGTGTGTACTTATAGTTGTTAATACAATTTAACGCATATCCACCAGATAAAATAATATTTCTTGTATTACCGTATGTTAAAGCTTTTTCTATAAGTTCTATAGTGTATTTTTCTGTAGCTTCTTGAACTTGTTTTGCAAGGTCCTCATCTCTTCTTCCGTTATTTTTACCATAAGAAGATAAACCCATGGCTTTTCCTGCTTCGGCTTTTGTTTCATCAGAAGTCATGCGAATAGTAGCGCATAAATGATTAAATAGTAATCCTGGGTTATAAAAATGTGTAAGCCTGTGCTCAACGCCATCTTCTACAAAAGAAGTGTTATTTAATAAATCTTTTGTAGAATTATTTTTTACAGATTCTATTAGTTTTATTAATTTATCTTTATCGTAATGATTGTAGCACGATGTAGAATTTTTTGCGTTACTGTAACTTTTGTACTTTGTTTTAATAAAAGATTTATTTATATAATGAATACTGTCAGTTTCTTTAAATGTTTGATTATCAGGATATTGTGTCCCTCCTCCGTCTATTACAACGCAAAAAGCTTCTTTAAATGATGAGCAGTGAAAACTTGCAAAAGCATGATATATGTGATGCATGAACGGATTAAATACATAGTTTTGTATTTTGTATTTATTACATATATTGTTTATTATTTCTTGATCTTGATTATTATCTCGACCAAATGATGTAAAAACAAAAACATCATTAAAGTTTTTTATTTTATTAAAACTTTTATAATCCCAATCTTGAAGACTAGGTTCCCAATATTTATTTTTATTAAAACGACTTTCTTCAAAAAATTCAATGCTGTCTTCTTTCTTAATGCATATCGAAGAGTCGTGTGAAATATTTACACCGACTGTCATTATTTATTTTGGCGTTTCTCCTAACATATCTGCTAAAGAAGGGGCAAATACTTTTACGTCTCGTCTAATCTTTTCAGCGGTTGTTGATGTCCCTGGATTATCAACATCAGCTTGAGCTTCTGCTTCTGAATTATACTCAGTACCAGTATCTACATGTGTAATTGTTGTTTCAGTTTTTACTTTATAATGTGGAATCTTTCTTCCATCTTCAGTCGTAATGTGACCTAATAATTCAGCAGGTTCAACTATCGGCATTTTCGTTTCTCCAATTTATATTAAAACTAATAATAACTCTATCATCATTAGAATTATTTGTTTGTACTTCATGTTGTAACCATGAAGGAAAAAAAATCAAGGAATTTTCAACAGGTTCCCATTGTACGCTGTGAGCGAGGTGTATAGAGGCTTTATCTGTTTTTGGGGGTGATAGTACCTCCGACTGTGGTTTAGGCTCTAGAAACACAATATTTCCAGATTTTTTTGGAGCTTTAAGATAAAATACACCAGATAAGTAATTGTATGGGTGTGTATGCACATTGTTTCGTGATCCTGGTGGGTTAATCATGCCCCACATACCAGTCATCTCAGGAACATAATTATGTTTAACATCAAGATGATTAAAACACTCTTTAGAGTATTTTAATATATCACCAACTAAAGGACGAAACTTTTTTATATCATATATTTCGTCATGGCTGTGCCAACCACCAACATTAGATCGTGGCATACCCATCTCATCTTTTTCTCGTAGTTGATAGATGCTATCAATAAGATGTTCGTGGCCTTTTAATTGTAGTGAAAATACAGGAGTAATAAATAGAGAATGTAAGTTAATCAGAGTTGTCCTTTCGTGACCTCTAAAAAACTTGCTATAATGTGCACCTGATTGGCAGCATTAGCTTGAACTTTAAGAATATCACTTTCTTGCAAAACTAAAGGTTGTGTCAATAATTCTGTTGTTGTGTTTGTAGCAATACTCTTTGCTTTGAATACTTCAAAGGTTGCAGCGCCTCGGACAACTTCAACATCAACTAAAGTTGTTGAACCAGAGTCGTTACAAATTAAAAGAGATTTTACTACGTCCGTAGTAGGCATTACTGGTGGCGTTGCACCAGGATTAGCCGTAGGAACTGTTATAATAGTCGTTAAATTAGTTGTGGTAATATCCACCATTGCGCTTTTAAATACATTAGCCAAGGAAAAAAGCCTCCGACTGTGATTCTTCTCTTAAATCTTGCTGGTAGTTTGTATTAAGTAAAAGAATAATTTGATCTAGTAATGCAACCATTTGATCAAACTGATTAGCATCATATTCTGGTGTAGCATTTGGTAATCGTGTAATTGTTATTTTTGCCATTATCTTCTTCCGTCTGGTCTAAGTTGTAGCTTAGTAGATCCAAGTCTCCAAGCTGTGTCATTAACTGTATTAGTTTCATATTTAATTTTAACCGCTCTACCTCTACCTCTTATATCAATTTTCTCTGTTGTATTAGAAATAGAACCTGTTGTAGTTACATTAGCTGCAGATTGTGGATATTGTTCAAGAGTTAAAGTAGCTGTCATTGTATTAGCCAAATTATCAAAGTCTGGAACTAATCTACTAACTGACATAAGCTCATCACCATCAGCAATTTCAACAGATCCAGTTGTTAAGAAAGCAGAAATAGCTGTGCCATCTGCTTGATTATTACCTGATTCATGTTCATAAAGATAAGAAGCACCTGCAGTCAAACCTAGTATACTAGAGACATTTGCTGTTACAGAAGCATCATATTCTGTAGCAATAGGCTGTTCAAATACATAAGCACCAAGCCAAGTTGTTCTTCCAAGAGTAACAGTGTACCAAGTGTTTTCTAAATAATTGTAAGCAACACCTCTATTTATTGCTGTAGCACTTGCTGAAGGATAGTACCAAATAATTTCATTAAAGGCTGTATTAATACCACAAGCGATGTCATTTCTATTAGTATAACTAAGATCATCAAATACATAATCCTGTACGGAACATGGCATTTTTTTGACAACACCATCATACATATAAAAAGAATTATCAGACATCCAATATGCTCTACCATTAACTTCAATAGCAGCGTGTTGTGCTATTAGCCCGCAGTTAGCACCAAGTTGTCTGAGGCCAAAAGTAAAAGGTGTACCAACAAACTGAATACCGTGAAGAGATGTATCTGTCCAAGCAAGTATTTGACCTGATGATTTAACAGCACCTACTATTCTAGAACCATCAGATATACGAAGAGAACCAGCTTCATTGGTTGATACTGGTGTATAGTCTGTAGCGTCTTCTCTGTCTGAAAATCTAAATAATAAATCATCTTGAGATGCTGGTGTGCCAATAGTAGTTTCTGTACCAAAAATCATTAAATGTCTTGTATCAGTAGATACTAAACTAAATCTAGATTTAGTAGGAGCATTAGATAAAGCTGTTGCTCTAGCGTCTACTGAACCAGAAATATCTTTTATGTATGTACTGCCGTTTAAAACTGTAGCAATTAAATCCTCACCAAAATTATCTAAAGACCAAGTACGTGCTGCAACAGTAACATCTGAAGCTGTGCTTGGCTCATTCCATGCGCCAGCACTCCATGCATCTGTGCCCCATCCATATCCATATGATGAAGCTGTTGGCCCAATATTAATTTGATAATTAGCATTACCTGATCCACCCCCTCCTGAAGTAGATCCAGAAGCTGCGCTTGTATGTGTAACTTTGTAAGTGTTTGCGTCAACGTATGTTGTAACTTCAAATTCATTGTTCATATCTAAGCCGTCTATTGCAGAGAAAGAATCAAAAGTAACAAAGTCTCCTTCAATAGCTCCATGATTTGCGTCAGTAACAGTAACTGTTGTTGTACCGTTTGTTGTAAAAGGATTTGTTAAAGCTGCTGTTTCTCTAATAGGTGTAATGTCATAAAGAGCACTACCTGAGTATAAATATAATTTTCTATCAGTGCCTAAAGCAAGGTATCTGGTTCCATCTAAACCAATCCAGCTATGCGTATCACGGGCCACGCCCACAATAGTTTTATTTGGATCTGGTAAATAAGACCAACCTTTCCATCTCTCAGGCTTTCCGTAATGAAACCGTACAAGATTGGAGTCAACATATTTACGTTGATCCCCTGCTGAGTAAGCAGTGTCTTGTTTATCAATGCCTGGTTGGAATTTTAAGTCAACTAATTTCATGTTGGAGTATACTAAATTATTTATTGTTTTGTGGCAAGAATTGAGTGGCTACGTTGCCTTTGAATGAGTAATTACCCATGTGTGTCATGCCACTAACAATATCAGCGTATATTTTACCACCTATTTTTTGCCATAAACGACAAAAAGCGTAGTCTTCTGACAAATATCTTTTGGTATCAGGCTCTATCATTGTGTCAAAAAAAGCATAGTTCCAATCAGATGTGTCGTGATATCCAAAGGTTTTGTCGTGAGGATCTCCTAAATGTTGATCTGATTTAAATCTGAGATGAGGATATGCCAATGCCATCTTTTTAAATACGTTTCTTTTAATTAACATAAAACCTGTTGCGCCATCTAAAACTTCAATAAATCCTTTTTTTACTATTACTTTTTTTGGGTCTTTAACGTTTAAATTGTATTGTAAAGATGCTGCGTGTAATTCATCTTCTTTAATTTTTGGATTTTCTTTTACTCTTTTAATGGCTTTTGTCCAATCAATCACCTTTCGTGGATATACTCCCGTTACCACATCTTCATCTAAGTCTAGCATACGAAATATTGATTCAGGATTAAAAGCTATGTCAGCATCAATAAATAAAAGATGCGTATATTGTTCGTCATCCATAAATAATTGCACTAAAGTATTACGAGCTCTTGTTACCAAAGACTCGTTGCCAATAGTTCCAAATTGTAATTCTATTTTTTTCTGTGCAGCTAAGGCTGTTAATTGTAAACAGCTTTTAAAATAATCTGCTGTTAACATATTGCCGTAACAAGGTGTACCTATAAATATTTTTGTCATTCAAAAAATCCTATAGAGGCTATTGATCTCGGAGTAGCTGAAACAGGTTTGTGCCAAATACCTTTAGGTATATACAAAAGATCTCCTCTTTCTAAACAGTAATCTATATTGTTTTCAATTACTTTATAAATTGTTTTTCCATATAGTCCTACAAGAAAAACATCCTCTTTATCAACGTGCGATCCGCCAGTGTTTGTAACAAAAGAAAAAAATATATCAACACCATTTTCAATATGATGAGGGTATTTAAAAATCTTAGAAAGAAAATCTAATAAAACAAAAAATTGATTATCTAATTTATCTATGTCTCTAAATTTCCATATAGAATTAAAATGATTTATTTGTTTTGGTACATAATCAACATATAAAGAATAACTGTCAACTAAGTAAGAAATTTTATTAAAGTCATAAGTCTCTTCAATAGATGTAAAATTTTTTACATACGTTATTTTTTTTTCTTTAATATCTTTAATATTTTTATCATTTAAAATCATATTTAATCCTTTGTTTCCCACAAGGATAAAGATAAAACTATTCTTTCTGTGGAGGAAAAAACATGATGAAGATTGCCTACAGAAACATATAAAAGATCACCTGGACATACTTTTATATCCTTACCATTAATGTGATAATATGTATTATTGTAAATACCTAGAATGATAACATGCTCTAAATCAACATGACTGCTGCCAACTTCTCCTTTTGTAGAAAAGAAAAAATCTAAATTACCTATTTTATATTTAAATATATTCTTCATTAAGTTTGCTATGTGAGCAAGATAAGCGTTAAAAAAATTACTTGTATGTTCGTTAACAACATTCATTACTTGAAAAAGATGAAGACTGCTTTGATTTTTTTGTAGATAATCAGGAATAGGGTAAGTATTATAAAATTCAAATAAACTATTAAAATCAAAATCTAATCCAAAAGATTTTAAATTAATTGCGTTTTTTAAAAGCACATAACTTTTATTTTTATATGCTTTTTTAATTTTCTGCATAGCTCACCGTTAAATACTCTATTTTTTTTAACCAACCTTTAGGTATAGCAATAGCACCTCCACCAGTAATATCTTCTTTGTCTTTACTATACGAACGCATAATAATTATTTTTTCTGAACCATTATGTATCATCCATCCTACTTCTTGGCACACGGCCAACGGAGCATCCATAACTTCTTTTATATCAAGCCAACCTGTCTCTGTATCACGGGCATCGAGCCATGTAACACGGACCATGGGTACTTTATCTATATCAAGTATCAGAGTTTTCCCTCCATCTTTTTTTGTTATGTAAACATGATTCGTGAAAAATATCTTCTTTTGTTATTTCTCTATAAAAAATATTAAGAGTATATCTGTTGGAACTGTCTCCAAAAGATTGTAGATCTGAATGTGGTATTTTCATGCCGTTAAAAAATAAAGCTCTGTTTTCTACAAAACCTATATGTGATGATAACTTTTCATTATGTAGAAAACCTGTGCCATTATTAAGCAGAGGCTCTCCCTTTACAAATAAGAGAAAGTTAGCAACGTTACCTTTATCATCATCAGTATGAAACAAAGGTTCTTTGTTATTTTCTCGTAAGTGTGCACTTACGGATATCGGTGTAAGATCTCTATAAGGAAAAAAATACTTCTTAATTAATTCAAGTAACGGATCATCGTGAATGCTTGTGTTAAAAGTATGACGCATGCCATACAACTGACCATTAGGATTTTTTACTTTTTCATATTTAAGACTTGTAACTGTATCTTGTAATGACTTTAATGTAGCCTCATCTAAAAAATCATCAACATACATGACAAACTTTGTTTCTTTATGATGTTGCATACATTCCTATGTTGGATGATATAATAATTCTTTCGCCGCTTTGATCATTAATTCCACTATGTAATAAACTAGAGGGAAAAAAAATTATTTTTCCGACTTCAGATTTTATTAATTCATTTTTTTGAGCACTTGTGTAATTTGAAGAAAAAAACTTTGTTCCTCCACTATTGGTTAAATATAAAACACTAGAATAATTATTTAAATTGTTCTCTAAATTATGAGCATGAGTATGTGCTTCATGATAAGAAGTATCTTTATAGAACGCTGTCCAATAGTTAACAATATTAAAAGTTTTATTTTTGTTCATAAAAAAATTACCTAACATCATCATTAGTTTTTCATATTCTTGAAGTTTTACTGGGTTTGCGTAGTCTGTATGGTAGTTATTTACTCCACCCATTTTATTAAAATACTTACTTACTTCTTTTATTTGTTTCTCTTTAAGAGAAACTTCATCAAGTAAAGGCTGTATTTCTTGTGGAGAAAATTTAAAAGAACAAATTTCTGTTGAAAATAAATTAAAGTCTTCTACTTGCATCAACTATTTGATGGATCGGGATCATCTTTTTTAAGTAAATGTAAGTTAAAAGATACAGATCTTCTCTCTTCATTTGGTGTTCTAAACGGATACACGCCGTGTGCTAACCAGTTTGGAAACAAAAATATATCTCCTACCTTTGGTGATTCTTGATGTTTATGTCCACTAAACGTCGCCGCTTGACCATGAAACCAACATATATCTCCTACCGTTGGATAGTGATCTTCTTTTGCATATTCTTCTGCTAAACTTGGAGGCACTCGTAAATAACAAACACCAGACAGTTGACCGTCATGTATATGAAAAGGATTGAAATCTCCCGCCCACTGACTCACAGACCACATAGATTCAATAACCATTTTACCCACGTAATCAGATTTAATTGTTTCACTTGCTGGTGGTATAGAAAGATAATTCTTAACCATCTCACCAATTAGTTGAACCATTGGCATGAATTCTTCTGTGTTCATCCAATCTTGTGGAAATCTTACTTCTTGTTTAACATTTCCTGCTAAGTTATGAGAAAAATCATACTCTTTAGATAATTTTTTATTTGTTAAAAGCTCTTCTGATTTATCATCAAGCATTTTAGTAATAAAATCAGGCATTCTGCCTCTCATTATTGTTGGACCAAAAGGTCTAATAACGTCAAACTGTATGACTTGTTCTACTTGTTGTTTCTTTTTAGTCATGCTTTTCCTTTCTACTTGCAAATATCTATTGTCATATAGCAATATTTTGCCTATAAATATATAATTAAATAGGCTTATTTATCCAAGGGCAGCCTCCTTGCATACGACAATCACATAAATTGCAGTTTATTAGGAGATTATGCTTAAAGGTTTAAAAGGAATATTAGAAAAAGGGTTGCAGATAGCAGCACCTCTTATTGGCGGTTCAATGTTTGGAGCGCCTGGAGCAATGTTTGGCTCAGGTATCGCATCATTAATATCAGGTGACAAACCTAAAGACGCTTTAATCAAAGCAGGTCTTTCTGGCATAGCAGGATACAGAGGTGCAGACCAGACAAGCATGATAGATAGAGCAAGACAATCAGGTCCCTACGAAGAAGTTATTAACAGAATGAATACTTATATTGATCCTAAAAATAGATCACCAAATAAAGGTAACTTTATTATTGATACCCTTAAAGATACTTTTAAACAGAGAGGAACAGAAACAGATCCAAAACCTTCTTTTGGTATGCAAGCGATATCAGCAGGCCTACCAGCATATTTATCTTATTTAGCAGCAAAAGAAGATGCTAAAAAACCAGGACCCGAAGATCCAAGTAAATACATGAGCGCAGTAGATACGATGTATGGTGGACAATTTGAAAGACCACCAGAGGAAAGACGAATACAAAATTTAATGCCTACATACAAAGCTGCAGGCGGTATGATGGGACAACAACCAGTTAACGGATTAAAAGCAATGGATCCTGTTCAATACTCAGCAATGACAGGTCAAGGTATTATGGGTATGGCAAAAGGTGGAGATGTATTTCCAAGAAAAACAGGTCAGATAGAAGGACCTGGTACAAAGACAAGTGATTCAATACCTGCAATGTTAAGTGACGGCGAGTTTGTACAACGAACAGATGCTGTTAATGGTGCAGGTGTAATGATGGGTGCAAAAAATGCACAGCAAGCAAGAGAAAAAGGCGCAGACTTCATGTATGCACTACAAGATAAACTTGCTAAAATGGGTCAGAGAGTAGCGTAATGGTACAAACAGCAACACAAATATCAAGAGAAGCACCTTTTTTAGAAGATTATAGAAGACGACTTTTAGATGGTGTATACGGCGGAACTGAAGTTTATACGCAAGAGGAGATAGATGATCCAGAATTTAAGGGACCTCCTGGTGCCAAAGCGGGTGACAAAAAAGATCCAGGTCTTTTGGATACACCAGTTGATCAATTTAAACGAGGCATAGCTAGTTTTGCGCCAACAGAATCAGCAGCTTTCTCTCAAGCGGCACAACAGATGGGTATTGATCCTACAACAGGACAACAAACAGGTGTAGCCTCCTTTCAACCTTTTATTAATCAAGCGCAACAAGGTCTTACGTCGGCTATGGGTACAACTGCTTTAGGCATACCTTCTTTACAAGCGGCACAACAACAGTACGACCCTACACAAGCAAATACACAAGACTTTATGAATCAGTATCAAGCTGATGTAACTAAAAAAGCTTTACAGCAAATGGATGAGCAAGCAGCAAAAGCTCAATCAAATCTTGCAAGTCAAGCACAGAAAGCAGGAGCTTTTGGTGGTGCACGGTTTGGTGTACAAGAAGCAGAATTAGCAAAGAATTTACAAGACATAAAATCAAAAAGAGTTTTTGAAGATTTATCTAAAAACTTTATGCAAGCACAACAAGCAGCAATAGGAACAAGTGAGTCAGCAAGAGCAAGAGAACTACAAGCAGCTCCTGTTTATGGTCAGCTTGGTCAAGCAGCGGGACAACAAGCGTTAGGTTTTGGTAATCTTGGTGCACAACAATTTGGTTTAGGAC
>CAACVD010000609.1_pt1 | contig 17320 bp, 32 predicted proteins | sample 2381771 | NCBI WGS metagenome assembly CAACVD01 (sample SAMEA5211965, study PRJEB30684) | marine metagenome | biome: Marine; feature: Epipelagic; material: Water | collected 2015-10-15 | depth 15 m | reverse complement strand
ATGATGATTATGTTGATTCAACCACCCAAGCTGTGTTAAGGTATAGGCAAGGTAATTTTATTGAGTTATACTCAGATTACAAAGAACTTGAAGATTTACCCGAGAAAGAATACAGGTATTATTAATGATGAAACCAGCAAATCCCTTTTCTAAATTTCTTATGGATAAATATAAATCCAACGAAGCAGAAAGAGAAAAAAGAAAAAGACAAGAAGAGGGTATTAAATACAAAACAGAAAGACAAAAAAGAGACGAGGAAGACAGGCGTGTTGCGGATGCCTCGGCTAGTGATTCAACGACCACGGACCAAGAACCTTCAGGAATGACTAAAGGTCAAAAATTGTTAAAACTGTATGAGACTATGGGTGGTGATCCTTTTGCTTTTTTCAAAGAACCTCCGGCTCCTGTTTTTCAAGGTCGTGATTTAATTGGTGAGATAAAAGAAAAAAATGAATCGCTGAGAAGAAGTGGTGCCTCTCAAAAAATGTTTCCTATGTACTACGAAAAAATTGGAGCCAAGCAAGGAAAGTTTGTTGAAGCTAAATGTAAATTAGGAAAAAATAAAAAAACAAGGATTTATTAATGGCTGTAGAAAAAAACACTAACCCTGAAGAAAATCAAGAAGAGACTACCAAAGAAACAAAACAAGACTTAGAAGTTGAAGTCGTTGAGACTGATGAAGAGGTAACTCCTGAAGAAGTTGTTGACGCTCAACAACAATTGTTAGAAACATTCTATAAAAATGTAGCTAATGATCTCGATGAGAGAGTTCTGTCCCGTATCGCAAACGAACTAGTAACTGATTATAAAAAAGATAGAGAGTCAAGAGGAGATTGGGAAAAAGGCTATACCTCTGGATTAGATTTATTAGGATTTAAGTACAACGATGAAGGACAACCTTTTAAAGGTGCAAGTGGTGTAACACATCCATTGTTATCAGAAGCCGTCACACAATTTCAAGCACAAGCTTACAAAGAATTATTACCTAGTGATGGTCCTGTCAGAACTCAAGTTGTTGGAGAAATAAATTTTCAAAGAGAGGAACAAGCACAAAGAGTAAAAGAGTTTATGAATTATATGCTTATGGATCAGATGGAGGAATACACTCCCGATTTTGATCAGTTGTTATTCTATTTACCCTTAACAGGTTCAGCATTTAAAAAAGTTTACTTTGATGACATTATGCAAAGACCTGTAAGTAAATTTGTGCACGCTGAAGATTTGGTTGTACCCTATTACGCTACTGATTTAAAAGATTGTGAACGAATTACTCATATAATTAAAATGAGTGAGAATGATTTGTTGAAAAAACAAAGAAGTGGTTTTTATAGAGATGTAGAAATTGCTCCGTCTCAAATGGATGATGACCAAATTGAATCTAAGTATCAAGAAATAGAAGGTGTAACTCCATCAGCAGACAAAGATTATCAATTTAATATTTTAGAGATGCATGTTGATTTAGACTTAGAGGAATATGAACTTGAGAATGCACCCAAAAATGTTAAGGTTCCTTATATCGTTACAATTGATGAAGGTTCTTCAGAAATATTAAGCATCTATAGAAACTATGAGCCTTTCGATGAAACCTATAAACGCAAAGAATTTTTTGTTCATTACAAATTTTTACCAGGCTTAGGGTTTTATGGCTTTGGTTTAATTCATATGATTGGTGGTTTAAGCAAAACGGCTACTGCAGCATTAAGACAATTGCTTGATGCAGGCACTTTAAGTAACTTACCAGCAGGATTTAAGTCTCGTGGTATCAGAATTAGAGATGAAGACCAACCATTTCAACCGGGTGAGTTCAGAGATGTTGACGCACCAGGTGGAAATATCAAGGATCAGTTTCAATTCTTGCCATTTAAAGGTCCTGATGCCACATTATTTAGTTTATTACAGTATTGCGTAGCAGCAGGACAGCGTTTTGCATCCATTGCCGATATGGCAATTGGTAATGATACGCAAAATAGAGCTGTAGGAACAACAATTGCTCTCTTGGAGCGTGGCTCAAGGGTTATGAGTGCTATTCACAAGCGTTGTTACTATGCTATGCGACAAGAATTTAGGTTATTAGCCAAAGTTTTCTCAACTTATCTACCACCTTTGTACCCTTATGCCGTTTATGGTGGCAATCGCTTCGTAAAAGTTGCTGATTTTGGTGAAGCTGTAGATGTTATACCTGTTGCTGACCCTAATGTCTTTTCAATGGCACAAAAAGTCACACTTGCACAGACACAATTACAGATTGCACAGTCAAATCCACAAATTCACAATGTTCGAGAGGCATATAGACGAGTTTATGAGGCGTTAGGGACAAAACAGATTGATGCTTTGTTAAAACCTGATGAGATTCCTCAACCTTTAGACCCTGCGGTTGAAAATGCAAGAGCTTTACAGATGAAAGTACCAAAAGCGTTTCCCTTACAGAATCACGATGCCCATATAATGGCTCATTCTGCTTTCATACGCACAAGAATGGTACAGATTAATCCTATGGTTTATGCATTATTGCAAGCTCACATATCTGAACACTTATCATTCAAGGCTCGTGGTCAGGTATTGCAGATTATGGAGAAAATGCCTGAGTTTCAGGAGTTAGCAAAAGTCAATATGGAAGCGTATCAAACATATACCGAATCTATGGTAGCCGAAAGAGTGGCTGCATTGACGGCGGAGCTTCAAGAAATAGAAAGAATAAATGATGCTGATAAACAAGACCCATTGATTCAATTAAAACAACAGGAGATTGATTTGAAAGCAATGGATATGCAAAGAAAAATTGGTGAGTTCATAAGTGAAAGTGATAGAAAAGCAGGTGAGTTTGAACAAAAAATAGATTTAGAGAAAATGAAGAGAGAAGACGCTGAGGAGTCTTCACAACAAAGAATTCGTGTTGCTGATGAGAAGCTTGATGTTGCACGAGCCAAGGTCCTTAAAGAATTAAACCAGGAGCCAAAAGATGAAAGGTAAAAAATTCGGACCTCCACCAAAAAAAGGACCACAACCAAAAGGTATGCAAGAAGGTGGTCCAAGCCAAGGTGAAAGATTTGTAAAATTTTTTGGTGATCAGTTTAATAAAAATAAAAAGTCTATTCTTAGAGAAACTGTTACAGGAATGTTTAGAGGAGATTTAGATGCTCGTTTCAAAAATATTATGAATCAGGCTCAAAGTGACTTTTATCAACAAGAGGGGATAACTCCTTATAAATCAAATTTTGTTGCTTATAATCCAAAGAAAGAAGAAACAGGTATTTCAACTAAAGAAACTATGGGTTTTAAAAAAGGCGGAACAGGTTGCCCTTATAGAGAAAATGGTATAAAAAGTGATATAAAAGGAATATCTGACATTCAGGTCAAAGGTAAAAAATTTATAGGAATTAAGTGATAAAAGGTGATTCATCAGAGTACCATCTGATAACAAAACATATTGGTAAACTTGAATTAGATCAAGTTACTTTAACTTGCGAGATTGGGCTAAGGGAGGGGTTGGGTTCTAAAATTATTATGGATGCTATCTTAGATAGTAAGCCTATACTATACAAACATATAGCTGTTGATCCCTACAATAATTTAAGTTATGAACACTATGATAATGAAGGTAGTGTGGTAGCTGGTTATACTGAGGAGATGAAACAAAAAACTGTTCATTACTTATATCAGAATTACCCTGAGTTTGATTTTTTTCATATGACTGACGATTATTATTTTAAAACAATGGGCGAAGGACATCAATTCGTGCTTAATCAACAACTCGTTCTTTTTGGTTTATATCAAGTTGTACATTTAGATGGACCTCATACGACAAAAGCTGTAATTGATGAGCTAAACTTTTTCATACCTCGAATGGCATCAAAAGGTCTAATTATAATTGATGATTATCAAGACCTAGAGATGGGTATTGTGGATATGCTTCTAAAGACTTATAATTTTAATGTCGCTGAAAAAGGCGATAATAAAATTATTTATCAAAAGGAGATGTAATGTTTACAGCGATTATTGGTCCGGTAGCAAATTTAGCTAAAACCTGGATTGAAGGGAAACAAAAAAAAGCTCAGTTAAAAAGTCAGGTTGAGTTAACTAAATTAGAAGCGACAAAATCTAAAATTGAACAGGATGGATCTTGGGAAGATAAGGCAATGTCAGCTTCAGACAGTTCATGGAAAGACGAGGCTTGGACCCTTACCTTCATTTTTATCCTTTTTGCATCCTTCATACCCGCACTTCAACCTTATATGCAACAAGGGTTTTTGTTTTTAAAGAATGATTGTCCTGACTGGATATCATATGGAATTTTGGCTTCGATAGCGGGATCATTTGGGCTTAAAGGTATTGCCAAGATCAAAAAATAAATTAAAATACTTTTAGTGGACTGCGGTCACAACGACAACCAGCACTTCTAACAAAGGAGATAATTATGTGGTCAAAACCTGTAATTACAGAAATTTCTGTTGGTCTAGAGATTAACAGTTATGCATGTGCTGAAAAATAGTATTGTGGGAGCATTCTTGCTCCCCTTACTTTGTACTTCATTATTAGCAAAGAATTATAAGTGGTCGGGTAAAGGACAATTATACGATCAAAGAAATCAATATTATGTCACTTGCAGACTAAATAAAGAAAAAAGAGTTGATCCTTTTTTTGGTGAAGATTCCGTAAAATGTTTTTACACATGCACAGATAAGGAAAGTATGGTTTTAACAACACACAGTAATCATATATGTGAAAAACAAATAGCGAGTCCTCGGGGAGAAAAAAGAGATTGGCGAAACAGATTAAAATATTAACACTTAAAGATTGTAGCGGAGAAAAATTTCCAAAAAATAAAGGTAGGAATTTAGGATATAAAAATCCAGTTTTGTATTATGGTAAAAAAATTTCATAAAATAGAAGTTATATTTGAAAAAAGAAAAAAAAGAAGGTATAACAAAAAGGGTCTAACACATAGAAAAAAATTAGGACCTAAAAGTCATTTAAGACATGCTTGATATTGAAACAATACAAACACTTCGCCATTACATCAGAAAAGAAATTGACAAAACTAAAGATCACATTTGCTATGGTATAGACAAGCTAGACAATCTACATTATGCTAAGGGCAAGCTCGCAGCTTTAGAAGCTGTGCTTCAGGATTTAAAAGACCTGCAAAATAGAGAGGATGATGTAGATGACATTGATCAAACCTGATAAAAAACTTGTCGTTCCCCCGAATGATGAGGACGAACCTTTTATTCCAAAAGGTGCTAAAGAAGTAGAACAATATCTTAAAGTATTACCCAAACCAGTAGGCTATAGACTTTTAGTTAGACCTTATCAACCAAAAGAAAAAACTAAAGGTGGTCTTTACTTAACTGAGAAAACTCTTGAAACGCAACAACTGACTACTGTGGTAGGCTTTGTCGTAAAAATGGGAGATCTCTGTTACAAGGATAAAAATAAATTTCCTACAGGACCTTGGTGTAAAGAGGGACAGTTTGTTGTTTATGGACGATATACTGGAGCTCGTTTTAAAACTAAATATGGTGAACATCGTATTTTAAACGATGATGAAATCATTGGAACTATTAATAAACCCGAGGATATCCTCGCATTATTCTAGGAGTAATTATGACTGAAAACAATAAAGTTGAACTTGACACAGATGATGTTAAGGAAACAGATATTGCTATTGAAGAAAAAGAAAAAACAGATACTAAACCTGAAATAGGTGAAGTTGATTTGGGATATAGTGACCCAATAAAAGCAAGCACTAAAACAAAAGTAGTGAACAAGGAAGAAGAAAAAACAGATACTGAAACTCAAACAGAAGAAAAACCTGAACAAGAAAATCTTAATCAAGTTACTGAAAATGTACAAAAAAGAATAGATCAACTGACTCGCAAGTTTAGAGAAGCTGAAAGAAGAGAAAAAGCTGCTTTAGATTATGCCAAAGGTTTACAAAAAAAATATTCTGATGTTGAAAAAAGATCATCCGTAATTGATGATAATTATGCTAAAGAATTTGGTGCTAGGATTGACGCTCAAAGAGAACAGGTAAAACATAATTTACAAGTCGCTATTGAAGCTAATGACTCAAAAGCAATTATGGAGGCAAATGATCAGCTAACTCAATTGTCTGTTGAAAAAGAAAAAGCAAGAATATTACAAGAACAAAAAAAACAAGAAGCTGAACTAAAAAAAGAACAACCTGTTGAACAGACAGTGCAACAACCTGAACAAAAACCTGTGGAAAAACCACAACCTAGTCCTAGAGCTCAAGCTTGGGCAACAAAGAATGCTTGGTTTGGTCAGGATAAAGCAATGACGAATGCTGCATTTGGTATTCACGCAGACTTAGTAGAGCAAGGGTTTGACCTTGAGTCTGAGGAGTATTACAATGAGGTAGATAAACTAATGAGGGGATATTTTCCTCAAAAGTTTATGAATGATAACAAACCGGTTCAAACTGTAGCTTCTGCTGGAAGAAAACAGTTGGGTCGCAAAACTGTGACACTCACTCGATCACAGGTGGCTATAGCCAAAAAATTAGGAGTGCCACTAGAAGAATACGCAAAATTCGTGAAGGAGTAAAATTATGAATGAAAAATTAAATAGAACCTCACGCAGTTCAAGTGAAACAAAAAGCGTCAGAAACAAACCTTGGACTCCTCCATCAAGTCTAGATGCACCTCCTGCACCTAAAGGATTTGTACATAGATGGATAAGAACTGAATTCATGGGTCAGGAAGATACAGGTAATGTATCTAAAAAACTCAGAGAAGGATGGGAATTTGTGAGAGCTGAAGAAATAAAAAACAGTCTTGGTGATCACGATTATCCAGTAATCCGTAAGGGACAGTATCAGGGGCTAATCGGGGTTGGTGGTCTTGTGTTGGCAAGAATACCTGAAGAAATAGTTGAACAACGCAAGCAGTATTTTCAAAATGTTACTGCTGATCAAGTCAAAGCCGTTGATAATGACATTTTAAGGGAACAACGACCTGAGATGCCTGTTAACATTAACAGACAATCTCGTGTAACTTTTGGTGGTGGTCGTAAGTCATAATTTTTTGATTAAAGCCATCGCTGTTAGTAATTGTTTAATATTAACGCCTAATTAAAGGAGAAACTTATTATGGCTAATGTAAGTGAAAAGTTTGGTCTTAGACCTTATAAATCGCTAAATGGTGCTCCGTGGAATAACGCCCAAAATAGGTATACTATTGCAAGCAATTATGGTACAGCAATTTTCCAAGGAGACTTGGTTGTCCCAGTAGCTGCTGGTAACATTGAGAGATATGATGTTACGGCAAGTAGTGGTGCTGTAAAACCCATAGGAGTTTTCAATGGTGTTTTCTATACGGATCCAACCACGAAGAAACCTACATTTAGTAATTATTATCCTGGTAGCATTGTTGCCAGTGATATTGTTGCAAATGTAATTGATGATCCAAATACATTGTTTTTAGTTGATTCAGATGAAGCTTTTACAAGAGCAGGTCTGTTTATCGGATATAAAACAACAAATGTAACTGGTAATACAACAACTGGCATATCTAAAGTGCAACTAGATACAAGCACTGCTGATTCTACGAATGCAATTCCATTGCAAGCTGTAGATATATGTCAAGATGTTAATAACGAGGACACTGGTGCTGCAAATGCAAACATCATTGTTCGTATACAAAACCATTTTCTGAATCCACCTGCTGCTGCAGGGGATACAGGCGTATAAGGGAGATTTATTATGGCTATTTCAAGATCACAATTGGTCAAAGAGCTAGAGCCTGGTTTAAATGCTCTCTTTGGCTTAGAATATAATCGTTACGAAAACGAACACGCAGAAATTTTTACATCTGAAGCATCTGATAGAGCTTTTGAAGAAGAAGTAATGCTAAGTGGTTTCGGTAGTGCTCCAGTAAAAGAAGAAGGTAGTGCAGTCACTTTTGACCAAGCTACAGAATCTTTCACTGCGAGATATACTCACGAAACTATTGCTATGGCATTTGCTATTACTGAAGAAGCAATTGAAGATAATCTGTATGATAGATTAGCTGCGAGATACACAAGAGCTTTGGCTCGTTCTATGGCAAACACTAAACAAGTAAAAGCTGCAAATGTACTTAACAATGCATTTAATTCAAATTTTGCTGGTGGTGATGGCGTAGAACTTTGTTCAACAGCTCATCCGATTGCTACTGGTGGTACATTCGCAAATGAATTATCAACGGCAGCAGACTTATCAGAAACCTCATTGGAGCAATCTTTAATTGATATTGCTGCATTTGTTGATGAGAGAGGTCTAAAAATTGCGATGCAGGGTGTTAAACTGATTATTCCAAAAGAACTTCAGTTTACTGCTGAGAGAATTTTAAGGTCACCTCAGAGAGTAGGTACTGCTGATAATGATATTAACGCTATGGCTTCTATGGGAATGATGCCACAAGGTTATAGAGTTAATCATTACTTGACAGATACTGATGCTTTCTTTATTATGACGGACGCACCTAACGGAATGAAACAATTCGTTAGAAGCCCTATCAAAACTGCTATCGAAGGTGACTTTGATACTGGTAATGTTAGGTTTAAGGCGAGAGAAAGATATTCTTTTGGATTCTCTGATCCAAGAGGAATTTTTGGCTCACCTGGTGCGGCTTAATATTTTTTATTTTTTTCCGTTAAAGAAAAGGGGACGAAAGTCCCCTTTTTTTTTACCAGATTTTTAATTTATCTAGTATTTTATCAACTTGATGATGGTATCGGTCTCCATTATCAAAAACCCAGTTTTCATCGTTAACTTTAAGTATCCAATATGCAATGATGTCTTGCAAAACTTGAACTTCTTTTTTATTGAGTTTAATATCTTTCATATTTTTCCTTATTGATTAATATTATCTAATTAATATCACATCTAAATGTGATGTCAACTAAAGCTTTATATTTTTTTTCCATCTACTAAAACATCGCTATGTGTTTCTATAACCACTCTAGCTCCACAACTTAATATTGGTTTGTTATTGCCTCCATATAATACTTTTGATTCACCGAGGATAGTTACTTCGTGTCCATAGATATTTTGTTTATTTGTTTTAACTGTTATTACAGGTTCATTTAAATTATTTTTTAAATTACTTCTTATTTTATGTTGATTTATGTGTATATATTTTTTTGTCATTTATCCCAACTTTTCTCAAGATGTTTCTCAATACAATAATCTTTAACCATATCTTCTATATCATCAAAATCGTGAAATGTAGGTTCACTAAGTTTATCTTGAACCTTGTTAGTTATTTCAATGATCTTAGTATGTGGGTTTTTCGTTTTACCAACATATGTTTGAATTAGTTCAGAGATATCTCTGCACTCTTGTTCATAATAATATTCTTTAGTATTTACCATTTTTTTCTCCGTTTGTTATGAGGTCAACTTATGGTGTGACCAATTAACCATTGATTATTTCAAATCTATTGATCTGTAATCTTTTTTCAATTATTAATTTCTTAATTTTTGAATGGATATATTTTGTTGTAGCTTTATTTTGTCTGTCCATCTCATTGCGATTTTGACATAGATACAATTCTGAAATAGCCAACTCAATATCTTCCAATTTTTTTATATCATTTAAAATATCAATCATTTTTTTCTCCATAAAATTAATATTATATTATATATATATCACATCTAGATGTGATGTCAATACAATGTTTACTTTTTTTTTATTAAGAGTACAATTAAATAACCAAGACAATATAAACTGGATATAGACTGGCTTGGCAGACACCCTAGAGGACTATATCTTTTAACTAGGAGAAAAAATGGCAGGAGTACATTTTACAGGACCTATTCTTTTCGCAGGAAAAAATAATGAAAAGAAATGGTTTGAAAACTTACCAATTGATAAAAACCCAGATTATGTAGTTTATTTTGATGACTTTGATAGAATTGGATTTGATTCCAATACAGGTCACAGATGGACTGTCGTAAAAGATTCAGGTGCATCTGTAGCAATCGCAGCAGATCAACTTAATGGTTTAGTCAATCTTAATTCAACAGCAACCACAGATAACGATGGTGCTTCGATTCAGAAAAATGAAATCTTTCAAGTACAAGCTAACAAAGATCTTTGGTTTGAAACTAAAGTTAGAACATCTGATGTAACTGACACCGATCTATGTTTTGGTTTTACTATTAATTTTGCAACTAACCCTGAAGCTATGCTTACAGCAACAGACAGAATTGTATTTCAAAAAGACGATGGTGATGCATCAATTCTTTGTAAAACAGAAAAAGATGGCACAGAAACCTCAACAGATTCTGGCATTGATATGGAAAACGATACTGACGTTACATTAAGTATTCGTTGTCAAAGCACAGGTAAAGTTGATTTTTTTGTAAACAGAAAATTAGTTGCAACACATACAGATAATATTCCAAATGATGAAATTTTAACAATAGCGGCAATGTCTTTATCAGGTAATGCTACTGGCACTAAAGTTACATCAATTGATTATATGTTTGCTGCGTCTGATAGATAGGAGTAAATTATGAACTCTGATGTAGGTGCAAAAACTTTAACATCAACAGGCACAATACAGTCTGGAAGAACTAGGTTATTGTCTATTTACTATGTTGGTCACGCAAGTGCGGGAACTTTAACTTTTAAAGATGGTGGTGGTAGTGGCACACAAAAACTTGTCATTACAACACCTGCAAGCAGTGCAGCTGACCAATATCAGGTAGATATACCTCTAGATGGTATTTTATTTAAAACAGATATGCATTTGACAATTTCAAATGTAACATCTGTAACTGTTTTTGTTACACCAATAACTGCCGACACTGATAATGGATAGTTATTACGAAGATCTTGATTTGTTTGGTCTAAAAGAAGGGGGTATGCCTCCTCGCAATAAAAAAAATTTTAGACCAACAAAATCAGGTGCAGGAATGACGGAAGCTGGTGTTAAAGCTTATAGGCGTAAAAACCCAGGTTCTAAACTACAAACGGCTGTTACTGAGAAAAAACCAAGTAAATCTAGATCAAAAAGAAGAAAATCTTATTGTGCTAGGAGTCGTGGACAAATGAAAATGCACAATGTAAACTGTAGAAAAACACCTAACAAACGAATTTGCCAAGCAAGGAGGAGATGGAGATGTTAGAAAAGATTAAATTTTATAAAGATATGATAAAAGACTTGTATATAGCTAACAAAGATTTTATAGTTGTTATATTATGTGGTTTATTACTGATATCTTGGATTTTATAACAACCTGTACATTGTTGTTGCTATTTTTATTTTTTTTATCAATAGGGAGTGCTTGGGCGATATTATCTTACCCAATGAATAAATTATATGAATTTAACAAAAAACTTTTCTTTAGCAGAACTGACAAAATCACAAACAGCAACTCGACTAGGGTTTGACAATAAGCCTAATCAGATGCAAGTTTTAGCATTAACAAAACTTTGTGAAAATGTTCTTCAACCAATTCGTAATAAATTTGAAAAACCAGTTATAATATCATCAGGTTTTAGATCAGCTCGTTTAAGTGAAGCTATTGGCTCCTCGAGCAAATCTCAACATTGTAGAGGTGAGGCTGCCGACATTGAAATATATGGAATAGACAATAAAATTCTTGCAAGTTGGATTAATTCAAATATAAAGTATGATCAGTTAATACTTGAATTTTACAAACCATCAGATCCACAAAGTGGTTGGGTTCATGTGTCATATACTGATGATTGCCGTAAACAATTTTTAAAAGCTTATAAAGATGCTAAAGGAAAGACGAGGTATATACCATGGCAATAGGAAGATCACAAATGCATAAACAAATTTCTACGCCACCAGGCAAAAAACGCAAGGTGTTAAGGGGTAGAATAAATGCTAAAAAAAGAGTAGTATAAGGAATGCAAATAACAAAAAATATAATAAAATTTAATAATTTTTTAGTTAAAATTCCAAAACAAACTAAAAGAGTTTGGGATTTGTCTGAAAACAGATGGGGTTACAAATATGACAAAACTATGTGCTAGAGGCAAAGCCGCCGCTAAAAGAAAATTTAAGGTATATCCTTCAGCTTATGCCAATGCGTATGCATCAAAAATCTGTGCAGGTAAAATTAAAGACCCAAGTGGTGTAAAACGAAAAGATTTTAAAGGACCAAAACCTGCCAACAAAGGAATTTTTGCCGAAACAAATTATGAATTTAATGTTGGAGGACACGCAGTTATGGGTTCACCAGTAAGTGTAGATGTTGATGGTGATACAATAACAAATCCTTCTGCTTCTAACTATTATAAAGATTTGATGTAATGGGTTTAAAAAAGTGGTTCTCACAAAATTGGGTTGATATAGGTTCTAAGAAAGCAGATGGATCATATTCAAAATGTGGTCGAAGTAAACTTAAAGCTGATAAAAAAAGAAAGTACCCTAAGTGTGTGCCTTTAGCAAAAGCTAGAAGAATGTCTGAATCACAAAGAAAAAGTGCAGTAAAAAGAAAAAGAGCTAAAGCTCAAGGCGTAGGTGGTAAACCTACAAATGTTAAAACATTTGCAGATAATGGTAAATTTATAGTAAAACCAAAAAAAAAATTTTCTCTCAAACCTAAATACGATTTCAGTGAAGTTAATTTAGGAGATGTAAAACGAAGTTATAAACGACCTGCTATTGAACTTAAAAAAACAAATAAAAAATTACCTGATGTTTCTGTTGAACTGTTTAAAGAATATACAGATGTAAGAACACCTTTTTATGAAGATAAAAAACAATCCAAAGGAGTAGTTGGTAATATTGGAGGAAAATATGGTAGAGTGCGAGGGCAGATCGCTAAAGATAACAAGACAGGAAAAATTTCAAGGCAATTAAGTATTGAAGGCAATTTTGATTTTGCAAAGGGAGGGTTTGCAAAGAACTATTATAAGGATATACTTTAATTATGAAAAATACACTTAAAAATCCAGAAAAAGCCGATCTTGATAAAGATGGTAAACTAACAAGTTACGAAGAAAAAAGAGGTGAAGCAATTGAAGAGGCTATGAGTAATCAAGCATATCTTGGTGGTTTGTTAAAAGCAAAAAATGGTGAAGAAATTGAAGTTAAGGAAAAACCAATACCTACAATAGATGATCTTCCAAAAAATAAAGCACTTAACGAAGTTCCCTTCATTAAGATGAAAGATTTTATGACAGGTAAAGATTTTATTCTTGATACAAGACCTGATAGACCAGAGAAAAAATTTAAAAAGCCTAAGAAGAAAAGATTTGGTGGCTTGGCTATTCAAGGTGTTAAAGACCCAAACAAAATTCACAGAAGCTAAGGTGATGTATGGCAACTTCAGATTCAACTACTTTTGATCTCAACATAGATGATATCATTCAAGAAGCCTATGAAAGATGTGGTAAACGAACTAACAGTGGGTATGATCTAAAATCAGCAAGACGAAGTTTAAATATTCTATTTAGTGAATGGGGAAATAGAGGTGTTCATTTATGGAAGGTTGAATTAAAAGAACAATTGTTGACATCAGGGACTTCAACCTATACTGCACCAACAAATGCAAATGACATATTAGAGGCATACATAAGCACAACAACAGGAACCACCTCTTCGACTAATGATGTATCTTTAACAAAAATAAGTAGAAGCGAATATGCCGCTTTACCTAACAAAGGTTCAACAGGACAACCCTCACAGTATTATGTTGATAGACAAACTACTCCACAAATTACTTTGTATCAAACACCTAATGCTTCAACATATACTTATTTAAAATACTATTATCTAAAAAGAATTGAAGATGCAGGGGCTTATACAAACACAGCTGATGTAGTGTTTAGATTTATTCCTTGTATGGTTGCAGGTCTAGCTTATTATTTATCAATGAAGTATAATCCTCAGGTAGTCCAACAGAATAAACTTATTTATGAAGATGAATTACAAAGAGCTCTCGTAGAGGATGGGCAAAGAACATCGGTGTATATAACACCACAGTCATATTATCCAACAGGATTATAAGGAGATAGAATGAAAGGATTACGATTAAAAACAGGTGGAGATGCAAACTTAGCTTTTATTGAGGGTGTAAGCCCTACATTAGCTAAGTCTTATAGTGCTATGTTATCAAACATTAAAGACCCTACAAAACAAGATACTTTTAAAAAAAGAGCAGGGCAACAAATTGCAGCTTATAAAAATATGCCTGAAGAGCAACAACAAGCTTTTGTTTCTGAAATGACTACTAAATACTCATCACCAACTAAAGAAACATTTAGCGATATAAACAAAAGTTTAGAGGGTAAGTACAGACCTGTTTATCAAGTAGCAGCAACAAGAAAAAACAAACCAACTGTTGCTAAAGATATTTACAAAGAACTAGGTTTAGCTAAAACAGGGGGTATCGCAATTAGAGGAAATAAATTTAAAGGTGTTTTTTAATGAAAGGAATGAAGCTATATAAAAAAGCTACTGGAGGCTATCTTTCTGCTTTAGAACAATCAAAGCCTGAGTTGTTTCAAACAATTAAAAGTTACAGAGATAGATTAAGTGGCGGAGAGAAAGAAACTTTTGATAAAAGAGCTAATATTCAATATTCAGCTACTATGAATATGCCTAAAAATCAAAGAGATGCTTATATCGCATCAATAGAAAAAGAATATTCTAAACCTTCAGATGTCCAATTTAAACAGATAAAAAGTAGCTTGGGAGAAAAATTTAAACCAACCTATACTTATATCGCAAGAGATTCTGACAGACCTGCCGCTACGACAGGTTATTATAGAGATTTATCAAAAGAAATTGAAGAATCAGACAAAAAGTTGAAAAATTTAATGATTACTGAAACAGAAAAAAGAACAAGACCACAATATGAAGTAACTTATCCTAGTGCAACAACTTATGGATCACCGAGACCCTCAGAAATGACTACTAATCTACCAAAAGATGCTGTTTTGACAAGAGGACTCTACGGACAAGAATATTTGCAATCTCCAATACAAAATCGTACAAGTATGGGACAACAAAATACAAACCCACAATATAGACGAGTTGGTGATCAACAATATACAGTTTCAACTACAAGAGCACAACGAGCAGGTGATAAAGAGTATGATAAGCAATTTGCTGCAATGCAAAGACTTCAAAGAAGACATGATAATAGATTTCTTTATCAGAACTATAAACCATCGCAAGGTCTCACAGGAGCAAACATTTATACAAAAACTGGGATGAATAATACACAGACAACGCAACCAAAACCTTTTGTGAATCCCTATGCTTCTTATGGCACACCTTATGGAACTGCAAAAAAAGGTGGGGCTGTAAAAATGAGTAAAGGTGGTAAAGCAGCTATTCGTGGTAAAAAGTTTACAGGAGTTTACTGATGGCATACGCAAGAGGCAAATATGCAAAAGCAATTTCAGATCGCTCCGGTATGGCATTTCCTTATAATGAAATGGTAAAAGAATGGAATGGTTCACTTGTTCATAAGTCAGAATATGAAGCAAAACATCCTCAGATAAGAAGAAAACATATTACTGCTGATCCTATTGCTTTAGCAAATGCTAAAACTCAAAAATTTCAACAACCAACACAACCTTTTATTAATGATTCTACCACAGATCAAACAAAAGCTGATTCTGGAGGAGGAGGTCAAGTTGTTGTTAATTTGACTTTGCCTGGTGATTTTGCATTTAGAACAGAGGGTTCTATTTCACAAACATCAACAGATGCAAATCCACAATATGGGAGTATGGTGCCTGAAGATGGTTCTGCTGAAAACAGAAAAAGAGAATTAAATGCAGAAGTTGGTAAGGTTACTGTTGATGCTCTTGTAATAACGCAAACTTTTGCTGTTACTGTGGTTGGAGGTAATCCTTCAAATCATCCATACCATAATGTAGGATCAACTAATAAATTTGCCATAGATGGATCTACTGCGACCGCTGATGTAACATTAACTTTTGAAGAAGGTAAAACTTATCGTTTTGACCAAAGCGATTCATCAAATGACGGTCACCCTCTAAGGATAAGTGAAACACCAAATGGCACTCATGGAGGTGGTTCTGAATATACAGTAGGGGTTGTAACAAATGGAGTTGCAGGACAAAGTGGAGCTTACACACAAATCACTGTTGCAGTTGGTGCTCCTACATTATATTATTATTGTACAAACCATTCTGCTATGGGGTGGACAATAAACACTGAGGCATAAACGATGGCAATAACACACGCAAATTTTTTAACACAAGTAAGAAATTATACAGAGGTTGATAGTAATGTATTATCAGACACTTTAATTGATCAATTCATTAGAAATATTGAATTAGATATTGCAGGTAAGGTAGATTATGACGATTTACGAAAATATGCCACGACTTCGACAATAGCATCACAAAGATATTTAAGTATGCCTTCTGACCTTATATATTTAAGATCAGTTCAAATTACAAATTCAGGAGTCAGGGACTTTTTAGAAAAAAGAGATACAAGTTTTATTTCTGAGTACAATTCAGGAGATGCAACAGGTGTTCCAAAATATTACGCTAATTGGGATGATCAAAACATTGCTTTAGCACCTATACCTAATGCTGCGTTTACGATACAAATAAATTATATCATAGACCCTCCTCATTTTACTTCATCAAACGCAACTTATTTATCAACCTATTATGAAAATGTTTTATTGTATGGTGTGTTAACTGAATGTTTTTCTTATTTAAAAGGACCGATGGATATGTACAAACTCTATTTAGACAAGTATAATGAAGAGGTCCAAGCATTTGGGTTACAACAAATGGGACAAAGAAGAAGAGGGCAGTATGAAGAAGGAGTGCCTAGAGTACAAATTCCATCACCCTCGCCTTAAATTTATGGAGTAATTATGGCAATAACAACTAGTGTAATATGTAATACTTTTAAAAAAGAACTTTTTGAAGGCACGCATAATTTTAAACAAACTGGTGGTAATTCATTTAAATTATCATTGTATACAAACAGTGCTGTTTTAGGTAAATCTACAACAAGTTTTACTACTGATGCACAAGTATCTAATTCTGGTCAATATACAAGTGGAGGGGGTGCTCTTGTTAATGGAGGAACATCTCTATCTACTAATACTGCTATTGTTGACTTTGCTGATAGATCATTTACTGGAGTGACATTAACTGCACGAGGTGCTTTAATTTATAATGACACCGCATCAGGTGATCCTGCTGTTTGTGTATTAGATTTTGGTGGTGATAAGACGGCTACATCTGGAACATTTACAATTCAGTTTCCTGCTTTTACTGCAGGTGCAGCTATTTTAAGAGTTACATAGGTTTAATATGTCCAATGGATGGGGA
>CAACVD010000557.1_pt1 | contig 17337 bp, 14 predicted proteins | sample 2381771 | NCBI WGS metagenome assembly CAACVD01 (sample SAMEA5211965, study PRJEB30684) | marine metagenome | biome: Marine; feature: Epipelagic; material: Water | collected 2015-10-15 | depth 15 m | reverse complement strand
TAGATATCCCCTTCGATCGTGACTTCGAGGGTTTCTTCATCAATTCTTTGATGTTCTTCGATATTGTTTTCTGACTCTTGCCTTTTTTCAGCGGCATCAGTTTCTCCATTCATAACCATCATAGCAGTAGGAGGTAAAACTTCCTCTTCTTGTTCTTCAGAAGACATACTCTGTGCTACTGTATATACTAAATAATATCTATCTGAGTTTATGTAAGCTGCAGATACAGCTAACTTGTTAGTCCACCAAGTAGGTAAAGATGCTTCATCGTCTTCAGGTAAAGCCTTTAAAATATCTTGACAGTCTTCAATAATATTTACACACTGTCTTTTAGCAGAGGCAACATCAGTATGTCCGTCTTTAATACTCATCTTCTCTTCCTTCTTTTAAATCCAATAGGTTTTGAATACTTTATTGGATAACCTAATTTTCTTTCGGAAATAATAAAATTTTCTAATGATCTTGAAGTAAGTCTACCACTAACCGCTCTTTTTCGCAAACCCTCATTTCTACGAATTTTGGGACTGGGAGGTCGTTTGAATTGAAACTTACCTATTTTCTTATATGTTCTAGCTTTCATTAGTTTCCCCATTGGTTTGATGCATCTACCTGCATTTTTTGACCTGTGTATAAATTTTCTTCAGTTTTTTCTATAGATGAGATGATTTTTCCACACTGACTTTTACATAGTGAAAATGATCTCTCATATCCATTTAAGAATTTTGATAACTTATTCCAATAATTATACTCTATTATTTTTTCAATGGGAACTTTAAATCCATTAAATGTGTTTTCAAAATTGTTCAAATAATAAAATCGTGTGTTGACTTTATCGTAATAATGACCACCAGTCCAACAACACCTAAAAACATTACCATCAGGTGCTACGTACCACTTACCCCAATCTTCCCACACACAATGAATTTTCCTCTCAGCTGATTCATATTTTCTAGTTTTTTTACTGTGTATATACTGACCAGTCTTAGGTGCAGCAAAATTTCTTGAGGTTTTGACAGTAGAAAAGGTTGTAAAGCCTGCTTCAGTGGCGATTTTTCTTGCAGTATCTACTTGATGCTTGTTATATTCAAAAACAATATACTTCCAGTGAACCTGTGGTTTTTTAGTCGCTATAACAGCTTTAGCGTTTTCTAGCACTTTATCAAATTTAGTGTTTATTCTGTAGATATGGTGGGTATCTTGTAGACCATCTAAATCAAAATTAATTATATCAAATTTAGTTAATGAATTACCAACATCAGTCCAATAATCTATACCGTGAATACCACCGTTAGTATGAATTAAAACCTTTGTGCCGTGTAGCTTAACATATTTTAAGATAGCTCTAAAATCTTTGTTCATTACAGAGTCGCCAAAATTACCATTAAAAACTAGCCACTCTAGATTTTCTAACAAGTTAGGATAAAAGAGTTTTTTAAAATCATCTAACGTAATAGTAAATTTTTTATCGTTAAGATTTATTCTTAAAGGCTTAAGTCTATGGCAGGCAGGGCACTTAGCATTACATCTAAAAGTGATCTCTGTAGTAAGTTGTCTAATTTTTCTCATTAAGTACCGGCACTGGCAACTGTTATATCAACGAATAGACCAGCGGGTAGAGTTTCGTCTGTAATTTGTATTGTGTCATTTGCATTGTGAAATATATAATCTGTAGTAGCTCTTTGAACAACTCCGTCAATTGCTACAGTTAATACATTGGCTAAGGTGTGAACTTCTTTTCCTATAAAAAATACGTTAGACGTGCTAGTGGAGGTGTTTGTGTTTGAAAAGAATATAAAAGCTTTTCTCGCAGCTAAAGCATCTAATTGAGTTTGTATAGCACTAGTTACACCACTTACGTACCCAAGTTCTGTAGTTGTAACTGCAGAAGACTCTAAATTTTTACTTGAATCAGTCTGTATAGCTCTTGAAGCAGTAAGTCCATTTACAGTTACTGCATTTACATCTATACCTCCAGTAGTGCCTGAGAACACTTCAGAGGAGTTTGTTGCGTCAGGTATGAAAGTAAACTTACTTGTGCTATCATCAAAGCCAAAAAAACCGATTTTAGCAGCTGAACCTGTATGATACCTAAATTCAATACCTCTATCTTTGTTATCATCTGAACCAGGAGCTGTATCACCCCCTAAAGTAAATATAGGGTCATCTACAGTGATTGTCGTACTGTTTACAGTAGTAGTTGTACCATCAACTTTTAAAGCACCGCCAATGATAACATTTCCAGATATATCCACGTTACTGTTAATATCAACAGTTGTTGCCGCAATCTGCACCTCTGTATCTGCAGAAATATCAAGTTGTCCATCAGCAGAGGAATTAATAAATATATCTGAATCTCTAAACAGTATCTTTTTATTAGTATCCATTGTTACAGTATCAGAAATACTAACAACATCAAGATTTGTGATACCATCAATATCCATATTGCCACTTACATCAATACTACCTGCGTCTAGCTCTCCTGTAATAGTAATGTTTCTACCACCTGTTAAATCTTTATCTGAATCTACAATAAGTGCTTTTGATGCGGTCACAGTTCCAGCAGTTATACCATCTAGTAAAGTTAGCTCTGTAGAGGTAACATCACTAACAGCTACCTTACCTGAACTATCAGACACTAAAGCTCTACTAGCAGTTAAGTTACCCGTGGTTATTGTACTTACAGCACCTGCAATATTCGCAACACGTCTGGTTTCAACCTTATCGGCTCTACCATCGTCCTCCATTTTTTCAACAGATATTGCTCCTGCAGCAATATGTCTGTCTTGAACTGCAGCATTTGCTAGTGCGACACCTGTTATGGTATTAGCTTCAATTACACTTCCTGTGATTTTTGTTAAAGCCATTAACTACTCCTTTTGAATTAGACTATTTATTTTCTTCGTCTAATTCTTCAAAAAACTCTTCTAAGAAATCTCTTTTCTCTAGTGGTTTTTCTTCTTCTTCATCAAAAAATTCTTTTATAAAAGACTCTACCTGCTCATCGACAGAAGGTGGAGCATTCAAATGATCGTATTTGTTATCAACACAAATAGCCTTAATCATTTCATCGCAAAATGAAATTTCTTCTTCATTTAGATATTCGGTTTTACCATCTAACCACTGCTTTTCTGTGTGAGCACTTGCAGTGCCCTTTTTCTCATAATAGATTGAGATAATATCGCCCTTAACAAGTTCTGCACACATAGGCTCTTCTTTGCTCATTTTAGCTAAATCAAATGATTTTGATATCATTGGGCCTTTGCCCTCAGAAGTTATCTCTCTGTATGAAGCACTTACTATATCAGCTTGTAGCTCATCTATATTAAATTTATAGTAACTCATAATTCCTCCTAGGTTTTAATTATAAACTTTACACCTTGTGTTGGTATAGTCAATGAATGGGTATGTGATCCAACACTACCACCCCCTATAGCATCTTGATTTCCGTCAGTATCTTTACCACCAATTGACGCACTAAAACTTCCTGAAACAGAAAATGACGGTGTTGTAGCTGCAGTTGTTAAGCTACTACTACTTCCCACGGTACCACTCGTTGGGGTGTAGCTAATTCCACTACTTTTACCTCCTGCAAGTCTATCGTCAAAGTCAGGTAAGTTGAAAGTGCTACTACCATCTCCTGCACCAAAACTAGTACTAGCAATCGCAAAAAGAGATGCATAAGTACTCCTATTCACGGCAGAACCATCACATAGCAACCACCCATCAGGGGCAGCGTCCTTACTCCACATAATAATAGATCCTGGAGGTAAGAGAGGTGAAACATCTGTAGGTGTATTACCGATAACAGCTTGAGATATAATCCTAGCTGCAACGTTTCCATAAGTTTTTCCATCTTGTGCTAGTATGTTTATTCCATCTTTACCAGCCGCAGATTTTGCAGTAGTGGTGCTACCATAGTGAACAATAGAAGTATTTGCTGTATTTATACTACCTAAAGTAATAGCAGTAGGATTAGCAGCAATCGCTGATACCCTAAGATGCGCATTTTGCCCAGCTAAACCTTTTGCAGCATCAAAAGCGAAGTTAAGCCTATCTCCAGTGATACCTGTAGTTTTTACAGTTGCAGCTCCATCTGCAGTTATATGTTGTTGTATCATTGTATTGGACACTGACCCATTAGTAGGAGGTAGACCTACGTCAATAAAGTCTGCGTTGGTATTAGTATTACCTGATCTTAAATACACACGAGCATTAGCAGCTAAACCACCTGCAGCACTTACAGTACTTGCTAACTCCCCTATTTCATAATGATCAAGGTTAGCCATCATAGGAACTATCCCGTTTTCTGCTCTGATGCCAATCCCTGCTCTAGTAAAATTACCCCCTGGAGGAGCTTGTTTTTTATTTACACTATCAGCAATGTAAATAGCTTTTACTAATGTGTTTGAAAGAAAAAACAGAGTTCCATCTTCTGGAGCAACTGCCGCTCCAGATCTAGTTATATTAGTTGCTGCTTGTGTCGGTGCGACTTCACTTTTAAAATTAGTTAATAATGATCTCAATGAGTTATTAAACTGACTTCTTGCACTACTTATCGAAGTTGCTGCGGTTGGTTCCACAAAGGTGTTTGAGTCAATTTTTGCCATTTTATATTCCTGTCGCTACTAAGCTCACCTGAATTAAAGGTGAAGCATCAGTTGGTGATAAAGTATCATTTTCTATATCAAATAGTTTATAAGCTACATGATCTGCTGTTGTTTCTACAGTAAAGGCAACTTGTGCAGTTGCTGTATTAATTGGTTGAATACTAACGCTAGGTGTTTGTATAAACCCAGCATCAGCAAAACTTACAAATTTGATAGTATTATCAAATGTATGATTATTTGTTAGTGTGCTTACATCTTTTTCTACACTAACACGAAACTTATCTAATGTAAAGTCAATTTCATTCGGTGTTTCGTTTAGGACAACAAATTTTGTCTGAAAAAATCTAAATCGTTTTGAACCAGCTTCGTACGGTACGAAACCATCATTAGTAGCGCTGAAGTCAAAAGCAGCTACGTTAACGTTTGCATTAGTGGTTGGTGCCACTCCTTGAGTTCTAGCCTTAAATAACCCGTCATAATCAGCTGTACTAGTTCTAATAAATGTTTGTTGTGTTATAGCACTAGTTGATCCAGCAAATGTAGTACCTGTCTCATCTTGAAATTGTTTTAAGTTTATAAGTCTATAATTGTTAACTCCACTGTTTGCAGTAGTAACATTAGCAAAAGCATTTCCCCCAGTAGCTTCGCCATTTGCATGAAACGTAGCTCCTAAAGCAATATGATCAGCATTTATTACGCCCGCAATTAAAGCAAAAGCATTCGCATTTGAAAAATCACCTCGATCCAATACTCCACCACTAACATAAGTTGTAAAACCACTAGAGTCAAGGGCTGATGAACCTCCTGAATTAGTAAATATGTTTAAAGTAGTTGCATTTACACGAGTAGCAAATAACTCACGATTATTTAACTCATCCATTCCTACGACGTCATGAAAAATAACTCTTTTAGTGCCAGTAATTCCATGTTCACTTCCTGAAGTTGTTACAACTGCTGGACTTGCTTTTGTAATAGCAGAAATACTAATTACATTACCAGTAAATTGACCTGGGTTTAAAATAGCATAAACATTTTGTGTGGTGGTGGTATCAACTAAGGTCTGATTATCATTATTAAACGCAAAAGATAAGGCTGTGTTACTAAATCCTAAAACAGTGCCAATACCTCCAAAGTTAGTTTCTTTAAGAACTTTATTATCAACAGTTGCTGCCTGTGCCTCAGTAGCTCCTGATAAGATGTCTTCCTTAAAGTCATTAAAAGTAGTTCTGGAAGCACTAGTGCCCTGAATATCTAATTGAATAGATCCAGTAATAACTTGACCAACATCTCTAATAGGAGTTATATAGGTAGCATCGCCCTCAGCTTGCAAATCAGTTGCAGCTAGACCTGCATTATATGTCCAACCACTTGCAGAAGCATTAGCATTATCAGCAACAGTAGAGGAGTCTGCAGCAACGTTTAGCCCACTCGTAGTAGTTCCAGTAACACTTACAAAAGCAGCTTCGGAGGCATTTTCATTAGCTACTCCTGCAAAAACTACAGAGGGAGTATCAGTATTAAAAGCTTTGATAACATTTTGACCTCCAGGTCTAAAAGTAGTTAAAGTAGTTGAAACAATACCGTCACTAAAGTTACCAGAAGTATCTCTAGTTCTAGCGAGATAAGTAAATACCCCAAAAGTATCAATTGGACTTGATTTTCTAGATACTCCAGCAGCTACAGTAACAAAAGCAGAGCCTGCAGCAAAATTTTCTTCTGTATTTGGTACATCGCTTCCTGGTAGCCTTCTTATAATTACTTCTTTTAAATCTAAGTCGACTAAACTTCCATCTGCCTGTCTTGGGTATTCCCAGAACAATGTTATTTGGTTGTTAGTCTGTCCAGCACCAAAGTTTAAAATGTTTTGAGGTTTTGCAGTTTTACCTAAGATAGTAGCACTAGTCTGTGCAGTTGCCCCTTTTAAAGTTTTATTTAGTGCAGTGATTCTTACTATTAGAGTAACAGCGCTTGTAGTGCCTCTATCAATGTTATTTATTACATATGTTATATCACCATCTTCATCTATATTATTAGCAGGAATTTTCACAGTAGAAAAACTTGATAAGTCTGTATTTTCTTGATTATCTGTTCTGTATGATAATTCATAATCGGTAACTTCTTGTCCTGTAACATGTCTAAATTTTATAGTCGCTCTAACTGCAACACCACCTAACGCATCTGTATATAAACCTTCTGTAATTCTAATACTTGTTACTTTTGAAATAGGCAAACTACCGATTTGAACCGATTTTGTTACAAATGGACTTGATCTACCTGTTAAATTTTTATTTCTAGCTTTTACTGTTGTAGTGCCAATAGGCACGTCTCTTAATATTCTATCTTTACCTAGAAATGTTTTCTCAAACTCACCGCCCGTAGTAATAGTGTATACCTGATTGTTTACTAATCTAAAATTACCTGGGAAAGTGCCTCTATCGTAGTCTATTGTAAAACTTGTATTAGCAGAGGTAACATTATTTGTTCTACCTATTGGATCTACTCCTATATTTACTAAAGTAACTCCATTAAGATTTCTATTAGTGCCAGGGGTAGTTGCTAACTCAATTTGATAAACACTATTTGAGGTATACTGAGCATTAAATGTTGGACTCGCAGGATCATAACTACTCGAGGCAACAACAAATGTATTTCCTGTACTAAACTGAACATTGTCTCCAACTTCAATTATAGGAACAGTATAATGATCTACTTCTACTCTAATCTCTGAATCGTCACTGGCTGTAGCAACGCTTAGCGTAGCAGGGGTAGAGGTAGTCGTCAAAGTAAATTCATTTTTTTCAATATTATCAAGAAATACTTTAACAAAATTTTCATGTCTTGGTTTAATCTGAAGCGGTTCTACATGCGCACTCCCTGGACTAGCTATCGCATTTCGTTGTGTAAAAGTAAATTCACTGCCTCCAACATAAAAATTAGCTCTCTCATTAAATTGCTCACTATGAAGTTGTTGAAATATCTCAACATAAAAAGGTGTTGATGGAAGCTTGTTTAGTAGAGGCAAACCCTCAGTAGTAGGATTTTCAATAAATATAAAGTTTCCTGTGTGGTGTCTAATATTAGCAGAGATTTGGGTAGAAGTGGGTCCTGCAGCAACAAAGTTTCTATCTCCACCAGTCTGCGTTACAGCTATAGGCACACTAACAAAATCATCTCCTCTAACTGCTCTTGTGGTATCATTATTGGTATCTAATACGTGTTTAGGAACTCCACTATCTAAGTAATTATAATCAGTTAATACACTCATTCCTTCAACTTGTAATCTTATGTTGTCAACAGCATCGGTTCCACTTGTAGCAATACTCACTGCGTTGCACAATAGCCTAATTTTTCCAACTTGACTATCAAATCCGTTTTTACCAATTAATGCCGCTGGTGTTACGTTATTTTGTAGTTGACTAACATTTGAAGCTTGTAGTCTTAAAGGTTGTGAAGCGGAAGCGCTAGATAGTATACTAGCCGCATGTTGAGAATCATCAGGGAATGAAACAAAAAATTCAGTTTCATATTGGATTCCATAATCTAAATTTTCTGTGGAGATATCTAAAGCTAAATCTACTCTAATAGATCCGTCTTGCTCTCTACGTGGGGCAGGCCTTATATTAAACGCGGGAGCAGGAGGTGCTACTAGAGGTGATCGGGTATCTAAATAAGCAGTCGGAGTATAATCTATAAAGTTATCAGCATCTACATATACGTTTGAAATATACTCTATAGCTGAGATACCTACCTCTTCTAGTTTTGTATCTCTCTCTAAGCTAGTGATTTTAAATAGTTTACCAGCTTTATTAGTGTAAATATCATCAGGATTATTCCACTCACCAAAACTCCATATGTCACCTTTTAATGGTAAATTGTTTGCACCAAATTGAGTTACTGCTTGAAGACTTTTACTTATAGGATCATATCTTTGATCTATATGAACTTCGATTTGGTCTGCACCTGTTGAAGTGAGTCCTGTGCTTCCAACATTAAATAAAGTATTACTTAGTACATATAGGTCTATTCTATCAGAGTCTTGCTTTATAATTCTGAGTGCTAATGGGTTAGTATTTGCAGTAAAGTCTAAGGCTGTTATAGCAGGACTTGTAAAGTGTTCAAGAAAAACATTACTATGATTAGCTCCTGTATTACTACTTACAGATACCTTTCCTGCAAAACCAAAAGCAACACCAATTTGTCTCTGTGCTATAGATATTACGTCTCCAGGAGCTAAAGCCATAGCGTCTAATGAAGTTGTAAAATCCATTTTTCTTCTTAAAAATTTAGAAGAAGCTATCTGATACTGCGCATATCTAAGTGCTTGGGATCTACGAGTTGTGCCGAATAAATCTAAGGAAGCAATATTCTCAATAACACTTCTGTCTGTACCGTCATTTGCATCTGTAATATCAATTCTTACAGTTTCACGTTTATAATGATTAGTAGGGTCAACATAAGATACATCTACCCCTGTAAACAAATCGCTTTCTTTAGTGCCTGAAATAGTTATACTATTATCTTTAATATTCACTTCATTAAACATCGCCACAGGTAGCTCATCGGGAACATCAACAGCTAAGGTTATCTGACCAGCTGAATAGACTAGCGCACCTCTAATAGATGCAGCTATTTGATTTAGTACGTCTATTGCCTGTCCTTGATCTGCAATTATTCCATCAAAGGTAAATCTTCTCTGCTTTATTTTAGTTCCTTCATCAACTCCTATTAAAGTATCTCTGACAGAGCTAAATTTTCCTCTAGGTTTGTGTCTAAAAGTACCATCAGCTATACCATCAACTCCAATAAACTGTCCACTAGAATCATCACAAGCATCGCAATATTTTGCCATTTTAAAAAACTTAAACTTATCAATATTTTCCTCTGCTATTCCTAAGCCATAAGTTTTATTCGTTAGTATGTCGTATATAATCCATACTGGATTTTGAGTCCAAGAATAAACAAAACTACCATCCCAAGGGCCGATATACAGCACAGGATTAGCAGTTGTTAATACAGAGCCTGTTCCTGGATTTTGAAGTCTATACCCATTAGAAGGATAACCATTAGAGCCAGTTTGTGAAAGCTCAAGCTCTCTCCAATCTATTTCTCCACTAGCTAAAATAGGTTGAACATAATTACTTGGCACCTTAACAATTAGTCCTTTTACTAATGAAGTAAAAGTAGGAACACCACCTTTATGCTCACCAAAAGCTTTCAGCGCATAACCAATGTGAGCAGTTCTAGGATATGCTTGAGGTTTATTTTCAATCTCAAACCAACCTATAGACTGAACAGTTTCTTGAATCTTAGAACTATCACTATCATCAGAGGTTTTTTCTATAGTAAACTTATATCCAGAACTACTTTGATTTGTTTCTGCAATAGGAACATCAATAGTAAACTTAAATGCTGAATTAGTTTTACCAGTAATTGATCTTTCAGTTTCGGAAATGACTGTTGATGCAGTAGCATCTAAAAGAGTAATTTTAAGTGATACGGTTCTCTGAACTATATCACCATTATCCTTAGACTCTTGTAGGCCTGCTATTATAAATGCAAATTTTAAACTATCCCAATCATTAGCAGAAGTGCTTTGTTGAAAAATTCTTGATTGTGCAACTCCTGATATGTTTCCTTTTTTTAATGTAACAGCACTACTAAAGTTTTGAGGGCCAACAGTTTGCTCTCCAAATATAGGTAGAGGGGCCTGCACAGTTGTTCCAGTATTAATCCTACTCTGAAAAACTTCTCCTCTTTCTGTTCCATCTCCATCTATATTTATTAGATCATCTACGTTTCCATCATTAATTTCTATATCTTGAGGGCCATTAGGATTAATTCTATAAAAAGGGCCCTCACCTAGCGCTGCGGTAACAAATAAAATGTCAGTTGAGAATAGATTATTAGGATCTTCTTTACCGCTTCCAGAATTTCCTTTACCTCCACCTTTATTGTGCACTCTTATACCGTCAGCTATATAAGTTTGCGTACTAGGAACGGTAAAGTTATACACAGGAGCGTCATCAACTTGCTCTATTTTTAAGATACTACTTGGAGTTCCGCTCTCTAAAACTAATTGCTCACCTATCTCAAATTCTTGTATCTCTTTAAAAAGGTTATCATATCCTATTATCCAGTGATTTGGTGTGACATACAAAATTCCGTATTGATGAGTAATTTTTAGCACAGCATCAGTTTCATGAAAAGATACTTCAGTGACAGTTCCTGGACCAAGTTCTCCAAACTTTTTGAATGTTAATACAATATCAGATGGTGATATATTTTCTATAGGTTTTTTTGAGCCATCACCCATAGTAATGAGAGCGCCTGCAGGAAAACAACCTTTTGAACCATAAATGTGAGGAACTTGTTTTCCTTGATGGTTTATATATCGCCTATTAATCATTAAACTGCTCACTCACATTAATGATAGTATCTTGCCCGTGTTCTGTAGTATTAAGATAGCCAGAGATAAACTGTCCTGCAACTCTCATCTGCCCGTAGACTAGTGGAATAGGAGTTCCACTTTGTGTTGAGTTCTGTAAACTACCAAACATATCACTTCCCCTAGTAGAACTATCAACCTGATCTTGTGGTTTTGGTTTTTTCGTAAATATACTTCCGAGTAAACTCATAGCCAAATTACCAATTATTGACTTTGCAAATGAGGGCATAGCAGCAAAACTCGCCCCAATTGTTTGAAAGAAACCACCACTACTTGCTCCAAGCACTGCGCCACCTTCAACAGCACTAGCTACAGTGGCAGTTTGTGAACTAAACATGGCAAGGCTTAAGCCACCAGTCGCAAATCCAATACCTATCATAATAGCAAACATTAAGAATCCTCGCTTACCGCCACCTCCAGATATACAAGGCACAACATATACAACACTATCAGCTTTTAGCTTTTTTAATGCCATACTTTCTTTCGTAAGAACATTTAAGTTTTTATCTAAGTAAGAGTAGTTTTCGTCTATTTCTCCAGCTTTTATCCCGCTAGCATACTCACCAAATCTTGGATGAATATTTTCTAAATAAGAAGCAACATGCTCATAGCAATGTATGTCTACATTATACTCTCGTTTATCAAATAAGTGCCTTAAGGTGCTATGAATTTTTATTTTAGCCAAGGTGCTTTCTCTCAAACTCTTCAAATTTTAATGCGTCAACATTTTTATCATACCAGTAAATATAATATTTTTTTGCAAATCCGACTATAAATTTATATTGTGAAAATGCAGCTGCATGCTTGTCTTCTCTACTTGGGATTGGAAATTCTTCTCCAGGGTGAGAGTGAAATATGCCCCATATTTCATCATCATATTTTACTAGATTAGCAGGATCTAAAACAAAACTTATCTTTGGCTCTGTGCTTAGATTGAGAGACTTTTTATAGGAAAAATCATTTAATATCACCCCACATGCTTCTCTAGGAAAGTCATTTTGAGCATGAGTTGCTATATCATTTATTAGCTGGTCAAACCTGTCCATCTGTATACTCCTGTAGTATATTGTTTATAGTAATTGCCATAAGGTGCAACCCAACTAGTATGTTTTATCATTGTTTGAAGTATTTTTGTTCTATCAACTAACATTGCACAATGATTTGTAACATTTGTAGAACCTATACTCATTAATATTATATCAAACAGCTGAGGCTCATCTTCAACTTTTTTAAAAATATGAGAAAAGTTATCAAAACCTTTTTCATACATTCTTTCATGGGTTTTACTATACCAATCTTCATCGACTATATTACAAAAATCCCAGCTGCGTTGTTTTATAACGATACCTCTATAATCGCTATAAACATACATACATAAGTTCCAACAGTCAATACCCTTTTCAGGACAATCACCTAAATGTTTATATGGGAAGTTAGTATATTTTTTATACCATGTATCTGTAGACTGCATGTAATCTCTGACTCCAATAATTATCAATACGTGTAATCATGGAGTGAGCGCCTTCTTCAAGATGAAACATGCGCATGTGTTCAATGTATAGTCCAAAGTGAATTGGATTTTCTCCCCTCAATGATCTAAATACTATTACATCATAATTTTCAGCGTTTGTCAATGATACTTTTTTTGCACATGTCGCTGCCCAACTATCTATGTTTTCTAATGTAATTTGTTTCATCCAACGTCTTGTGGATATATCTTTATTATCTTTTTTTATTCGATTAAATAAATCTCTAAATACGTTTATCTTTAACTCTTTTTCATAAAATGCAGAAATGATAGTAATACAATTTATGCCTGCATAAGAGTGTCTTTGGCCTAAGTAGTTAACTAAATTTTCTGATACCATGATGCGAACTCTGTAAAAGTTGATTCGAAATTTTCATTTCTATATAAGTCTAGAGCGGTGTTGAACTTTTTAAATTCAGGCAAAAGATGAGTATTATCAACTCTATTCATATGTCTTACGCTATCTAAAATATTTTTTAATTCATAGTCTGTAAAAAACTTATATTTTGTTTTTAAATAGCTTTTATACTGATCATTAATTTCAGCTTTAGCTTCTTTTGGTAAAATACTAGAATCTAAAAAAACTGGACTTGTGAGATTAGTTATGTGAAAAGTTAATCCCTGAGACTTAATCCAGCTGATTAGTTTAAGATTTGAAGAAATGCTGTAAGCACTGCCACAGACACTAAAAGTTTGTATTCTTTCTTTAAATAAAGATACATTTTCAGCAAAAACCTTCCAATCTAATCCTTTTCTACTATACTCTGCTCTATCACCATACCCATCTACGCTAGGCCATACTTTAACATTTGGGAAATTATCCCATAATTGTTTGATATTATATTTTTTGTGTGTTTTATATGAAAGATTTGTGTTATATTGTAATTCAACATCAGTATTACCTTTTTCAATTAAAAAATTTAACATTTTGTAATGACCGTCTTGAACGAAAGGCTCTCCTCCAGCAAAATATATAGTATCAATATTATGACAAATTTTTCCCATATCATCCCAAAACTCATCATTATGTGTCCAATGGTCTTGACCAGGTTTTGTTGCATATGAGTGATGAGCTGCTAGATGTCTCTCTTTAAACCAGGCAGTCGAGGCATCTGGCCCACACATTCGACATTTAAAATTACATAAGTTTCCAAACCTAAAGTCTAAATAAACAGGAGGAGAGTTTAAACTTCCGTCTAAGCTTGTCTTATCCTGTAACGATTGATAACGTTTATATTTATGATTTATTCTCTGTCTGTGACTAGACTGTCCGTTTGCTTCTAAATCGTAACAAACGCTACACTCATCAGGGTATTGACCTTTTAGAAACATTTTTCTTGTTTTTTTATATTTCCTAGAGTTCCACACATCAAGAGGTCGTTGTCCTGGCTCACCAAATGTGGTTGCAGCACTTTCATAGTTTTCAGAGTGGCAGCATAAAGCATAGGTACCGTTTAACCTACCATAAACGTGAATCCATGGAAGTATGCAGCCTTTAATTTCTTCATTTTCAAATAATGAATTAAGCTTTCTCATTGTTTAGGAACGGTTCTACCTGTAGCAGGGAAAGCACCAAAGTGTATTTGGTTATTTCTAAGTTGACACGCTTGTATTGATTTTCCACATACGTCTAAATCAAAATTTGTCCCTGCACTTTCGTTAGCAGCAGTAATTGCAACTGTGTTTGCCTGTAGAACAGGGTTTGAGGTACCTGGAATATTACCGCCACTGGGTCCTGGATATTGACACTCTGCTCCTTTATAAACCCATTGACATGTGTTTTTATAGTATTTTCTTTTTGGCACTTGTAATTTAAAATACTGTAACCAAGAAATTAATCCAAAAGTTGCAGTGTTTAAATCTAGTTTTTCTAAATTATCAATTTTAAAAACATCCTCAACGTAGGCTTCTGCGTCAGCCTCACTGTTAACTATAAAAATGTTATCACCGATAGTTGTATTAGAGTCTAAGCTGTTTGATAAAAATAAAAACTTATTCTCCTCTATAGCCTTAATTGTAGCTTCAGTAGTTCCAAATTGACCAATAACATTGTCACCTACTCTATAGGGCAAAGCAGATAATACCTCTACAACATTAGAAGATAAATATCTAGCACTGCTATACTCAGGCCAATAGTCTAAAAAATTAGCAAAGGTAGTTTTAATTTCTATTACACCACCTAATAAGTCTCTAGTATCTTGTTTCTGTTCTTGCCAAGTTCCATTTACGATTAGAGTTTGATTATATGTAAAAGAAGCATTAGACGTGCCATAAGCCGCTACTACATCTGTGCTATAAGTTAAACCATTTGCTCTCGCTCTAGTTAAACTATCAAAAGCATCACTACCTGAACTACCAACGTCAGAAGGGCTAGCATTTACAGTTCTTGGATCAATGCCGTGTACAAACTCTTCATTCACTAAAGCAATCACAGAGTTAGATGAATTATTACCAGCTAAAAAGGGATTTTCAACAAAAGTACTAATAATGTTATCAAAGTTTGAAATTGAAAGAGATACTTCATTTATTTTTCCATCACTACTAGTTTCAAGACCTGTAAAGTCAACAGGAAAAGGTATATATTCAAGATTATCATATTTAACTCTATATATTGAATCGCTTTGTAGATCTCCAACAACTTCCGCAAACCTAAAAGGAACATCAACAGGCCAAGCACGGCCCTCTCCTTGTGCAGTAGGATTACCGTTTGGATTAGGAGGATACCATTCTCCTGGATAATATATTGAGTATAGTCTAACTACAGGGTTTTGCGTAAAAGCATTTTTTTCTGCTATAAAAGGAGAATTAGAAATTGAACTTATAGTTGTGCTTGCCACTGTCGTGTTTCCAGAAAAAGCGTTCGATTGAAAGGGGGTAGAAGTTGTGTTGATTGCACCATTAGCACTGGTTGAAACAGTTATAACATCATTTTTAATAGTTTCAGTGGCTTTAAACTCTCTTTGCACGTTATCAACTTTTACTTTAAGTTGATTTGCCGCCAAATCTACATTTGCAATAGTAGCCACTGTGTCAGAAGTAACTCCGAATATATTATTACCAGAAACAAAGCCTGTGGCATCTGCAACGGTAAGTATAAAATCATATGTTCTTGCTGTAGGCATTAGTCAAAAACCTCATTTAGAGTAAAACTAACTGAAAAAAAGTTATCCCTTAAGTTAGAGCTAGCGCTTAAAACTTGTTGCACCTTAAGGGGTCCTTCAAATCTCACAGTTGCAGTTCCTGATTCACTTAAATGAGCTAAGTCGAAGGTAAAGGATTCAAAATTTCCAGACCTAGCCTTATAAAAATCATCAATAGCACGTTTACCGATTCCGTGTAAATTACTATATTGTATTTGAAATTGTCTTTTTGATCTACGTGATTTTAATCTTCTCTTTTCATAACCTGATTGACTAGAAAAAGTAGCCACATCAAATGTAGTGTCAATACTAAAACCTTTATCAGGTTTTCTATCTTCCATAGAAGTAAAACGATCAATAGTCTCAGTAGTTCCTTGAATTGTTCTTATACTTAAAACATCATCTACACCAGAGGAGCCAAGAGCACCCCCGCCTACTTTTGTAGGAGCACTAACAGGTAGCTGAGCACCAGCACCTCTATAGAGTGCTTTTGAAGAAAATCTAATAGCATCAAGTTTACCATTAAAAAATTCACTATTATTAAAAGCTCCCACATTGGCATTTGCAGAAGGGCTAGCAAGTCCGTCTGCAATAGCTGTTCCAACCCTTACACCATTTACGTATAAATTAATTTCGTTACCTGATTGAAATATACTTACAGCTACATGAGCATAGGTATCTTGAGAGATACTACCCCCATAAGCTTCCCTTATAACTCCACTATCTTTACTAACAAAACCCATAGTATTATTAGAACCAACAAATCTTAAAACGTAGTAGTTATCATTAGTTTGAAATCTTGAAAAAATAGTAGCATTTGCAGAGAGTGAGTCTAATCTTGCATGTGCTTCAATAGTAGCATCTCTATCGTGTATATTAAAATGAGTGAAATTACCATAATCTAATTGATGGCTAGAACCATTCAAATCAATGCTTTTTGTGCCAAATTTTTCAGTATCTGAGAATGTTTTACTAGTTGAATTTAAATCAGTTTGTCCATTATCAGATTCATCGGTGGCATTGCTACTCTCAAAGTTTAAAAGAAGTTTAGTAGCAGTATTATCGCCAATGTCAATTCCATCAAAACCAAGAACACTACTTGGAAACGTAAAACTATTTGAGTCTTGTAAAATACCACTTATTGCTACAAAAATACTATTAGCATCAGACACGTTAGAGGTAACTGGTAAGGCATATGATACTGTATTTGCATTCACTAAATAAGTATTACTATTATTTATTACAGCAGTTGTATTATTGTAATTTACAGTACCACTAAGTTCTAGCTTTCGTGAGACTCGAAATCTAGCAGGTAAACTAATCGTTTTTATCACTAGAGAGCTAGCATTGGGTGCAGCAACAAAACTTACAGTACCTCCACTATTGCTTAGACTATATTGATCAGTTGCAATTACAATACCATCATCTGTAACAAAAACTTCTCCTTCATTCTCAGCGGTTGCGCTTAGATTAAAGTCTGTTCTTGAAGCTCCTGTGTTACTAAAGGAGTCAGTGCTAAGTATTGCGAACTCAGTGACATTTGCTTTTGCATCATTAGGGTACGTTGCCATTAAGCTCCACCTCTCAAGGATTTTCTAATCGGTCCATTGTTTCTCA
>CAACVD010000459.1_pt1 | contig 17362 bp, 23 predicted proteins | sample 2381771 | NCBI WGS metagenome assembly CAACVD01 (sample SAMEA5211965, study PRJEB30684) | marine metagenome | biome: Marine; feature: Epipelagic; material: Water | collected 2015-10-15 | depth 15 m | reverse complement strand
CATCATGATATTTCCGGTCATATAACTTTCTTAAAAGGTGAAAGATCTAGGTTGGCTACGATATCTTCAAAAATTCTTTAGTTTGAAAAAAAAAGATTCTATTTAATTCCTTGACAAATTTATTCTACCGTGTTATAATTAATATACAAACTTTGGAGAATAAATGAACTGGTTAGAAGAATCTGTAAAAAGATCAAAAAAACTAAAGGATCATTACATGCTTGGCAATGTTAACATCTATATTAAAGATCAATTACCTGAAGGTGTTGATGTTGACTTTGTGATAAGATATGTAGCTAAACGTTTACCTAACCATGTTTTGTCTAACATTGATATAATCTATGTTGGACACTTTCAAGATCTTGTTGATCGTGATATTAATGCTTTGTGGCAAAATGGTGCAATTTACATTACAAACGACCAAGATAATGAAATGGATATGATCGATGACTTAATTCACGAGATTGCTCATTCAAACGAAAAACAACACGAACAGGTTATTTATGAAGATGGAAAACTTGAAAGAGAATTTTTGTTGAGAAGGAAGAAAATAGCTTTTATTTTAAAAGAAAAAGGTTATAAACTCCCAGCAGGCTTTATTTACACTATCGATTATGATAAAGAAATTGATGATTTTCTTTATGAAGAAGTCACTTATGAAACTCTTTGGCACTTTGTTCCGGGGCTGTTTCCTTCACCCTATGCTATTACTTCTTTAAGAGAGTATTGGGCAAAAGGATTTGAACAGTTTTACATGGGCGAACAAAAATCCCTTAGAAAAACCTCACCAGTCTTATTTTCCAAGTTAATGCACTTATATAACTTGGAGGATTAATGCATATTTCATATTCAGAACTTAAAACATGGGCCGAGTGCGCATGGAAACACAAACTCGTGTATATTGATAGAACAAAGAAATTTGTTGGAAACGAATACACAGCTTTCGGAAGAGCTTTGCACACATTGTGTGAACATTCTATAGAAGACAAAATTTTACAAGAAGACTATGATGACTTTTTCGAAATTGCCTTTGAAAAAGAACTTATGGATCTTATGAATAAAAATGTCGAATTGAATGAAAAAATGACAAACACAATGGTCGACCAAGCAAAAAGAATTACACCTCATATAATTCCCCAAGTTGTAAAGAGCTTTAAGAATTATGAAGTTTTTTCAGTTGAAGAAAGACTATATGTGGATATTCCAGAAGTTGATGGTTGTAAATTTAAAGGCTTCATTGATTTGGTTCTCAAAACAGAAGATGGCAAATATCACATCATTGATTGGAAAACTTGTTCTTGGGGTTGGGATGCAAAAAAACGTTCCGATAAATATATTACTTATCAATTGACTCTTTATAAAAAATTCTTTTGTTTAAAACACGACATTGATCCAAAATTAGTTGAAACCCATTTCGCTCTTTTAAAAAGAACAGCAAAAAAAGACAATGTTGAAATTTTTCGTGTCACCTCTGGGCCTCGTAAAATTCAAAACGCTACCAATCTTCTTGTAAAGGCCGTGAGGTCAATCTACAACAAAGCACATTTCAAAAACAGAGGTTCGTGCACTTATTGTGAATTCAATAATACAGAGCATTGCCCAAGATAAAATAAAAAAAAATAAAAAAAACTTGACAAAGTTAAACCAACGTGTTATACTATTATTAAAAAAGAGGTGACCTTTGTCAAAAATAAAAATTTTAACACTTTCCGACCACCCTCTGTCACCTTCTGGCGTTGGAACTCAAACAAAGTACTTTTGCGAGAGTTTACTCAAAACTGGAAGGTATTCTATTATATCATTGGGTGGCGCGATAAAACATAACAATTATAATCATATTAAAGTTGAACCTTATGAGGATGACTGGGTAATAGTCCCCGTCGATGGTTATGGAAATCAAGAAATGATTCGTTCTATAATCCGAACAGAAAAGGTTGACTTAGTTTGGTTTATGACCGACCCCCGATTTTGGGGATGGCTATGGGAGATTGAAAATGAAATTAGACCGCTATGTCCAATGGTTTATCATCATGTGTGGGATAACTATCCCTATCCTTACTTTAACAGGAATTACTATTTGTCTAACGATCATGTGGTTAATATTTCGAAACTTACTCATGATATTGTAAAAACAGTAGCACCAGAAGTCTCTTCTACATATCTACCGCACTCTGTAGATCCAGAAATTTTCAAACCTTTAACTGAAACTCAAATTAAAGAATTACGAAAAAGTTCTTTACAAGATGAAGATCAGGAAAAGGTTATTTTCTTTTGGAACAATAGAAACGCAAGAAGAAAGCAATCAGGAACTCTTGTGTGGTGGTTTAAAGAATGGCTTGATAACAACGACCTTCATGATAAAGCTCAACTTATAATGCATACAGATCCTAAAGATCAACATGGACAAGATTTAGAACACATAATAGGCCATTTAGGACTAGATAAGCGTCAAATCTTACTATCAACCGCTAAGGTTCCACCAGAACAACTAGCTCAAATGTATAGCATGGTTGATTGCACAATTAACATCTCTGATGCTGAAGGGTTTGGGTTAGCTACGCTTGAATCACTTTCTTGTGGAACATCAATAATAGCAACTATGACAGGTGGCTTGCAAGAACAAGTTACCGATGGAAACGAAGAATTTGGAATAGGATTAATTCCTAGGACCAAATCTGTAATAGGATCACAATCAGTTCCTTATATTTACGAAGATAGGGTTGATAAAGCACAATTCCATTCAGCGTTATCAAAAATTTACAAAATGGGTAAAAAAGAAAGAGATCGGATTGGATTGCTGGGAAGACAACATGTTATGAAAAATTACAATTTTTACGATTTGCAACAAAAATGGGTCGAGATAATTGACAAAGTTGTTGAAGAAAAAGGAAACTATAATGGAATTAGATTTAAGGAGGTTGCATAATGAAGAAAAAGATATTTGTTAGAGGTCCTGTTTTGTCACAATCAGGATATGGAGAACAGTCTCGTTTTGCTTTAAGAGCATTGAAAAGCCGAGAAGATTTATTTGACATTTACATTCAACCAATCAACTGGGGTAAAACCGGATGGGTTTGGAACAACACAGAATTTCGTCAATGGATGGATGAAAGGATCACACAGACTCAAATTTTGCATCAACAAAAACAGTTGCAACCAGATATAAGTTTGCAAATAACAATCCCAAACGAGTTTGAAAAACTTTGCCCTATCAACATTGGATTTACAGCAGGAATTGAAGCAACAAGGTGCTCACCTCAGTGGCTACCAAAATGCAACGATATGGATAAGGTTTTAGTTGTTTCTAATCATGCAAAAACATCTATTGCCGACACAGTTGCTCAAGCAACAAATAATCAAACTGGAGAAACTTTTGATTACAAATGCGAAACACCTATTGACGTTGTTTGGGAAAACACCGAAAGGCATGAGCCCGAAGAAATAGACAATTTTGATCTAGAGTTTGATAAAAACTTCTTAGTTGTTTCACAACTTGGACCACGCAAGAACTTTGAAAACACCGTTTGTTGGTTTGTTGAAGAATTTATTGATCAAGAAGTTGGATTAGTTGTCAAAACTAATTTTAAAGGCAACTCTATTATGGACTACACACAAGTAGAGAAGCATTTAAAATCTCTTCTTGGACGCTACGAGAATCGCAAATGCAAAGTCTATTTACTTCATGGGGATCTTACCCCCGGACAAATGACCCATCTCTACACAAACCCCAAAATTAGCTGTTTAATCAACATTTCTCATGGCGAAGGTTTTGGTCTTCCAATGTTTGAAGCTGCAAGAGAAGCTCTTCCGATTATTGCAATCGGCTGGTCAGGACAATTAGATTTTTTAAACCATGGAGGAAAAGATTATTTTCAATCTGTTGACTTTTCTCTTCGACCTGTTCAAGATCAAGCTGTGTGGCCTGGAGTTTTAGAAAAAGAAGCTATGTGGGCTTTTGCCGACCAAGGATCTTATAAAATGGTTTTGAGAAAAACTTTAAAGAATTTAAACAAAGTAAAAAAACAAGCACAAGAATTGCAAGGTTTGGTTAATGATAAGTTTTCTGATGAGAAGTTGTTTGAGTTGTTTTGTTCTTTTTTTTATAAAGAAGAAGCACCTAATGTTACAATTGAAGAAATACCAAATATATCTCTAATAACATCAGTTTTCAATGCTGAGGACTTTATAGAGCAACTGATGGAAGATGTTACAAGACAAAGTATTTTTAAACAAAAGTGTGAATGGATTATTTTAAATGCAAATCCAAAAGATAAAAACTTCGAAGAAGAGGTCATTCTGAAATATGTAGAAAAGTTCCCAAATAATATAGTTTACAAAAGACTAGAGGAAGATCCTGGTATTTATGCTGTCTGGAACAAAGCTATAGAAATGGCAAAGGGGGAGTTTATCACAAACATTAATTGCGATGATCGTCGAACAATTAACGCATTAGAAAAGCAAGCTAAACTATTAGTAGCAACTCCCGATGTGGATCTGGTTTATAACGATTCCTACATAACACATGAACCTAACATGTCTTGGGAAGATGTAAAAAATGATACACAAAAATACAACTTTGAACAATTCTCCAAAGAAGCCATGCTTAGAGGTAATTTACCACATAATAATCCAATGTGGAGAAAAAACCTTCATGAAACCTTTGGTTACTTTAGAGAAGATTACAAATCGGCTTCTGATTGGGAATTCTGGTTGAGATGTGTTTTTGGAGGTTCAAAGTTTAAAAAACTACAAGACACTTTGGGAATTTACTATTTCAACCCAAATGGGATGTCAACTAATAAAGATAACGAAGAATGGAAAAGAAAAGAAGAAAAAGAAATCTTCAAAACCTACATAAAGAAAATGTCGGAGTCTAAATGAAAGAAGTTCTTTTTCCATTTGATTCATCAGAAGGAATAACAATCAATGTCCTAAAAGATCATAAATATTCTGAAGTCTTTAGTCAGAGATATGATAAAGAAAAACTTTTAAGAAAAATCGTTTCCACCTTATACGAAAACAACATTCTTTCTAGAAACAAAAACATTATTGATTTAGGTGCTTGGATTGGTGATAATGTCTTACCATGGTCTAAAAACATAAATGGAATTGTTTATGCAATAGATCCATCACCAGAAAATTGCAAATTTATAAAAGAAATGTGTAATCATAATTTTATCTCTAATGTTAAAATAATTGAGAAAGCTATTTCTGATACTGAAAGACTTTTATCAACAAACCAAGACTTACATCACACTTGCTTTAACACTGTTTCTTATGGTTCAATAAAAGTACAAAGCACATCTTTAGATTCTTTATATTACAATGGGGAAATAGATAACATAGGACTTATACACCTAGATGTTGAAGGAATGGAAAGTTTAGTCATTCATGGCTCATTATCATTGATATCAATTGAAAAACCCATTATTGCCTATGAACAACACTTAAACACAGAAAACTGGATCGGGCTTTCTAAAAAAATAGAAAATAGAGGGTATAAGACTTACATGATAAATGAGGTTTTACCTGGTTGTCGAATAGATTGTAGAAACTTTTTAGCATTTCCAATTAATCTTGATATAAATAAAATACTTGAGATTCTTTTTAATGATTTAGGCCAAAGTGATTGCCTAGTTCCATATAACAAGGTTAGGGTTTAAAAATGAATAAAAAAGTTATTTCTTATAGTTTATGGGGTAGTAATCCAAAATATACAGTTGGGGCAATCAAAAACGTAGAACTGGCTAAGGAAATGTATCCTGAATGGATCTGTAGGTTCTATTGTGCAAACGACGTTCCTAATCCAATTATATTTCAACTTGAGGAGATGGCAAATACGGAAGTTGTAGAAGTTCCTGAAACAGGATCTTGGAAGTTTGCAACCCAAAGGTTTTTGGCAATTGATGATCCTGAAGTAGAGATTGTTATTTTTAGAGACACGGATTCTAGGCTAAGCACCCGTGAACAAGAGGCTGTTTCTGCATGGTTGGGATCAAACAAATCACTCCATATAATGAAAGATCATCCTTTCCATGGCGGGTTTCCAATACTTGCTGGTATGTGGGGCTTAAAAACATCAACATTTAGGAAATCTATGAGGGCTTTGTTGGAAAAATACAACAATTTAGAACAATACCATTACGACCAAATTTTTTTAAAAAATTATGTCTGGCCGCTATATGTTCAAGATTTTATTGCTCATGATGAATTTTTTTTAAAACAACCGTTTCCCTCAAAAAGGGAGGGTTTGAATTATGTAGGCAAACCGTTTAATGCAGATGATTCAATTTGCCTACCAGAAGCAGACAGGGAGATTTTAAATGACAAGTTGTAACGAAGAGATGATTATTTTTCACCACTTAGGATTGGGAGACATGATCGAGTGCAATGGGATGGTTAGGTTTTACTGTGAAAGATATGAGAAGGTCCATGTTGTTTGTAAAAATAGACACTTTCAATCCACCTCTTATATGTATAGAGATGAAAACAAAATAACTATTCTACCTGTCGATGAATCAAGGGAATATCAAGAAGCCAATCAGTTACTTAATTCTTTTGAAGGAAAAAAATTGATACCGGGACACCAAAATTATTTTCCTTTTGTTAACAAGTTTGAGTCTATGGGGTTGGGACCCGCAGAATCTTTTTACTTGTTGGCTGATGTGCCTTGGTCTGTAAGAAATGACATGTTTTATTTTGAAAGAGATGAGAAAGAAGAGGAGAGAGTTTTTGATAAGTTAAATCCTCTTGGCGATAAATATATTTTCATACACGATGATAAAGACAGGGGTTATCAAATCAACATAGACACTAAATATAAAATCATAAGAAATGACTTATCTGAGAGTCCGTTTCACCTTATAACGTTACTAAAAAGAGCTGAAGAAATACATTGTATGTCTAGTAGTTTGTTGTGCCTGATAGATTGTCTTTTTAAAAAAATAAAATTTAATAAACTATTTTTACACTGGAATATCAGAAAAGTTTCATTGGGGAAAAATGCGTTAATAGGAGAATGGGAGATCATAAAATGATATGTTTTGCCTTAAGATGTTTCAAGTTTGAGAAAGAGCTAGTCAAACAAAGCAGTCGAACTTCGTTTTATAGCAAGGGTGATAAAAACAAAAAAATAATTATCTTTCCATGTACTGGTTTGGATGATATTTTGGAGAGTATATGAAAAAAAACATATCTGAAGATGGTTGGTTCTCTGAGAAAGAGGTAGAAGAAATGGGATTTCAAAAAGTTGGAGAAAATGTATTAATATCTAAAAAAACATCTCTATATGGATGTGACAAAATAAGCATTGGTTCAAACATAAGAATAGACGACTTTGTAACAATTAGTTCTTCAAACAAAATAAATATTGGAAGCAATGTTCACATAGGTGCATATTCTTATATAGCCGGAGGAGGAGTAATAAACATTGGTGATTATTGTGGAATTTCTCAAGGTGTTAGAATTTATTCTACTGTTGATGATTTTTTTGGCTTTGGTATGTCAAACCCTGTGATAGATAATGAATTTAGAAACACAACAACAAGACCAGTAAATCTTCATAAATATAGTTTAATAGGAAGTGGTGTCACTATTCTTCCCGGGGTTTCTATAGGGTTTAATACTGCTATAGGTGCAATGTCACTAGTTAATAGATCTATTGGTGATAACCTGTTAGCATTTGGAAATCCATGTGTAACAAAGATAAAGAGAAGCCAAAAGGGATATAAAAAATATGAGGAGAGAAAATGCTTGAAATAGTAAAAAAATGTGTTATTGTGGTGTGTGAGTTAAACAAAATCACATTTAAAGAGAAAATTATATTGTATGGAGAGGGTTCTGAACTAGATTCTATAACTTTTGTTCAACTTATTGCAATGATAGAGCAAGAATTGGCAGAAGTTGGAATTGATGTGGTTTTGGTAAATGATAGAGTCTTTTCATATAAAAATTCTCCATTTAAAAACATTGGATCGATAGTAAAATATATTGAGGATTTACAAAAATGAACAATAAGACTATTTTTATAACTGGTACTTCAAGAGGGATTGGTCTAGAGTTGGTGAAGTATTATATTTCTAAAGGAAACATAGTTGTAGGTTGTAGTAGGTCAAAATGCGACTATAAAAATGAAAACTATCACCATTACTGTTGCGATGTGTCGGACGAAAAACAAGTCCTAATAATGAAGAAACAGATTCAAAAAAAAATAAAAAAAATAGATATATGTATTAACAATGCTGGAATTGCTAGCATGAATCATATATTGACTAGCACTGTCAACAGAACAAGACAAATTTTTGATACTAACTTTATAGGAACTTTTCTTATGACTAGAGAGTTATCCAAAATAATGATGTTAAATGGAGGAGGAAAGATTATCAATTTTAGTACATGTGCGGCAGCTATCTCACTAGAAGGTGAATCTATTTATGCTGCTAGTAAAAGTGCTGTCGAATCATTTACAAAAACTAGCTCAAAAGAACTCCATCCATATGGAATAACTGTTAATGCAATAGGGATTACACCTCTTGATACTGATTTACTTAAAGGAATTCAACAAAAGAAAATAAATGCATTATTAGAAAAACAAACTATCAAGAGAATGGCAAATTTTGATGATGTCATGAATGTAGTAGACTTTTTTATAAGTGAAAGATCAAATTTTATCACCGGCCAGATTCTTTACCTAGGTGGTGTTATTTGAACAACAACAGACCATTTATTATTAAAAACAATTTTGTTTTAAAGTATTCTGATATCAAAACACATATCGGAATAGAAAACTTATATCTTTCTGGGGAGATAACATTAGAAAAAGCAATCTCTTTCCTAAGTTGTCTAGAATCGAATAATTCTATATTAATAGAAGGGAAAGAAGATTATAAAGATTACTTTCTTTCAAATCCGGAAAAAGGGCTGTTGCTTATGACAACTAGCGGAACGACAGGTGTTCCAAAACTAGTTGCACATGATAAAAATAGATTTATAGAAAGAGTTAAGAAAAGTAAAAAAAGGTTCAAAACTTGCCTATTCATGCCATGGTACCACATAGGAGGTCTTCATACTTTGCTTTATATATACTATTCTGGTGGCACCTGTTATATACCAGAATCATATGAAGTTTCATATTTTTTAGATTTTGTAGAAAAAAACGAAATTGAAGTACTCGCTATTACTCCAAGTTATTTAAATCTAATGTTGTTAAATCCAAAGTTTCCTAAAAAACTTAGAAGTGTGAAAATAATAACATGCGGATCAGAACCATTTGTTGAATCAAACGTTGAGATATTAAGAAAAAAGACCCCTTGGGTTGATATAAAGCAAAAATTCGGATCCACAGAAACCGGCGTTTTAGAATCTAGAACCTGTAATGACAATCCGGAATGGATACAGCCTAATCCTGATGGAAATTGGAAAATAAAAGATAATATGCTTTATATAAAATCTGATATAAGTTGCAAATGGGTAATTGAAAATGGTGTTAAAACAATAACAGGAAATTATTATTGTACTGGAGACTATGTTGAAATAAGATTTGATGGTTATATAAAAATTTTAGGAAGAAAATCAAAAACCATAAATGTTGGAGGAAGAAATGTATTCCCTCAAGAAGTTAGATCTGCGATATTATCTATAGATTACATAAAAGATGCTGATGTGTATGGTAGCAAAAATAGACTACTTGGAGAGGTAATAGAAGTAGATATTAGCCTAAATCCTGTAAAAAAAGAACTATACACAAAAAAGAAATTTATAAAAGAGCTGACATTGAAACTAGAAAGACATAAAATACCATTCTATATCAATGTGGTTGAGAACATACACTACAATGACAGACATAAAAAAAGGAGAAAAAATGGCTGATACCATGGGAAGCTTAATCGACAAGCTGATAACGATTGACATGAAAATGTGGAATAATCAAGAAGTACTGTACGATATTCGTAGAATGACTTTTGAACAATATAAAGAAAAATATTTCACTAATGAAGGTGCTTTGGAACTTTGGAATGGCTTAAAAAAAGCCTGCGATTTAAATGTACAAAGAAACCAATTAATTGATGAAATTGATAAAAAAATAGTTGAATTGGTGATGGATGCTATGGAAGGGAAAGACTTAGATTCTGGCAAACATATTCAAAGAAAACATAAAACTTATTAGGAGTGACAATGATTCCAATATATAAACCAAAATTGGGAAAAAAATCTAAAAATTACTTATTAGATGCTTATGATTCAACTTGGATTTCTAGCCAAGGAAAATATAAAGGTTTGGTTGAAGAAAGATTTTCAGATATTTTTAGCGTTAATAAAAATAACCTATTTCTATGCTCTAACGGAACCACTGCTATGCATCTATGCTGTATGGCATTAAGCTTAAAATATCCTAAAATTAAAAGAATTTTAGTACCAGACAACGTTTATGTAGCTGCATGGAATACTTTTTTGATGAATCCTGTCTATGAATTGGTTCCAATTAAATCAGATAAGACAACTTGGAATATAGACCTCTCAGATTTAGATAAGAAACTATGCAAGAACGATTGTGTCTTAATCGTACACAATGTTGGTGGAGTAATTAATGTACCCAAGTTAAAGAAAAAATATCCTGATTGTGTTTTTATAGAAGATAATTGTGAAGGCATTTTTGGACAATATGACAATAAAATGACTGGGACTGAATCATTTTGTAGTGCCTTTTCTTTTTTTGGTAATAAAACTATAACTTCTGGTGAAGGTGGACTTTTTTATTGTCAAGACGAGAGAATAACAAAAGAAGTTAAAAAAATACACGGCCAAGGTTTATCAAAAGAAAGATATGTACATGATGTTCTGGGCTTTAACTATAGAATGACGAACCTACAAGCAGCTATTTTGTTGGGACAATTAGACATCACAGATTTAATATTGGAAAGAAAAAATGAAATTTGGAATTACTACAACAATGTATTTTCAAAATTCAAAGGACAGTTGCAACTACAACATCAAGAAGAAAATTGCATCAACGCCAATTGGATATATCCAATTATGCTAAAGAATCGGTGTGCAAAACATCTTATTGAATTTTTAAAAAACAATGGTGTTGACTCCAGACCTATGTTTTATCCAATGTCCTCTCATTTTCATTTAAAAAAATTTTCTAAACCATCAGAAGAAGAACCTGCGAAAACTATCAACAAGAGGGTTATAATGATCCCTTCTTTCCCAGATATTACAGAAGAAGAATTAAAAAAAGTTACTGACTGTATTTCTTCATTTCTACAACAAGAGTCGGGGGAAAAATGAAAGTTTTAATAACCGGTGGTACTGGACTAGTTGGGTCATCATTTAACAAAATTGATACAAATCATGAGTTAATTTTATATGGATCAAAAGACTGTAACCTCAATAATGAAAAAGAAGTTGACAACATGATAAAAAGGATTTGTCCGGATGCAATTATTCACCTGGCAGCCCGCGTCGGTGGAGTTAAAGGAAATTCAGATTTTGTTGCAAACTTTTTTCAAGAAAATACTATAATTAATACAAACTTATTATCTGTTGCCCAACGAAATAACACCCCAAAAGTAGTATCTCTTTTGTCAACTTGTATATATCCAGACAACCCCATGTATCCGTTAACGGAAGATCAAATCCATAATGGAGAACCTCATCGAAGCAATTTTGGATATGCATATGCAAAAAGAATGCTCGAGGTACACTCCAGAGCTATAAGAAGCCAATATGGATTAAAATATATAACTGCTGTTCCAAATAACATCTATGGACCTAAAGATAATTTTGATTTAGAAAACAGCCACGTTATCCCGGCAATGATTAGGAAATTTTATGAGGCCAAAATAAAAAATACTGATGTTGTGCTGTGGGGCACTGGCGAACCACTAAGGGAGTTTACCTATTCCACAGACATAGCAAGAGCGTTGCTGTTGTTGTTGGAAAATTATGAAGGTCAATCTCCGATAAACATCGGTACAACAAGAGAGTTTTCAATTAAAGAAGTCTCCGAAGTAATATCTAGAGAGATTGGCTTTAAAGGAAAAATAATTTGGGACACAAACATGCCCACAGGCCAACTAAAAAAACCGAGTTCAAATAAAAAATTTCTTGACATGTTCCCAAATTTCTGCTATACTGATGCTGAAACTGGTCTTAAAAAAACATGCAAATGGTTTATAGATAATTATCCAAACATAAGAGGTGTAAGATGAAAGTAGCATTAGTAACAGGAGTAACAGGACAAGATGGTTCTTATTTAGCGGAACTGCTCTTGGAGAAAGGGTATAAAGTGGTGGGTATAAAAAGAAGGACATCAATTATTTCCACTAAAAGAATTGATCATTTATTTGATAATTCAAACTTTGTTTTGGAATATGGAAACATGAATGATTCTGGTAGTTTGCATCGTCTCTTGCTAAAACACAAACCAGATGAAATTTATAACCTAGCTGCACAGTCTCATGTTAGAGTTTCATTTGAGACCCCACAAGAAACCAGTGATTTTGTTGCAATGGGAACCCTTAGATTGTTAGAAGCTATGAGAAACGTGTGTCCTGGTGCGAGATTTTATCAAGCATCCTCATCAGAAATGTTTGGAGATAACCCTGAAAATCCACAACGTGAGACAACAAGGCTAATGCCAGCTTCCCCATATGCATGTGCTAAAGTGTTCGCTCACAATATATGTAGAAATTATAGAGAGTCTTATAAGATGCATATTTCAAGTGGAATCTTATTTAATCATGAATCTCCAAGAAGAGGTGAAACATTTGTTACAAGAAAAATAACAATGGCTGCTGCTCGAATAAAGCTTGGACAACAAGAAAAGCTTTACTTAGGTAATCTTGAAGCAAAACGAGATTGGGGATTTGCTGGTGATTACGTTGAAGCAATGTGGTTAATGTTACAACAGGAAGTTCCTGATGACTATGTAATCGCAACAGGAGAGACATATTCAGTCAGAGAATTTTTAAACTTAGTTTTTGAATATGCTGGTTTGGATGTCAAAACTTGTGTAGAGTTTGACAAAAGACTTTTAAGGCCTCACGAAGTACCATTGCTTCTAGGAGACCCAAGCAAGGCTAAAAAGAATTTAAATTGGATTCCTAAAACAAAATTGAAAGAATTGGCAATTATGATGTATGAAAGCGATTTAAACGAAGTGAAGAAAAAAAAATTTAATAAAGGAGAAAAAAATGAAATTATCTGATCAAGCACTTGGAGCCATAATGATGGCTCTTCAAAAAGCTCTAACCGAGCAAACAGACATTGTTCCTGTTCTTAAATCTTTTGAACTGGATATAATGGACAATGGAGAACTTCTTGTTAAGAACCCTCCAATTGTCAAGACAAATGTAAACGTTGGTGTCAAAGATGCCTAGGTACGTTTATAAATGTACAAAATGCGAAGGAGAGTTCCAAGTTCGTCATGGAATGAAGGAGACCCAAGAGTCTTGCGAATTGTGTGAATCGAAAGGGACTCTTCAACGCATCCCTCAATTAACTTCTATCTCTAAGCCTCCGTCGGAAGAGGGGAAGAGAATCAAGGAAGCGATTGAGGATAATAAACAAATTTTCAAAGAACTATATAACGAAGCGAGGACACAAACTTATGATGATTGATGCTGCACTAACAATTGCCCTTTTAATTAGCTTAGGATCAAATCTATTGGCGGTTTACTATATTCGAGACCTACTAGGTAGGCTTGGTTGGTTAACACAAAATTTAGGTAATTTGACGCAATTAATTAGAGGCTTTCAAAGCCATGTTAAAAGTGTCCATGAACTTGAAAAGTTTTATGGAGATGAAGACTTAAAATTAGTTGTGCAACACACAACAGATTTGATAGAGGTTATGGATGATTATTTAGAAGTCGGTTTAGATTCTGAACTAATCGAGGAAGAATTAACTAAGGACAACACAAATGATTCAACGCAAACGAAAGAAAAGAACGAAAAGGATGTATTTTACTCAGATTCACGAGGACGCGATTCTGAAGTACTGCGCTCCGGATACGACATACCTGGAAAGGTGTGAACTATATGAGTCTCTAATACAACCAGCATTTTCTGAAATGGTAGACAAGATAGTCTTTACTTATCGATTTACTACTCTGCCGAACATAGAAGAGCTAAGAACAGACTGTAAGGTCTGGCTTACTACTATTCTTGCTAAGTATGACCCTAATCGTGGATCAAAAGCTTTTTCTTATTTTTCTGTTATAACTAAAAATTGGTTTATCCACCAAGTAAAAAAGAATACAAAAAGAGCAAAAAGAGAAGTTGATTTTCAAGATGCTGCTAAAGAAGTCTATGATAAGATGGAAGCTAAAGAAGAAACTTATTATGAAATACAAGTCAAAAAAGAGTTTTTGGAAAATCTAATAAAAGAGATTGAAAAGTGGGATAACCCAAACATGTCAGAAAACGAAAGAAAAGTTTATGATGCAATAAAAATCCTCTTCTCCTCTGCGGAAGACATTGAGATTTTCAACAAAAAAGCCATATATCTTTATTTAAGAGAAATAACGGGACTGACAACAAAACAGATCGTTTCTCAATTGAATAAAATGAAAAAGAAGTATCGGTTCTTTAAAAAAAATTGGGATGAAGGCAAAATTTAAGAAAGACTAATTATTGTATGTCAAAAAAATTAGATGAAATTATAAAGAAAGCCTTGGACAACATTGAAGAGGATAGACTGGTAACTCGTGATTTACTCGAAGATGCTATGCAATACTTAGCTAAAGATGAGTCAAGACACAGAGATATTGGTTTAACTCTTGCCAAGTATGTTGAGACGCTTCAACGTTCAAACGAACAAATGGTAAAAGTTGCTACTCTTATTCAAAAAGAAGAAAAGAAAGAAGATGGAATCTCTAAAGAAGAAATGGAGAACTTATTCTCTGCTATTGCGGAGGAAAAATAATGTCAATGAAGCACTTGTTTCTGAGGGCTAAGACCCATATGAACAACATTGATGACATGTTCTCCTTTGTCATGAATAGAATCCACGAATCAGTTGAATTTTTTGGTTTAAGTGACAATATTCCTAAAAATGAAGTAATAATTTTAAGTTCAGAAGGGCAAAATGTTGGCGGAACCATATCAGACTATACTGATAGTGTCGCTAATGGAGCAATTGTTAATAAAAATTATAAAATCTGGTATTTGAACAGCATGAGAGATACTAGGATTGGTAATCCAACTCAGGCATTACCAAATCCATTAACTGCTGTAACACCTGAAGAGTTTTTGTTTTATAGAGAAGAATTTGCCCCTACTGCTATCTTAGAAATTAGCGCAAATTCAATGATCCCATCCATAGGGCTTGGCTTCACTGCTAGAGTTGAAGAAAGAGCAGACGGGAAACTATATTTATATGACATAAAGCAGACGCTGTCTCCGCACATCCAAACTCTTCTTGCACGACTTGGTCTAGAATCTACAGCTGGTGGCCCTTTTGGCAGAAAAGTCTACCCAAAAGCTGCTAGTAAAATAGGTGCACCTTCAGCTAAAAGTGATAACAAAATTAAACCTGTTGGTTGGACCACCGCAGCTGGTGGTCGAGTAGTACTTAATGACCTTATAGTTTCTTTTATGAATGAAGTTGCAAAAAAAGCACCAACAATTCCAATCATAGTGAATTCAGGATATAGAGACGAAGCTGCTCAATCTGCGGCAATTTTAAGAAAAATGCAACTTGGCGACACATTGAGTAAAATTTATGGCTCAAAAACAGTAGCAGCTCTTATAAACGCAACAGCAAACTCAGAGAATAAAATAGCATATGTTGATGGTGTTGCATCTCCGAATTTTGGTGAAACTGAACGAAAAGCAATTGAGGCATGGTATAAATCTGTAGATTGGAAATCAAGCACCAGTCATTTATCGGGAAAAGCAGTTGATCTTAGGTCTATTCACTTAACGGACACTCAATTAGCTATGCTAAGACAGGCAATCTCAGCTGTTGGAGAATATGGTCTTTTAGAAAAAACACCAGAACACATCCATGTTACAATAAAAAGTTTTCAAACTCTTGGAGCACATAATGGACAAGCTTAAAAAAAGAAACAGAGGAAAAAAAAATTCAAGATTTAATTCTTTATCTGAGAGAATGGACATTTTGGAAAGTGCTGTTTTAGGTCCAACAGGTCTAGCTGGAACCACAATCAATGAAATGAAACCTCATTACAACAAAACAGAAGAGCAGTTTGTCTATAATCATAAAAACTCTTACCTTATTTTTGGCAGAGACAGACTGGCTTCTGAAGTAAGTGGCGAAGGCGGCTCCGGAGGAACCCGGTGTGATTCTATCGATTTAGTAACTGGCCTAGCTTCTGCTTATTCTAAAGACGGACCACCAGATGTCGATATTACTGTTAACCCAAATGTTTATTCTGATGCTGCAAGAATTTATTTAACACAGAGAGGTAACATAGATAGTCAATTTGGACTAGCAAAAGGTGGGGAAGACTTTTCATCTAAAGATAGGTCTGCTGTTGCCATGAAAGCTCAGCACTGTAGAATAATAGGAAAGTCTTCTGTTAAAATAATTTCTGGAAAAGCTAAAATGAGAAAACCAGGTCTGACAGGCGAGAAAAATTCACAAGGTGGAGAGGAAGAGAACACAAATTTTACAATTGATTTTATCGCTGGAAATCAATCTGAAGCATCAGAAATCAGAATGTTAAAGAGGTTTAGGCACCTTGGGCGCGAAAAGGTAAACAAATTGCAACCACTAGTTAAGGGAGAAAACTTAGTTAGCTGCTTGACTGAAATTTATTCTGTTATAGAAGACATTTGTTTACAAATTGAAGATATTAATCAAGAAATAATTAGAACAAACCGCAGTATCGCAACTCACACTCACATTTGTGCACCAATTCCTCTTGTAGCCACACCAACAGTTATTGCTCCAATTATTGTCGGTAGAAATGTAGCACTTAGAACCAGAGCTAGTTTGTTTAAAGCAACGAGAATGAATAACAGATTCTCCCTTTTGAATCATATAGATTCTGAAGGTGCTAAGTACATTAATAGTAAGTCAGTAAGAACCACATAGGGAGTAAACATGTCAGAAGAATCAGATTTTTTAGCTTTACAGGAAATAACTTGTAAACCAGAAGCAAAACCCGAAATTAAACCAGAGGTTTGCCCTGACTGTATTCCAAATCCTAATTACGTAGAGCCAACACTACCAGGACCAACAGGAGCTTACTATAACGAAGCAACTTGTGAATATTGTTTTATCTTTCCAGCTGAAACAACCTTAAACGAAGGCGAAAAACTTTCAGAGCTTGAAAAAAGAGTAAAAAAGGATGTAAAAAAGATTGGTCTTGAAACACCTAGTGAGTCTTAT
>CAACVD010000606.1_pt1 | contig 17364 bp, 25 predicted proteins | sample 2381771 | NCBI WGS metagenome assembly CAACVD01 (sample SAMEA5211965, study PRJEB30684) | marine metagenome | biome: Marine; feature: Epipelagic; material: Water | collected 2015-10-15 | depth 15 m | reverse complement strand
ATTATTATCAGGAACATTTCTAGCATCGATGGGCATCTTGGCGGCAAGTGCTGTTCAAGCTGACCCAATTATTATCGGTGCGGCTGTTAGTGCGGGGGCTTCTACCTATGGCGCGGCGATGGCGGCTGGTAGTTTTGCGGCTATCGCTGGCGGGGCGTTCACGTTTTTTGCAAAGTCTTTTCTGGTTTCTGCAACGCTAGGTTTAGCCCTAAATGCATTGACCCCAAAGCCAAAAAGCCAAGGCATTGCTGGGGCTGGAATATCTGGCTATCAGGTCAGCGGCATCTCATCGGCGGCAGACCAAGCGGTGATTTATGGTCAAACAAGAATTGGCGGCGTTATAGTCTACAAAGAAACAACAGATAACAATAAATATCTGCATTCAGTTATCGCACTTGCGGGACATGAAGTTGAAGAAATTTCAACGATATATTTAAACGATGAAGCATTAACGCTTGATGGTTCTGGAAATGCAACCGCCCCAGCTAAATATGTTGGTTATGTAAGGGTTATCAAGCATCTGGGCGAAGCTAACCAAGTGGCAGACGCAACTTTGATTTCCGAATCTAATGGTAAATGGACGGCAGACCATAGACTTCGCGGAATAGCTTATATTTATCTGCGATTGCAATTTAACGGCGATGCGTTTCCGAATGGCGAACCGCAAGTAACTTGTTTGGTCAAAGGTAAAAAGATATTTAACCCAAACACATCAACAACAGCTTGGTCATTTAATGCCGCTTTATGCTTGCGTGATTATCTGGTTAGTAATTATGGCTTAAATGTGGCAAGCGGGGATATAGACGATACAAGTTTCGGGACAGCTATAAATGTATGCGATGAAAGTGTAACGCTGGCGGTTGGCGGCAGTCAGTCCAGATATACTTGCAACGGCAGTTTTTCGCTAGGACAACAGCCAAAAGATATTATTGATGGCTTGTTGCGTAGTATGGGCGGCATATTATGGTATGCACAAGGCAAGTGGCGCGTTAAGGCGGCAGAATATACAACGCCAGCAATATCATTTGATGAAGATGATTTGCGAAGCGGTTTAGCTATTCAAACGCGGCATAGTCGGCGGGATAACTTCAACATCGTGCGGGGTAAATTCAGGGGCGCGGAAAGCAATTATCAGGTTAGCGACTTTCCAGAAATCAAATCATCGGCGTTTATAACTGTTGATGGCGGCGAAGAAAGCGCGGCTGATTTAGATTTAACCTTTACTGATACGTCGGCGATGGCGCAACGGATTGCTAAAATAGCTTTATATCGTAATCGAGAACAGCTAACTTTATCAGGTTCATTTGGGTTGAAAGCATTGCAAGTTCAAGTCGGGGATATTGTATCGCTGACTAATACGCGCATGGGTTTTTCTAGCAAGACATTTGAGGTTTCGGAATGGTCTTTTAAGCCATCAAGCGAGGGTGATTTGCTTGTTGACATGACACTGCGCGAAATATCAAGCGCGGTTTTTGATTGGGATGCAGAAGAAACAGCATTTGAACAAAATAACACAGTCTTGCCAGACCCTTTTGACGTGCCGTCAGTTGGCATATCATTATCGCCAACAACCAGAATAATAAACGAAGATTTAACAAACGTAGTGACTGTTGATGTTACCAGCGATTCACCAGAGCGCGTTGACCTTGTTGAAATCCAATATAAGAAAACAACCGACACGAATTATATTTCTAGCGGGTTTGGTGAATTAGGCGTTTTTGAAATTATAGATTTAGAAGATGCAAACTATGACATTCGCGCAAGGGCTATAAACACATTTGGGCTAAAAGGCGATTTTACAACCAGATTGGATTTCGCAGTTCAAGGTTTAGCAGACCCGCCAGCTAATGTCGCCAATTTCAGATTCGATGTTAATTCTGGTGGGATTGTTTTAGAATGGGACGCAGTGCCAGATTTAGATTTATCTTTTTATCGTTTAAGATATGCACAACAAGAATCTGGCGCGACGTTTGCGAACGCTACAACGGCGATAGATAAAGTAGCACGACCAGCGAATAGCGTGACAGTGCCAGCGCGTTCAGGAACGTATCTAATCAAAGCATATGATAAGTCAGGCAACCAAAGTGTCGCCGCTTCTACAGTTGTAATAAGGGCTGAAGATTTAGCGGTGTTCACTAATAATTTAACGCAAGCCGAAGCCACTGCATTTTCTGGAACTAAAACAAATTGTTCGGTGGTGTCTAACCAGCTTAGAATTACTGACCCATCATCTGCACCATCTTCTGCGACTTATGAATTTTCAAATTACATCGACACTGGCGCGGTCAGGCTTGTTAGGGCGACTATGAATATCGAAGTCGTGCGGGTTAATGATGCGGCTACAGTTACGTTTGACACGCTGACAGGCAATTTTGATTCGCTGGCTGGTAATTTTGATGATTTATCTGGCGGCAGTAGTTTTGCAGATACAGACGTTTTGATGTATATTGCAACCACGGATGATGACCCTAGCGGAACGCCAACATGGTCAGATTTCAAAAGATTTAAAGCTGGTGACTTCAGTGGACGCGCTTTCAAATTTAAGATAGAATTAAACAGCGATTCCGATGATGTCACACCAGCCGTTGACACGCTAACAGCTAAAGTGAGTTATAACTAATGGCGACCCATGATTACGTAATTGATGACCAGACCACCCCGCAATTTAGGTCTGATTTGAACAATGCTTTATCAGCTATTGTATCAAACAACAGTAGCGCAACCGAACCAGCGGACACATTTTCTAATATGTGGTGGGTTGATACAGCTAATAATTATTTAAAGATACGCGACGAAAACGACGCGGCGTGGATTATTGTTGCTGAAATGGACGTAACCAATAGCAGAATTAAGCATATTACAAATAGCATTACTGCGGCAACAGCGGCTGGCATAGATATCTTTAATTCATCTGGGACTAAAATAATTGATTTGCAAGTGGCATCTCAAGCTACCGCTGAAGCTGGAACAAATAACACAGAATTAATGACGCCGCTTAGAACAAAGCAAGCGATAGCAACTAATCCATCATATCCATCGGACATTATAAGATTAGACCCAGCCGACACCAGTTACACTTTACCAGCGGGAACATCTGCTATTTTGATAAAAGCGTCAGGTGGTGGCGGTGGTGGTGCTAGGCGCGTTTATTCTGGGAATGCCGCATATACTGGTTCTGATGGCGCAGATACCACAGTCACTTGCACTGCATTATCAATAGCTATAACTGCAAAACATGGTCGCGGTGGTATTAACTCAGGGAACAGTTTGCGGGCGATAAATACAACAGATGTTGGCGGGGATTTTACGCATCGTGGCGGCGGTGCAATAGGTGGATTTGCTGACCAAGATAACTGGGACGTCGCCGCTTTTGATGGCAAGCCAGCAAATCTTGTTGTCAAATATGTAACTGGTGATTTAGGTGGTGAGGTTTTGACCTTGTCAATAGGTGCTGGCGGTGCTGGTGGTTCATCTGCCGAAGATGGTCAAGATGGTTATGTAGAACTTTGGATGTGGTAAGATGGCAGAAAAAAAGATATCAGAATTAACATCAATAACAGGCGGCGAATTAGCTGACGATGATGTTTTTTTAGTAGTAGATACAAGTGCGACACAAACAAAAAAATTGTCAAAAAATCAGTTATTTCAGCAAATAGAAAGTGAGCCGCATTATTACGGAGTGCAAAACGAAACTGGGACAACTTATACGCTAGACCTTACTGACGCAAATAATTTTATAACATTCAACAATTCTAGCGCGATTGCGGTTACTTTACCAACAAATGCTTCAGTGGAATTATCTATTGGTACAAAAGTTTATATTTGCCAGTTAGGTTCGGGCGCGGTGACAGTTGCTGGTGATACAGGCGTAACTTTAACAAACAATAGGTCTGCTTCAACTGCTGGGGCTGGGGATGTAATAACTTTAATGAAAATTGACGATGATAGTTGGGTAGGTTTCTAATGACGGCTGGCGCATACGATTTTATTATTGAACAAGGTTCAACTTTCACAAGATTAATTACTTGGAAAGATGCTAATGGCGATTTAATAGATTTGTCATCTTATACAGCCAGAATGCATTTAAGACGCACTGCTGATGAACCAAAAACAGTCATAGAATTAACAACAGAAAATGGTCGTATAACTTTGGGTGGTTCTAATGGCACTGTATCGCTTACTATTTCTGCGACAGATACAGAGGCACTAGACCCTATAACTGGCGTTTATGATTTAGAGATGGTCAGCGGGGCGGTTGTGACTAAAATAATAGCTGGCGCATTTACAGTCAGGAAAGAGGTAACGCGATGACAACTGTAACAATCACAGAAACATCTAACGCGGTTACAGTAGACGATGAAAATGTGCAAGTTGTTGACGTTAGGGTTGTAAATACTGCAACAACCACTAGCGCGGGATTAATGTCAGCTAATGATAAAACTAAACTAGACGGCATTGAATCTAGCGCAGATGTAACAGACGCAACAAATGTTGAAGCCGCTGGCGCAGTTATGGAAACAGACACCAGCACAACAGATATGCAGTTTGTTGTCGATGAAGATAATATGGCGTCAGATAGCGCAACGAAAATCCCAACCCAGCAATCAGTCAAAGCATATGTTGATAGCCAAATATCTAGCAAAGATGAATTATCTGAATTATCTGGTGATTTAGACGATATTTCTGATGGCACTAATCACGTAAAAATGACCAATGCAGAACGCACTAAATTAAGTGGTATTGAGACAGGTGCGACGGCTGACCAATCAGATGCGGAAATTAAAATCGCATACGAAAATAATGCAAACACAAATGCGTTTACGGATGCTGAACAGACTAAGCTATCAGGCATTGAGACAGGCGCAACCGCCGACCAATCCGCTACAGAAATAAAATCATTATATGAAAGCAATTCTGACACTAATGCTTTTACAGATTCAGAACAAACAAAATTAAGTGGCATCGAAAACAATGCAACGGCTGACCAGACTGATTCAGAAATAAGAACGCTTGTTGATAGCGCAACAGACAGTAACGTATTTACAGACGCCGACCATACGAAGTTAGATGGCATAGAAGCGAATGCCACGGCAGACCAGACAGACGCAGAGATTAAAGCCGCATACGAAAATAACAGCGACACAAACGCTTTTACTGATGCGGAACAGACAAAACTTTCGGGCATTGAAACTAATGCCACGGCTGACCAATCTGCCAGCGAGATATTAACAGCAATCAAAACAGTGGATGGCGCGACAAGTGGTTTAGATGCTGACTTACTAGACGGTCAAGAGGGGTCTTACTATCAGCAAGCAAGCACCGCGCTAAACACAAGCACCAGTTTCGGCGGGGATGTTTCTGGCACTTATGATGCTATTGTTGTCGCTGATGACAGCCATAATCACGTTATAAGCAACGTAGATGGCTTGCAGACCGCTTTAGATGCAAAAGCACCATTGGCATCGCCAGCCCTAACAGGGACGCCAACAGCACCAACAGCGGCGGTTGACGATAGCACAACTAAGATAGCTACAACGGCATTTGTTCAACAAGAGTTAGCGCAGTTGGTCGATAGCGCACCATCAACGCTAGACACATTAAATGAAATTGCCGCCGCTATAAATGACGACGCTAATTTTAACACAACAGTCACAAATTCGTTAGCAAATAGGTTGCGGGTTGATACCGCCGCGCAAGGGCTAACCAGTACCCAGCAAAACAACGCTAAAACAAATTTAGGGCTGGATGATGTTGCGAGCAGTGGCGCATATTCTGATTTGACTGGCACACCATCGAACGCGACAACATCAACAGATGGTTTAATGTCGTCATCTGATAAAACAAAATTGGACGCGGTAGAAGCTGGCGCAACGGCTGACCAAACAGCCAGCGAGATTAAGACTGCTTATGAATCAAACGCAAACACAAATGCATTTACAGACGCACAACAAACCAAGTTGGCTGGAATAGAAACAAATTCAACAGCCGACCAGACTGATGCAGAAATCAAAACTGCTTATGAAAATAACGCTGATACTAACGCCTTTACTGATGCCGAAAAAACTAAATTATCTGGTATAGAATCAAACGCTACTGGTGACCAAACAGCCAGTGAAATATTAACAAGTATTAAGACTGTTGATGGTGCTACATCGGGGCTAGACGCTGATGTGTTAGATGGTCAAGAGGGGACTTATTATTTAAATTATAATAACTTCACGAACACGCCAACCATACCGACAAACAACAATGAATTGACCAATGGTGCTGGTTATATCACAAGCGCGGATGGCGGTAATGCACAAACCCTAGACAGCCTAGACAGCACCCAGTTTTTGCGTAGTGATGCGGATGATAACAAAACGTCTGGCAGTTTAACTTTTGAAGATAATATTAAAGCTAGGTTTGGTACTTCTGGCGATTTACAGATATACCACGATGGGTCAAACAGTTTCATTAATGATGTTGGAACTGGAAGTGTTGTAATGAGAACAAATGGTAGCTTCTTTCAGTTTGATACACCATCGACAGTTATGGCTAAATTTATTAAAGATGGGGCAGTAGAATTAAGGCATAACAATAATCTCAAGTTCTCAACCGCTAGCACTGGTGCGACAGTAACAGGGGAACTTCTTGCTGATGATATTAGAATGAATGGTGGTTCTAGTTCTGATTTTCGGATGACAAGTGCGGATGGAACAGAGGGTTATAAAATTAGGTCTAACGTTAGCAATACTGCTGATTTTGGGTGTTTAATTGAAGATTTAGATGGAAACGATATTGCTAAATTCTTGGATGGGGGAGAGTGTTTATTAACGCATAATCACAGCACTAAATTTCAAACAACCAGCACAGGCGCGACAGTGACAGGAGTTCTTGTTGCTGATGGATTGGATATTGCAAAAGATACAGACGCTTCTGCCGAAATAGGTAGAGCGCATATTGGTAACGTCAATCATGGTGACTTTGCAGGATTCAGCCATGTTGACCAAAATTTTAGTGGTAACTATGCTTTGTTACAAGGGAGCACAGGAGCAACATTTTTAAATGCGGCTTCTGGTCAAACTATAAATCATAGAATTAATAACTCAACTGTTATGCAGATGGATAGCTCTGGTTTAGATATAACAGGCGATCTCACCCTGACCTCAACAGATGATGGTGCTACAGAGAACCCAACTCTAGACCTTTATAGAAATAGTGCTAGTCCAGCAGATGCTGATTTGCTTGGAGAAATATTATTTTCAGGTGAGAATGATGCGGATGAAAAAATACAATACGCTCAGATTAAGGGTACTATATTAGATAATACAGATGGAACTGAGGATGGTGAATTAAGACTGAGTGCTTTGACTAGTGGTTCAAATCAGATTTATCAACGAATGACTGCTGGTCTAAATATACTTTATCAAGACATTGTATTAAAAAACGCTAAGAATATTCAATTTGAAGGTGCAACAGATGACGCCTTTGAAACGACCCTCACTGTCACCGACCCCACAGCAGACCGCACTATTACCTTACCTGATGCGACAGGCACTGTTGCATTACAAGAACAAGCATACCAATCTATCAACGCACAAACAGGCACAACCTACACAACAGTATTAACTGATGGCGGTAAGCTAGTAACACTTAGCAATGCCTCTGCAATCACCTTAACAATACCACCAAACAGCAGTGTGGCTTATCCTGTTGGCACAAAGCTAGATTTCATCCAGATAGGTGCTGGTCAGGTCACAGTAGCTGGTGGCACTGGTGTTACTGTTAATTCAACACCCACCCTCAAGTTTCGCGCACAACATAGTGGAGCAAGTTGCATAAAGATTGCCACAGACACATGGCAGTTGGTTGGTGACTTGGCGGCAAGCTAATGAATGGTATTCCTTTAGGCATGATGGCATCCGCGCATAAGTTCGCACCATCAACTATATCTGCTAAAATTCTACTTATCGGTGGTGGCGGTGGTGGCGGTAATGGCGGTGGTCAAAATGCCGCTGGCGGTGGTGGTGCTGGTGGCGGTAAAACCTATGATGCCAATCTAACCTTAAATGCATCTACTATTTACACTGTTACTGTTGGCGCATTTGGCGCGAAAGGTCAAAGAACTGGCGTTGAAGGAGAAGGAACTGGTGGTTCTGGTGGTTCATCAACTTTCGCTGGGTCAGGTTTAACCACACTCGAAGCTATTGGTGGTGGCGGTGGTGGTGAAGGATATAACGGTTCCCCTCAAAATGGCGTAAACTTTGGCGGTGGTGCTGGTGGTAACGGTGGTGGTAATGGTGGTGGTGATGGTGGTTCAGCTAATTCTGCTTATAACATAGCAACTGGTGGCAATGGTGTAAGGCGGGGTGGCGGTGGTGGTGCTGGTGCTTCTGATGGGGTTGATGGCGGTACTGAAGCTTCGCAAAAAGGAGGCGCTGGCGGTGCTGGTTATCAGCAAACCGCAATAGTTAGCGATACCTTCGGAGGCGGAGGTGGCGGTGGAGGAAGAGATGGCGGTGGTTCTGGCGGTTCTGGCGGTGGTGGTGCTGGGCGTACTAGCAGTGGAAGCGGCTTTCACGGCTCAGAAAACACTGGCGGTGGTGGTGGCGGTGGTGTTCAAAACTCTGGAGTTGGAGGCAATGGTGGCACTGGAGTTGTCCTATTGCGTTTAGCAACATCAGATTACTCAGGCACTACAACAGGCGATCCAACAGTTACAACAGATGGCTCAGATACAATTATAAAATTTACAGCTAGTGGGACTTATACAGCATGACCGTTAAAAACTTTGCACATATTTCTAATGGTGTTGTAGATAATATTATTATTGCTGAACAATCAGTTATAGATTCTTTTTCTAATTCAAATGAATATGTTGAGTTCTTTGAAGATGCAAATGGCGAACAGTCAAAGCGATATAAATCTGCTCGTATTGGTAGGACTTACGATGTAAGTGCGGATGCGTTTCTAACAGCGCAACCTTTTGCAAGTTGGACTCAAGATAGCAATTATCAATGGCAACCACCAACAGCAAAACCAGAAGATACAGCCACACATTATTATACTTGGGATGAATCTAGTTTATCTTGGGTACAACATTCAGAGGTAGATTGATGCAAATAGACCCAATGTTATTCTGGAATATAATTCTAACTGTTGTGTTTGCGCCTATATTTTGGGCTTTTAGACAGATGTTTTTAGAGGTTAAAAGACTACAGATTTTGCTTAATCGAACACGCGAAGATTATGCAACAAAAGCAGATGTCAAGGATGATATGCGTCAGGTAATGGATGCGTTGCACAGAGTAGAAGATAAAATAGACAAAGTGTTGAGCAGATAGATGGTTGTTGCTGAAGCATTGGCGGGAATAGCGTTAGTTAAAGCTGGGGTTGATGGGATTAAATCAGCTATCGCAACTGCTAATGATATTGGCGATATAGCGCATCATATTGATAGCCTGTTTAAAGGCGAACAGGAAATCCAGAAAAAGCGGAATAAAGCGCAGAAAGACCCATTTAGCGTCAATTCAGTTGCAGAAGAAACGATTAATGCAAAGTTGGCACAAGAACATATGTCAGAAATGAAAAATCTGGTTAATATGCGTTTTGGGGCGGGTGTCTGGGAAGGAATTATTGCGGAACGCGCAAAGCGAATTGCAGAAGCAAAAGAAGCTGAAAAGAGGGCAAGGGCGGCAAAGCTAAAAGCGCGTAAAGAATTTATCCACAATGCTGAAATAGTTGGCGCGGTAACGCTAGGGGCTGTTGTATTGGTCGTTATGGCGATTATTCTGGTTTTATGACCAGCGCGACCAAGACAGGATTAATTGGGGAACATATAGCTTTATCAAGCATTTTATTGATTGACGGATTCAGCGCGGCGCATACGCCGATGGATAAAGTAGATATTATCGCGTGGGATAATATAGGCAGTTTAAGAATACAAGTTAAAGCCAGTTCATTTCGGTTTGCAAAAAATAATTCCAGCCATAAACAGTTCTGTTATAATGTGGGGGTCGGCGGCAAGAAAAGAATGCCAACAAAACAAGATTTCGATATAATAGCGTTTGTTGCAATCGATGAAAGGAAATGCTTTTTTAGGTCGGTTCAATGTTTAAAAAAAATCAGCTATAGAATAGATAGGGGTTTCTTTTATACGCCCGATATCGAAGTTGAATCATGGCAAAAGGCAGTTTCTATTTTTAGAGGTGAAATATGATTGATTGGTTAAAATACGGATTTTTTCAAGAATACGAATTTAAATGTTCGCATACTGGCAAGGCTGATGTGAAGGTTGAATTGCTAGATAAATTGTCAGAGGTTCGCGCTATGCTGAATAAGCCGATGGTCATCACCAGCGGGTTTAGGGATATTACGCATCCGATTGAAGCGGCGAAGATTGAAGCTGGCAGACCGCGCGGGGTTCACACGATGGGCATCGCGGTTGATGTAGCTTGTAATGGACAGCTTTGTTATGAGATTATTAGGTATGCTACAATGGTTGGATTCACTGGCATCGGGGTTAGTCAAAGCGGCAGTTCCAGATTTCTGCATTTAGACTTGCTGGAAGGGGAAAACACGCCCCGCCCGAACATATGGTCTTATTGATGCCTGAGTGGTGGGAATCATTGCTGTTGGGGCTTATAGGGCTGAATACAGCGGTTAATTTATATAGATGGCGCGGTGATGTAGTGCGGCGCAAAAATCAATGTAGGTGCGGAAAATGATTGCAAATTTATTGCCAATTTTACAGCCAGCTTTAGGCAAAGTTTTGGATATGATCCCAGACCCAGAAGCTAAAGAAAAAGCGCGACAACAGATGGAATCCGAAATTCAAAATGCGGAATCTAGCTTTCGTGATTTTGTTGTAGCTTATGAAGGAAGTGGCGCAGACGTTCATCCCATTATTCAGATATTGCGTGGATCGGTTAGACCAGTTTTGACCTATGCGCTGGCGGGTGCTTTTATTTATGGATTTTTAACGCGCAACATAGATAAAGATGCGATGGAAATGCTATGGCAATTAAACCTGTTATCGCTTGGTTTCTGGTATGGCGAACGTGCGCTAAAGAATTTGGGGTTGGACATGGGGAAAAAGAAACCAGACTAATCGTCTGATATTCGCCAGATACGCCAGCCATTATCTTGTCTGCGGCACATAGGTTTCAAGCCGCGATATCGCATAGCGTGGCGAATGCTGTCTTTTTCCTGTTCATCTTCTACAAATATTGAATCGCCAACTTTCATATTCTGTAAGATGCTTCTTTTGCCATAAATCGTAAATTTTGGCATCGGGATGTTTTTTTCAATCTTTACCATTGCGCAATTTCCATCGTTGATTAAAGCACTTGTCGTGCAACAATTTGCCGCCGCCATCTACCACATAATCAAAGCCATTTAAATCAAATTGCTTTTCGCACCAGACACAAGTTGCCCAGCGCGGTAGGATCGGGGCTTTAATCTTTTTTTTCGGCACTTTCCAAAGACCTTAACAAATGCATGGCTAATTCGTGCTTTTCAGAACGGCTAAAGTCTACTTGAATTAACTTTTCCCCGATAGCGACAACCAAGCCATCGCTATCAAGTGTTAATGCTATTTCTTCAAAATCAGAATGGAATTTGATCATCTAATTTATTTACCGCTGGTTGGACTGCTGGCTGTTCGTCTTTTGGCTGAACAGATACGCTAAAATAATCGCCAGTTTTAGGGCTATTAGCATTCCATATGGAAAGCCAATAATCCTTGCCATCGACGTTTAAATTACCGCGAAAATCTGGCTGGGTGTCTTTTTCTTTGCGATTGTTAAGAAACGCCGCCCCACGATTTGTGTTATCATATTGTGACATTAGTTAATCCTTTCACTTTTTCTTTTTTCATTTTAAATAATTCAATTTGGTCGTCGGTTGGTTTGATGTTTTTGCTAGAAAATAGCCGTTTATAAACATCATTAATTTCTTGTTCAGTAGCACACGCAATCAACGCATCTGCCAATGTTTTATCGGTTATTTTAGGTGCGGCTGATGCTGGTGGGAGGAAACCAACACCAGCCGCTTTTTGCCTATCGCCGCCAGAAGGAGAGACAGCGCGACCAGCAAAACTTGTTGCACCATTGGCATCGTCATCGTCAGCATTTAGCCCGAACATGGTCATCAGACTAGCGCGTCTAAGATAAGTAACGCATGACATAAACGCTTGCGGGGTGTCTTTTTCTGGTTTTATTATTATTCGACTAGCAAAAGATTCGCCGCTTTCTAGATGCATAACATCAGTCACCAGCGCATCGTTGTCGAAATACTGGTCGAATGTTAAGCCGTATTCATGGACGCCGCTTAGAGCGTTTAAAACGTCGCCCAGCGTGGTATATTCTGATCTAAACATCGGATTGCGCCCCGATTTGCCAACAGATGCTTCTGCGCGGAACTTAGATAAAGACCGCATTAGATTTACATTTCCCATAATTGTTTCGCTTTCCTTAAATATTCTGGTTGTAATTTCCATTGATAATTATGTTGCCAGTCTGGATCGGTTATAGATGCTAGAAATTTAACATCATCGCTTAGACAGACTAAATTCTGGCGTAATAAGGCGCGCTGACGCGCTTCATCAAGATAATGCATCATGGCATCATGTTTCAGTTCATCGCAGTTAAAGGGCGTGAAAAGCACCGCATCATCCGCTGATATATAGCAAATCGATGGCGTAGTTTTCAGCGCGTGATAATATATGCTGGTCTGGATTAAATGGGCATGGTCTGGCTTTTTTGGCAATGTAGCTTTTGCCCATCCCTGTTCGCCCGATTTCAAAACTTTAGTTTTACGCGCCGCTTTTGTTTTCATTTCGCAAAACATAGTATCAGGCACGACTAAATCGACATAGCCAATTACATCAATATGTATATCGGGAATGCGAGTGGATATTTTTTCTTCTGGCAGACCGCCAATAAAACCAGCTTCTGCCAATATTTGAACCCCATTATTTATAGCATTTGGCAAGTCGTCTTTATATTTAGCCAGCGTTATTTCGTCAGGTTCTGGCACGTTTTGGAAAGCTAGATTAATCTGTTGTTGTTTAATTTCGTCAGCTATATCTGCGCCATTGGATATTATGTTTTGGATTCCAGTATGCGTAGCAGTCCCGAAATGGGCGTTATAGCCAACTAGCAGATCTTGGCGTTCTTCGCTGGTCAATAAACCATACTTAAACAACCAACTACTAACCGAAGAAGTTAGTCTGCTGGGGCTAATATAGGGCTGGTTAAATCGTTTCCACGCCGCTTCTATTTCTGCGATAGATAAATCCATAAAGAACCTTACAATTAAACTATTTGACTTTTCAACAATTATTTATCATGTTTTAAAAAAAAGGAGCGCAGATGCCAAATCGTCAAAAAGAAAAGGGATCACGTTTTGAGCGTGAGCTTGTTGAGACAGCTAAAAAGCATGGTCTGGAAAGCTATCGCGTCCCGCTTTCAGGGGCGGGTTCTATAAAGAATGATGTTCATATAAAGGTCGGTCGCACACTTTGGGAAATTGAAGCTAAGAAACGCGCCAATGGGTTTAAGTTTATTTATGACAACATCGAGGGCGCGGATATATTGGTCATCGGGGCGGATCGTAAAAAGCCGCTTGCGGTTTTAGATTATGAAGATTTATGCGATTTGTTGGCGGGGAAGATATGACTAGACCTATTTATGAAACAGCCGACCATTTGCAGACAGAATTAATTATCGCTGGCATTGTTAGCAAAAAATGGAAATGCGAAGCAAAGAAACTGCCGATGAGCAATTATTTAGATTTTGCTTTATGCCGCAGAAATAGAATCCATGCATTAATAGAAATTAGATGCAGATCTGTTCCAGAAAGCAAATATAAAACAATCTTTTGCAGTTTGCAGAAAGCATTAGCCGCGAGAGAGTTGGCGAAGGCTTGTAAAGTTCCAGCTTTTTTTGTGGTTAAATATACCAATAAAATAAAATATATTAATTTCGATGCTGACTTTATCGTAACCTATGGCGGCAGAAATCAAATGCGAGATTGGCAAGACAAGGGGCTATTAGCTGAATTTAGCGTGGCAGATATGGTGGATCTTTGAAAAGCTGGAAGGTAGTTTATACAACGCCAGATAAAGAATTGCCTGACGGTTGGCAATATCATCATTTTTATGGGCATCACGGCGCGAATGGATACGGAATGAGGGTGAAAGAAGTGAAGGACGAATTTTTAGAAGAAATTGCGGAAATAACAAAATCGAGGGGACAGGATTATGACACGCCTATCAGAAATCATGAACGAATTGCGGCTGGCTGGTCGCAGATACTTGGAAAAGAAATATCGGCAGATCAAGTGGTTTTATGCATGGTCTGGACTAAAATCGCCAGACTTATCGCAACGCCTGATCATCAGGACAGCATCAAAGACATCGCTGGATACGCGTGGTGTCTCGACCAGATCCGAAAATCCATGCAAGATATGTAATGGCAAAGGGTTTATCTATGTTCAAAGCTACACTGGCGGTGAGGGTGATGTGATGCCTGAAGATTGCTGGGAGTGTAACGATGAGCGTTAAGAAAGTCGCGGCGGTCTTGTACGACCTGAAAATTAAAGACGCATCTGCAAAGCTGGTTCTATTGGTACTAGCTGACCATTATAACGAATCGACAGGCGATTGCTTTCCAAGCCAGCAACGCATCATGGATGCGACCAGTTTAAGCCGCGCTACAGTCATAAGAAAGCTAAAATGGCTAGAAGAAGCGGGGCTGATATCCCGCGTGAAACGCTACAATAATTCGGATATTTACAGTCTTGTATTTGAAAAGTCGCAGATTGAGACGTCTCAAATTGAGACTTTTGGGGTCTCACAGTGCGACACTAACCAGAATGAACCATTACCTATAAATAAAAGGGTTAAAAAATATAAAGTAGAAGATTTAGAACTTGATGATGATTTAATCCAGTACGCTAAAGAAAAAGGTGAAGACCCATATTTTATTTTGGAAGCTATGAAAAACTGGTCGGAACAAAATGGCGGCAAAAGCTACCACAATTTGAAATCAGCATTTAAAAGCTGGGTATTGCGAGAAAGCAAAAAGCAGAAGCGATTTACAGAAAAGAAATCCGATTCTGTTATCGGCAATGGTAAGAAGATGCTGACTATGGATGATTGGAACGCCCTATCGGATACAATGCGCGATTATTATAGAAGAATGCGCCCCGATGTCATTAGACAACTAGGTCTGTAAAAAAAGTTTAAAAAAAGTTAAATTAGTTGTTGACCCTATTATTATTATGGTGGTAGGGTGGGGGTGTACAACATTTTATTTAGGAGAGACAAAATGCAAAACATCATCGAAACAATCGAAAATCAGGTAGCTACTTTAGTTCACTTTACATCATCTTTTGCGATTTCAGCAGAATGTTATTATGCAGAATGCAACAAATCATCAAAAGAATATGACCATGAAAGGGCAACACATTTTCTAAAAAATGCACAATATTATTCAAGAGAGGCAATCGCAATTTGTGCAGAAAGTGGTTTAAACGCAGAGGAAATTTGTATGAATTGCATCGAATTTCAACAGCAATACAAGAGGGCGGCATAAGCCGCCCCGAAGGGAGAGTGAAATGACTTACCTTTACGAAATAAGGTTTTTCAATTTCAAGGGCGAATGTTTTTCTGTGCGAGAATATGACAGCAAAGAAATTGCTCAAAGCAAGTTTAATTTTTTTGTGTCTAACACAAAAACGAGTCACAAGCGATTATTGGAAAATAACATTCAGCCCATAATGCTTGCTTATGAAATTCAACTTGTAATGCGTGATGATAATTACATTGGTTTAATAGAAATAACAAACTGGAAAGCGGCGGCATAAGCCGCCCCGAAGGGAGATAGTAAAATGTATCAATATTATATCGAATTAGAAGCGTTTAACCCAAGGTTTTACAGCTATGAAATCGAGGAATCAGATTACAAGCCAACAAAGGTTGCGCTTTATGTAAACGCAGAATCAGAGGCGCAAGTTAGGGAAATGATGCCAAACACACGCATTACTTTAATTGCATTGGTCAAAGACCAAAATGGCAAACCATTAAAATTAAAAAAAAGGGTGGCTTAACAGCCGCCCCGAAGGGGGGCAAAATGAATGAAGCATATAAAGAAAAGCTGGATGCGGTAGAATTATATCTAGCAGATATCCGCCGCGTCAAAGCGGAAAAACAGCAAGCCAGATGGCGTCGCGCTAATGCTAAAAAAAGGGATAGGGTTAGACGTCGTCAGCGTCATCTAACAAGCTATAAGCTGGCAAAAGGTTGCCAGCGATGCGGCTATAACCAGCATCCCAGCGCGTTATATTTTTATCACGTTAATGGAAAAAACATGAAGATTGCCAAAGCTATCGAATACAGCTTGTCAACTTTATTTAAGGAATTGCGTAAGACAATGGTGTGTTGCGCAAACTGTGTTGCAATCGCAACCAGCAAATCAAAAAGTAATTAGGAGAAAAAATTATGTTTGCACAAAAGAAAAATAATAATGATTTGGATTATTTATTAGACTTAATAAATATGAAAACATTAGCACCAGCTAATAGTGTTGTTTTAAATATAACGCCTAACATGGCTAATTATATTTTGGAAAATCTTAATGTGAATAACAGAAGATTTAAAAGGGAAAAAATAAAACAATATGCATCTGATATGCTGATGAATAAATGGTTATTAACTGGGCAGTCTATAATATTTGGAAATGATGGATTGCTAAAGGATGGACAAAATAGACTAGCCGCGTGTGTTAAAGCTGAATGCGCTTTTGAATCTCAAGTTGTTTTCGGCGTTCATCCCGATAGCTTTTCGGTTATGGATACTGGCGCGAGGCGCGATTTAAAAGATATTATGACAATCTTGAATGTAAAAAATGCAGTTCAGGTTGCTTCTAGTCTTAGGCAATATTTATCATTTGAATCTGGTGCGGCTGATTCAAAAACAGATTCTTTATATTTAACTAACGATTTCATGCGGAAATATTACGAAGAAAAAATTGATAGTGATTTGATGCAGAAAGCAGTTCTTAAAGCTAAACAGGTTTATGAAGTAACTGGATTAAGTAAATCAATTTTAGGGGCTTTGTATTATTGGGCATCAGTCAATGGTAATAACGCACAAATAGTCGCTTTTTTTGAAAGTCTAATAAATAGCCACGACGGTCAGTCTGTCCCAGTACCTTTTCATCTGCGCGCAGACCTTTTTGCTTGTTGAAACCGCTTTGTGAAGTTATCAGCAAATGATTTACGTGCCATTGCTTGTCCTCTCTCATAAAATGGGAAACGCTTTGGTATTCTCGCATTCTGTTCTTCTAATAAATATAACCTGTTTAATGGGTATGGCTT
>CAACVD010000605.1_pt1 | contig 17390 bp, 22 predicted proteins | sample 2381771 | NCBI WGS metagenome assembly CAACVD01 (sample SAMEA5211965, study PRJEB30684) | marine metagenome | biome: Marine; feature: Epipelagic; material: Water | collected 2015-10-15 | depth 15 m | reverse complement strand
CTACTTTCTATTCCACAATCAACGCTTTACAATTCAATGACTAAACTTATAGTTTAAAAAGCTAAAGTACTACGCTGATAATCAGCAGGGTAAAAGTCAAAAGTTATCGCCAAACTGCCCAAGCATCATACCTACGGGGTTTGTAGATGCGATTTCGTGTGCGTGTGTGTACGCCTATAGGTATATATAATCCCCACGATCTGGGTTACTCATCCGTTTTTAGCCTTTCTCGGCAAAGTTTTACTACAGAGACTTGGGTTTGCCTAACCCAAATAAACATGCTCAAGCTGTTATAAATCAACTAGTTAACCTCACTCTCTTAAAGGTTAACTTAAACACTTGACTTTTTAAATTTTATGCTGTAACTTCGCCATATCAGTTTAGTGATAACGAGACTGCTAGTAGTAAGACACTACTTGAGCAGTTATAGAGTGTGTTTACAACACTAGGCTGTACTATATATGCTGTATGGGGACAAGAACTGTGCGATTATGTAAAAGGGGGTAGATGGTTGATCAGCATGATATGTTTATATTTGCAGGTATGAAGGCTATCCGAAGAAAAAAGCAAGATCCTCCGAAAGCGGAGAACGATAATATGGCTATCATATATATGATGATGCAAGATGGTGCTAGCTATGATGAGATCCAGAATTTTGCCAACAATGCTGGTAATAAAAAAAGCAACTACTCGTTTAATCAAAGAACAGGTGAGGTAGGTGTACAAGGGGAGGATGGTAAGTTTAGGAAATTAGACAAGAAAGCATTTGACTCTGCTTCTGGCGGACAGTACCAAGGATTGTGGAATAGAAAGTAGAAAGAAAATTATACCGTATATTTGTAAGCATGAGACCAACAAAGAAATCTACACCGAGTGTTAGCTCTATGTTAGCAGCACTATCGGACAACGATAAGAAAGCCATCCGAAAGATGGCGAGACAAGCTTCTAAGATGAATCGTAAAGAAGCGAACAAAGCATTTAGAGACGAGCAGAAGTACTTAGGGAGGTTAGAGTCTACTTTAGAAAAGGATCTTCGTCCACAAGACAAAGAATACTTAGGGAAGGAGACTGCTAAAAGGAAGATGGGTAGAGGTGAGAAGATCGGAGCAGGGTTAGCTGGTGCATTAATCGGCATGCTTGCTGCAAAAACTGGACAGGACAAGTACTCTAAAGGTGGGAAGGTATATAAGGTAGGCGGAAAGATGGGTGATCCTAAGAAAGGCGACCCTAAAAAGAAGAAAAAGGAACAGACTGATCCATTCGCTTCAGCTATCAGCTTAGATACTCGTTCTGCTAAAGAGAAGAAGAAAGAAGCTAAAGCTGAAAAGAAAGATATCAGTAAGAATACTATCCCTGCTAAGTACAGAGGTAGAGGTCAAGAAGGATTAGATGAGTACAGACGCGATCAAGCTAAGAAGAATAAGCGTAAGAAGACTAAGGGTCTGATGAACAAGATCAAAGCTGGGATGTCTGCTCGTGGTGCTGCTAGAAGAAACGCTGAGAGACTAGCTGGTCAAAGAAGCGGTGCTGGTAGCGGCTGTGAGAAGACTGGAACATGCGGTGCATACAACTAATAGTTGAGACACTACTATTTTAATCCAAAGAAGAAGAGAAAAGATTCAGCCTTAGAAGCTGAGAAAACTCGACTGCATAATGAAACTATCAAAAAATCTCACTCTAGCCGAATGTCTGCGAAGCCAGACAGCAAAAAGGCTAGGTATAAAAAATGAACCACATGAAGAATGGGTTATTGAACATTTACAAAAAGTTGCTGAACATATTTTCCAGCCTTGTCGCGAACATTTCGGAGTTCCTATATACGTGTCGTCAGGGTATCGTTCGCCTGATCTCAACCGTGCAATCGGCGGTAGCAAGCGTAGTCAGCATATGGAAGGAAGAGCACTCGACCTGGACGCAGATGTATACGGGGGCGTTACAAACGCTGAGATCTTCAACTACATTAAAGAGAATCTGGACTTCGATCAAATGGTTTGGGAATTCGGTGAAGATGATAACCCTGATTGGGTTCACGTCTCTTATGTTTCTCCTGAGACCAATCGTAAGAGGTGTCTTAAGGCTGAAAGAAATGATAATGGGAAAGTAACGTATAGCGTTATTTAATCTCTATCTAATCTATTATAGAAGGCTTGCACTAACATGCGAGCCTTTTGTGTTATAGCATACCTTACTCTGTAGTTGTACTTCGTCTCCTCACGGAAGAGATGATCTTCAGCTGTGGCCGATGGAGTGAGCTTATCGAAGTGTTTGTACACATACCCTGCACCTACGAGAGGCCACAGGATCCTATCTTGAAAGTTCCCTTTGTTAATACCGTAATCGCTGGACGCATACTTTATCGTCCAAAACTCTAAGTCGTATGCCCATAGTAGGAACTCAAGATGGCTGAATGATACAGCTTTATCCTTACAGAAGGTCTTGCGTACCTTCCTTAAATTTTTGAGATGGTTGTGATTGACGTATCTATCCTGCAACTTAGATACTTCACGAAACATCCTAGTTTTTCTTACTTCTGATTTTGGCATGAATTAAATTGTTGTATCTTCGTGAAAAAGATATAATGGATTATAAAGATAGCGAATTTGCCAGCGAACTCTACGTGAAACTCAAAGAATTAGAGGACTTTGTAGTGGAGGCTGGCTATCAAGATAAAGTTATCTCATCTATTGTATTTGGTATTATTACAAATGAAGACACTCGTGAAGAGGACGAAGAGAGACAACTCAATGCTGTCTACAGTTACAATCTGATGTCTCGTAATGAGCTTGACGTAATCAAGCAGATTATGGATTCGACATACGAAGACGACGACGATGATGACATCCTTGGTGGTCTCTTAGACGGTCTCGACATATCACTTAATTAAAATGGAAGGACTTATTAGAAAAATTGTGGTCGGTAAAGACCCTAAGGACGGCATGGCCTACTACATAGGTATGAGAGCAGGGCAAGGAAAGATCAGCGCCATCGTCCAAGACGAAAGACATCTCGTTAAGTACGGAATGAAAAGGTACTTAGTATATATAGAAAACGACACTGAGACTATGCTGTGGAAGTCTATCGACAGCATGCCTTGTTTATTAGAATACGACTTAAATTTTTAATTCATGAAAACCCTAGAGTCTTTTATCGTCTCTTTAGATAAGACGAGAAAGGATACTATCACCATGGGTAACGGACAAGAGCTCTACTTAGAATCTAAGTACGAAGAGTTCAAGCATAGAGTTACTGGTGGAGAGGTAGTTTCCGTCCCAGCAAAATTCGACACTGGCGTGTCAGTAGGTGATACGCTGTACTTTCACCACCATGTAGTAACGCAGAAAGGTCAGCACTTAGGACTCAACCCAGAAGAAGGGTTGTTTGTTGTGAGGTACAACCACTACGAAACGTTAGCCAATCAAGCTATCGCTTACAAGTCTAAAGAGACTGGCGAGATCAATACTCTTGGTGGATGGTTACTACTAGAGCCTATCCCAGAGGATCAAAGCAATAAAGTAGTTAACGGCATAGAGATCGTGTCTCTTAAAGAGATACCTACTAAGAAGGCTAGGTTCATTAAACATAATGAACGTACTGAGTGGTTAGATGTTAAACCAGGCGATGTGGTACACTTCAAGAAAGGGAGTGACTACGAGATAGAAGTTGACGGTAAGAAGCTGTTCCGTATTCGCCCAGATGAATTGATGTATGTCGAAGTTCAATACAGTTGATGCCTCGAAGAGGCTTATGGATAGCATGCAGATAGCTATCGATAATATGATCGAAGAAATAAAGAAGCCAGTAGATCCAGAAGTAAGCGGTAGCGCTAGGAAAGCTGAGCTACAATCAATAAAACAAACAGCGATAGATTGCAAAGAACTCATTATAGAAAGACAAAAGCTAGAACAACTCGTAAAAGAACTACAGGAAAATGGCAAGATCGAAGAAGAAAAAGACTACTCAGGAGGATTCGCGGAACGATTCTCAAAATAGTAGTTGGACTATGACTCAAAGGGAGATAGAAGATTATCTCCGTTGGTATGAGACTAGAGACTACGAATACAGTAATAAGAAGTGAAGTTTCTCTGCTCTCAGTGTTCAGCTTGCTGCAAGTCAGTAGGCTTAATGAAAGGTAAAGAACGTGGCCTGCCAGTTAAAGAAGATGGTAGCTGTGCTCACCTTGTAGGGAACTTGTGTTCTATATATGAGCTTAGGCCTGATATATGTAAAGTAGAAGCTATGTCTTTTGCTAGGCCTGGTCAAAGCAGAAAAGACTATTATATCGAAGCTACAAAAGCGTGCCATATATTAATAGACTATCAGGGTATGGATGAAAGCTTTAAGATAGATCCAGAAGAATACAATAAAGAATAATATAATTACAGTCAAATGCATAAAAAAATTCAATTCAACAAAGATGCTCGTGTCAAATTAAAAGACGGGGTAGACAAATTAGCTGATGCAGTTAAAGTAACACTTGGACCAAAGGGTCGTAACGTAGTGTTAGACAGAGGGTTAGGAGCTCCACATGTAACTAAAGATGGGGTAAGCGTAGCAAAAGAGATATACCTAGAAGACACCATAGAGAATATGGGGGCTCAGATGGTGAAGGAAGTATCGGCCCGTACAGTAGATGCTGCTGGTGACGGAACTACTACAGCTACAGTATTGGCTCAGGCTATGGTAGAAGAAGGTATGAAGCGTATCGAAGACGGAGCAAATCCTATCGATGTGAAGCGAGGTATGGATAGATACTCTGAACAGCTTGTATCTAATCTCAAGGAGATGAGTAAGCCTGTAGGATCAGACAGTTCTGAAATAGAACAGGTGGCTACTATCTCTGCTAACAACGATAAGTACATCGGTAAACTTATTGCTGACGCTATGGCTAAGGTTGGTAACGAAGGTGTTATCACAGTGGAAGCTGCTAACGGTATCGAGACTACTATCGAAGTAGTAGAAGGTATGAGAGTAGACAGAGGGTTTATCTCTCCGCATTTTATCACCAACCCAGAAAAGATGCAGGCAGAACTAGAGAATCCGTTCATCTTGCTGTTCGACAAAACGATCAGTCATATGAAAGACCTCATCCCGATCTTAGAACAGATTTCAAATACAGGTAGACCACTGCTTATTATAGCTGAAGACGTAGATGGTGAGGCATTAGCTTCTCTCGTGGTGAACAAAGCTAGAGGTAACTTAAAGGTTGCTGCTATCAAAGCACCATGGTTCGGAGATAGAAAAGAAGATGTTATGGAAGACATAGCTGTTCTTACAGCAGGTACTGTAGTATCAGAAAGATCTGGTCTTACTCTAAAGACTATTAATGCTACTCACCTTGGATCAGCAAGTAAAGTGATAGTGTCAAAAGATATCACTACTATTATTGGCGGTAGCGGCCCACAGGAAGAGATCAATGAAAGAGTAAAGAACCTAAAGGCACAAGCTAAGGATTCCAAACTAGACACAGAAAAAGAGTTTATCAAAGAAAGACTAGCTAAGCTAGCTGGCGGTGTAGCTATCATGAAGATTGGTGCGCCTTCAGAATTAGAGATGAAAGAAAAGAGAGATAGAGTTGACGACGCTCTTCAAGCTACGAAGGCCGCCATAGAAGAAGGTATCGTTCCTGGAGGAGGTATTGCGTACTTAAGAGCTATGGAGTCTGTACCTACAGACGTTCTAGATTCTTTCGAAGGTGATGAAGCTCATGGATTAGGTGTTGTGGCTATGTCCATCAAGGTTCCTCTTTTGCAGATAGTAGAAAACGCTGGTGGAGATTCCCTATCTGTGTTAGCATCTGTAATGTCAGAGAATGACGGATACGGATATAACGCTAAGACTGAAGAGTACGGTGATCTATTTGAGATGGGTGTTATTGATCCAGCGAAGGTTACTAGGGTAGCTCTTCAGAATGCTGTGTCTGTAGCAGGTATGATATTAATTACAGAATGTGTAGTTGCAAACCCTGAGGCTACGCAGTCGCAGTTTATGTATGGTAATGGCTAATTTAATAGAAGTAGATGGTTACGAAGATAAAGGTATTAAGATCGACCCTAGCGGTACGGAAGGAGAAAGTGTTGAACTCCATGGGTTACTCGTGGTTCTTCCAAAAAAGCCAAAGAAAAAAGACATCCTCTTCCACGACTCACCAAAGGCTATGCAGATGTGGCGACGCATTCCAATGCCCGAAGAGTTGCAGAGGATACGAAGTATGGATGAGTGGTTCGAAAAGCCTGCCGAGTTTAGAAGAAAGTTTTCTAGCTATATCGAAGGAGAGTTTGTACGCAGGCGTAACGGTGTTTGGTTTTACAATAATGGCACGCCTACGTACATTACAGGACGACACTACATGTTCCTTCAGTGGAGCAAAATTGACATCGGTTATCCGTCGTACCTTGCCTATCAGCGTGAGATCTTTATTCACATGGCTGCGTGCGAAGCTGATCCCCGTTGCATCGGCCAGCTTTATACTAAGTGTCGTCGTTCTGGTTACACTAATATCTGTGCTTCTGTTCTTGTTGACGAAGCTACGCAAGTTAAAGACAAGCTTCTGGGGATTCAGTCGAAGACTGGTAAAGACTCTCAGGAGAATATCTTTATGAAGAAAGTTGTACCGATTTTTAAATCATACCCTTTCTTCTTCAAGCCAATTCAGGACGGTACTACTAACCCACGTATGGAGCTTGCATTCCGTGAGCCATCGAAACGTATAACAAAGAATAACAAAACATCATTTAAAGGTGACGCTCTCAACACGATCATTAACTGGAAGAATACTACGAACAATGCATACGATGGTGAGAAGCTTCATATGCTTTATCTCGATGAGGCAGGTAAGTGGGAGAAGCCAGTTGATATTAGAGAAGCTTGGCGTATTGAGCGCACGTGTCTTATTGTGGGTCGTAGAATTGTGGGTAAGGCTCTCGTGGGTTCTACTGTAAACCCTATGGATAAAGGCGGTAGTGAATACAAAGCTTTATGGGAGGATAGCTGTCCGTCAGAGCGTAACGCCAATAACAGAACTAAGACTGGATTGTACAGGATATTCATCCCAGCTTACGAAGCGCTAGAGGGATTCTTTGATCAGTATGGTAATGCTGTTTTCGACGATCCAGACAAAGCTGTGCTTGGTATAGATGGTGAGGATATAGATATAGGGAGTAAGTCATACCTAAGGAATGAAAGGGACAGCCTCAAGTCCGATGCTTCTGAATTGAATGAGGTAGTAAGGCAGTTCCCGTTTACTGAAGAAGAAGCATTCAGAGATAGTATTGACGGTAGCATATTTAATATTGGGAAAATCTACCAGCAGATTGATTACAACAACAATCTCTTCCCTTCTCCAGTAGTCAGAGGAAACTTCATGTGGAAAGAGAAAGACAAAGAAGTAGTATTCTCTCCAGATTCTAATGGAAGGTTTAGACTAGCCTGGCAGCCAGACTCTAAGTCTAGAAATAAGTATGTTGAAGAATACGGCAAGAAGAAACCAGGTAATGCTCACATGGGGTGTGGTGGTGTCGATAGTTATGACCTTGATTCTACTGTTGACGGTAGGGGGTCTAAGGGAGCTATGCACCTCTACAATAAGTTTAACATGGAGGGCGTAAGTAACACATTTGTAATAGAATACGCTTCTCGTCCAGATCTAGCTAGTATCTTTTACGAAGATGTTTTAATGTGTGCTTTCTATTATGGATACCCTCTCTTAGTGGAGAACAATAAGTACGGTATCGTAAGGTACTTTGAATCAAGAGGTTACGACGGCTACTTAATGGATAGACCTAAACATTTGGGCTCTGCTTCAGCAAGAGTTAATGTGAAAACAAAAGGTATACCGTCTAACTCACAAGACGTAATCCAATCTCACGCTCAGGCTATCGAAGCTTACATACATGACCACGTTGGTGAGAACGCTAAGACTGGTGAGATAGGTCAGATGTATTTCAATAGAACACTAGAGGATTGGATAGGTTACAAGATCAGCAACAGAACAAAGTTTGACTTGACGATTAGTTCAGGTTTAGCTCTTTTAGCTGCTCAAAAAGTAAAGACAGAAGTCAAGAAATCTAATCTAGACGAGAAGGTGTTCTTCAGGAAATATAAACCAAAACATTGGCACTCTTAAATTCACTATATTTGCAACAATGTACGACAATAGTAAAAGCAAAAAGAACGGTGGGTTCCCAGATCCTCTTGCTTCGTCATTAGAGAAGCAGACAAAGGAGTACGGATTGAAGTACGCAAAGGCCATTCACAATCAGTGGTCTTCTGGGGCTCAAGGAAGTACGCTCATGAAAAGACGTAGAGATACGTTTATCAAGAACAGAGCATACGCAAAAGGTAATCAAGATACCAGTATCTACAGACAACTACTATCAAGTTTAGATCCTAACAACGGTGACGGAAGCTTCTTGAACTTGGACTTTACTCCAGTTCCTATTCTGCCTAAGTTCGTTAGGGTTGTTGTTAACAAGATACTTTCTAGAGAACCATACCCAAACCTAGAGGCTGTTGATCCTATCTCTTCTTCAGAAAGAGACAGAGAAAAGAAAAAGACAGAAGCTCTAATTAATGCTAAGGAATCACTTAAGCAGATTCAAGAAAAGACTGGTGTTAATATTGGTAAAGCTGATCAACTCCCTGACACATTAGAGGAGGCTGAAATCTTTATGGGGACGCAGGTTAAAACATCTTCTGAAATAGCTGCTCAGGTAGCTACTAACATGACGCTAAAGTGGAATGACTTTAACGACACTATTTACAGACGTTGCGTAAACGATATCGTTACTTTAGGTATGGCTGTCGTAAAAAGAGAGAACGATCCTAACTACGGAATTGTAACTAACTACGTTGATCCAATTGACTTCATCCATAGTGATGTGCAGGACCCTGGATTCAGCGATATGGTATACGCGGGCTACATCCGTAGAATGCCTATCCACGAGTTACGCAGAGTGGCTCAGGGTCAGCTTGATGAGGACGATCTAGCAGATATTGCTAAGAGCGCTCAGAAGAAGTACGGGTATAGCTCGACAGGAATGCACGCATCTACATACGACTCTAGAACGAATCGTACATCGTTCGGATATGATGAGTTTGTAGTAGAGGTATTAGACTTTGAGTTTATAACAGTAGACTCTATGCTCTTCGAAGAAAAAGAAAGCGTACATGGAAACATGGGTTTCTATCCTAAGAAAGAAGGGTATAAGTCTCCTGAGTCATCTTCTTCTTTGAGAGTTCTTAGGCAGATGGATAATGCTACTGTATACGGTGGCTTATACATAATGGGTTGTAACAAGCTGTTCAACTACGGACAGAAGACTAACCTACCGAAGAATATGCACGATCTATCTCGTGTGAATCTTTCTTACTCGGTTGTTGCAACTAACATTGAAGACATGATACCTAAGTCTATGGTTAACAGTTGTATAGGGTTTGCTGATCAACTTCAGCTTACACATCTTAAGATACAGCAATCCGTAGCTAAAGCTAAGCCTGACGGAATCATTATCGACGTTGAAGGGCTAGAGAATGTCCAGCTCGGTAAGGGTGGTGAGCTGCAACCGTTAGAGTTACACGATATCTACGAGCAGACAGGTGTGTTCTACTATAGAAGTAAGAATCCAGAGGGAGGTTTCCAAAACCCACCTATTAGAGAGATTGGTAATTCTCTAAGAAACATCAACGAGTTCATCGGATTATACAACCACTACTTAAGAATGATCCGTGATACGACGGGTATCAATGAAGCCATGGATGCTTCTACTCCTAAGGGTGATTCATTGGTTGGTGTTAGACAGCAAGCTATTGCTGCTGGTAACAACGCTATCTATGATATGACTTACGCTTCTATGATTCTATTCAAGAAGGTGTGCTCTGACATCGTTAAATGTCTTCAGGTTCTTCCACCAGAGTCAGCTGTATTTAGAGCCTATGCTAATGCTGTTGGTCAAACGAATATGGAGGTGCTCAGCTCATTCAAAGATCTACCGATGTATAACTTCGGTGTACAGGTTGTGAAAGAGATGGAGGATGACGAGAAAGCTTATCTTGAACAGAACATCCAAGTTGCTCTAGCTCAGAAAGAACTAGACATCGAAGATGCTATTGCTATTAGACAGCTTAAAGATGTGAACCAAGCTGAAAGACTTCTTGTTGTGAGAAGAAAGAAGCGTGTCGCTAGAAACCAGCAGATGGCTCAACAGAACTCTCAGGTTCAAGCGCAGATCCAACAGCAGTCAGCAATGGCTTCTTCACAAGCTAGACAGCAAGAGATGCAGATGGAGGCTCAGTTTAAAGAGAGAGAGATGCAGCTTAAGACTCAGCTTGAAATGCAGATGGAAGCTGCTAAGCATGAGATGAGAAAAGAGATTGAGATGATTAGAGCGCAGGCTACATTAGGATTTAAAACTGATGAGCAGGAGTTCAAAGAAAAGCTTGAGGTTCTTAAAGAAGATAGAAAAGACACTAGAGTTAAGAAGCAGTCTGCAGAGCAGAGCAAACTTATCTCTCAAAGAAAAGGACAAAGAGGTGAACTTGAAGAAGCTGAAGAAGCGGATACTGGTTCAGTAATCGATAACATATTAAAGTAATGGCTACAGTAAACTTAGATACAGCCGCAAGGCTTGACATTGTTTGTAGGAAAGGAGATTCTTTCCAGCTTGTATTAGACTTTGGGGTTGCAATCCCTGCTACTACTTGGAAGATGGATGTATTAACAAAGTCAGAGGGTGGAAGTGTAATTCTTCAGGATAGTGTTTTCTCCTACACTAGAGGTGACGGAGACGTTACTAACTCCAAGCTAACTATTGAGGCTACATCTGGTGAAATGAATGTAACTGCAGGATTGTATGTATACGACCTTCAGGTAGAAGACACAGGAACTCAGATCGATAGTGCTAACCAAGTGAAGACTTACTTGTTTGGTACATTTAAGGTTGTAGATGATATAAGTAGCTAATGTCAGTTAAGGTAGTAAATAGCGGCCCAGATACTGTTAAGGTTTCTATAGAGTCTACTCCTGCTGTTAGTGTAAGCTCACCCACTGTCAGTGTGGCTAAGGCTCTTCTTGAGAAGGGTGAAAAGGGAGATACAGGAGCTACTGGTGCTACAGGACCTCAGGGACCTACTGGTGCTACAGGGGCGCAGGGACCTACTGGCGCTACAGGCCCTCAAGGGGCAACTGGGCCAGCAGGATCTGATGCTACTGTTACGGGTGGAGATGGAATAGCTGTAAGCAGCGGAGAGGTAAGCGCTGATTTAAAAGCAAACGGTGGTCTCGTTATAGAGTCTGCTAAAGTTGCTGTGGATTTATCGGCTTCTAGTATTACTGGAACGCTAGCTATATCAGATGGAGGGACAGGAGCAACAACAGCCTCCGCATCAAGAACTGCTCTTGGAGTTGACGCTTCTGGAACTGACAATTCAACAGACGTTACTCTAGCTACAGTAGCGTCTAACTATTTAACGCTGTCTGGTCAAGAACTTACAGCAGGAACTGTACCTCTTGTACTGGGAGGAACAGGTGCTACTACAGCGGCTGCTGCAAGGACAAACCTTGGGGTTGATGCTTCTGGTACGGATAACTCTACGGATGTAACTCTTGCTAGTGTTGGTTCTAACTACCTTACACTATCAAACCAAGAAATAACTGCTGGAACTGTTCCTTTAGTTTTAGGTGGTACTGGTGCTACTACTGCTGGTGCCGCTAGGACAAACTTAGGTGTTGACGCAGCTGGGACAGATAATTCAACTAATGTGACTCTCGCTAGTGTGAGTTCTAATTATTTGAGTCTATCTGGACAAGAGATTACAGCAGGTACTGTTCCTGTGGCTCTCGGAGGTACTGGATCAACTACCGCTTCAGCGGCTAGATCTGCATTAGGTGTAGATGCTGCTGGGACAGACAACTCTACCAACGTAACGTTAGCTGGTAGTTTAGATTATTTAACGCTTTCTGGTCAGCAGATTACACTAAATCAAGTTGACTATAGTACAGACATAAGCAATACACCGACTATACCTTCAGGAAATATTGTAGACGATACTACTCCTCAGCTAGGTGGTGACTTAGATATAAATGGAAACGACATTACATCAGCATCTAACGGAAACATTGTTATAGACCCTGATGGGACAGGTGCGATTATACTTAGGTCTGATGATATTCGATTTGATGGAACTGGTGGGGTGACGACTGGTCAGATTAAATTATATGAAACTAGTCTTTTAAGCCCACAGCACTTTATAGCTATTCAAGCTCCTCTTCTTGTAACAGCAGACACAACGTTAACGCTTCCAGACGGGGATGGTACAATCGGTCAGGCTTTAAAGACAAACGGTTCGGGTCAATTAGGGTGGACGGATGTTTTGACTGGGACTAATGATACCCTTCTTGGCGTAACAAACATCAAGGCGACTGGTGTTACTGACGGTCAGTTAGCTTTCTATGATGACGCAGGTGATAACTACGTCGTCCTTAGAGCGCCAGATACTTTAGGTGCAAACACTACATATAAGCTCCCTACTGCAGACGGTAGTGACGGACAGTATTTAACTACCGACGGTAGCGGTAACTTGAAGTTTGCTGGTGGCGGGACTAGAATAAAGATCCTACCTAAAGACTTCGTTGCAGACGATGTCGGCAGACCTGCTATGATAAACGATGCTAACATCGGGTCTAATAGTGTTCACTTAAAATCATTCGGCTCTGCTCCTGTTTATGTTTGTGTAGATATACCTCTTGGGTACAAAGCCACACACGCAATGATACATGGTAGTGATACTTCTCAGAATTACAAGGTGTATGAGGCAAGTATAGATTCAGGAACAATTACATCTAAGTCTTCATCAACAGCTATAGGGACTGAAGCTAACATTACCGATGTGACTGGATCGTCAACGAACTATTTATTTATCGAAGTAGAATCAGACGGAGAGTCCGATGAGTTCTACGGAGGGTATGTAACTGTAACAACTGCATAATGGCATTAGAAAATAAAAGATATTCAAGAATACACGCTAAGACTGGTTCCGACCTGACAAGGATGGAAACTAGGTTTAACAATAACGAGCATTCTGGTTTGGATGCATTCCCTGCGGAGTCGGCTTTAATGTATCAGATGCAAAAGATGCAGGAGGAGCTTGACTATCTTAGAGGTGAAATAAGCTCCAATAAAGACAAGTCTACATTCCCAGGTTTTGGAACGTCAAGCAGCACAGCGTTAAGAGGGAATACTACAACGATATCTTCATCACAAGCAAGCGCTATATTACTTAATACAGCTAAGGTTAGTCAGAACTTAAGAACTGCCAACCATACTTTACAGTTTGATGTAATAAACAGTAGAGGTAGTTACACACTTAGAATCACTGTTGTCGATAGCAGCGGAAGATCGCCTGTAACTAAAACAGCAGATATATCATTATCATAACATGTCAAAACAATCTACAACATCCAAGATTAAAAACATGCTCAAGAAGTATGGGCTTAAAGGTGTAAACAAAGCTAAGCGCACACCAGGTCATGCTACTAAGTCGCATATGGTGTTAGCTAAAGAGGGTGATAAGGTTAAGCTTATTAGATTCGGTCAGCAAGGGAAAGCTGTTGGTACTCTCAAGGGAACGGCAGGTAAACCTAAAGCTGGGGAGTCATCACGCATGAAAGCCAAGCGTAAGAGTTTTAAGGCTAGACATGCCAAGAATATTAAACGAGGTAAAATGAGTGCAGCTTACTGGGCTGACAAAGAGAAGTGGTAAATAAAGTATCTTTGTATTATGAAAGCTGTTTACAAAAGGGGAGGTAAGTTAAACGTTACTAAGAAGAAAGTATCTATCGATGCGCCTAAGGGATATCACTGGATGGAAGAGTCTGGTAGGTATTACCTTATGGAGGGGGATTACAAACCTCATCCTGGTGCAGTAGAGAAAGCAAAGTTTAAATTAGTTACACATAAGAAGTAATGAAGTTTAACCCTAAGTATACGAAAGGTAGTGCTGACGTTCAGAAGCGTAAGAAGCTTATGAAGCAGATCAGTGATATATACAAGAAGTATAGAGGGACCAAAGCTCAACGCAAAAAGAAAGGATTCCCTCCTGCTGTTGAAGCTAGACTGAAAGCGCTAATGAACAAAAGAGACAAGATATGAAAGCGATTAAGTTTAAAAAAGGAGGAATGGCTGGTCTTGACGCTGCACAGAAAGAAGTGTACCGTAGAGGCCTTGCTGCTTATATGAGTTCTGGCAACAGACCAAAGACATCACAGCATGCTTGGGCTATGGGGAGAGTGAAAAGTGCGTTCGGAAAGAAAGAAGCTGCTAAAATAAGAGCTAAAAAGAAGGCTAAAAAATAGTCTACTGTTTAATCAATATATTTGTAAAAATTTAATTCATGGAAAATCAAGAAGTTATGGAGGATAACGCACCAGAAAATGCGTCTATCCAGTTCCTAAGTGACGAAGAAGTTCAAGCTGCTCAGCAACCAGTTCAACCAGAACCAGTTATAGAACAGCTTCAAGAAGTTACTGAGGAAGTACAGCAGGTATCAACGGAACCTGTTCAAGAAAATGTTGACGTAATAGAAGAGCCTGTTCAACAAGAAGAGGCTCAACCTGATTATAGCGACGAAGACATTGAGTCTGCAGTCTTTTCATACCTAAGCGAAAGGCTGGGTAGAGACGTTAGCAGTCTAGATGAATTCAACGCACCACAGCAACAGAGTGTGCTTGACGAACGTGTAGAGGCAATCTCTAGGTTCGTTAACGAAACGGGTCGTGGCCCAGAGGATTGGTTTAGGTACCAGCAATTGAATGCTTCCGAAATGGATGATTTAACTGCTATTAAGCTTCAGATGTTATCTGACTACAACAACCTATCTTCTGAGGAGCTAGACACGCTAGTTAACAGTAAGTACAAGTTAGATCCCGATCTTCATACTGAAGAGGAGGTGAAGCTGTCTCAGTTGCAACTTAAGCTCGACGCTCAGTCTGCTAAGGGTAAGATAGAACAAATGCGCAATTCTTACGCTGCCCCTACTCAGACAGAGACAGAGAGTGATGAATCTTTTATCGATGATCAGTGGGTGTCTAATATGCGTACTAAACTCCAAGATTTACAAGGACTAGAGTTCGAGTTACCTAATGGAGAGAAATTCCAGTACGGATTGACAGATGAATACAGATCAGAGCTAGGAGATAAAAATACTCGCCTTGACGAGTTCTTCGATCCTTACGTGCAAGAGGATGGAAATTGGGATTATGATAAGCTCAACATGCACCGCACCGTGATAGACAATATCGAAACGATTGTACAGTCTGTTTACAAGCAAGGCATGTCAGACGGCCAGCGAGGTCTCGTGAACCGTGCAGCTAACGTAAGTACCAATAGTCCAAATCAAGGGGTTGCACAACCCGAATCAAATGCTCTAGCAGATCAACTTAGAAATGCTTTGGGGCTCAATAGAGGGTTTGGTTCAAATTCTTAACTATTGAAAAAATTATAAAAACTTTTAACTATGGCTTTTGCTAAAGAAAATGCTACTGCTACGAACTTAAGTCCGAAGCAGTTAGATGCTACACCAGCGAATTACACTTCGCTTGGTTCACTTATCGATCCGACTAAACCAGATGTTCGTGATCTATACATTCAAACTTTCGGTGATCAAGGTATCACTGGTCTTCTAGACGTTACTGGTGCTAAGCGTTCAGCTGGTACTGCTGACGAGGTACATTGGTACGAAGAAGGTCGTATTAACAGAAGAATCAAGATAACTACTCAAGCTGACGGAACGCACTCTATTGTTGATGGATTTGGTCTTGACGTTAGTGAAAGCTTCGGAGCTGAAGATGTTCTTCAGGCTAACGACGTTATCTTAACTGCTGGTGGTCAGAGACTTCTTGTTCAGACTGTTGGTACAGGAGACACTGATACTTTCACTGCTGCTCGTTTAGACACTGGAACTATTGTTGTTGAAACAGCTGCTGACGCTGTTGTTATTGGTAACGCTTACGCACAGGGAACTGGGCAACCAGCGAAGCCATTCGAAATGGATCTAGTTCTTCGTAAGAACCCATACATCATCACTAAGGAGACTTTCCACGTTAACGGTTCACAGGCGACTAACATCGGTTGGTTAAACGTAAACGGCCAGAACATGTGGTACCTGAAGGGTGAAATGGACGCTCGTAAGAAGTTCATGAACTCTCGTGAGAGCATGCTTGTTTTCGGACAAACTACTCACTCTGGTGGCGCTCCTGCTGCTGGATCTGTAACTGTTGGTTCTACTAAGGTTACTGGTTCTGAAGGTTACTTCCAGGCTGTTGAACAAAGAGGTATCGTGTCTGCTACTGCTGCAGACCAGGACTTCAACTCACTAGCTGACCTAGACAGCATCCTTATCCTACTTGATAAAGAAGGTGCTCCTGCTGAGTACGCTATGTACACAGACAGACAGACTTCTTTAAACATTGATGACATGCTTGCTTCTGGTGTTGCTACTCAGAATACTGCTGGTCTAGCTGGTCAGTTCGGTGCGTTTAACAACGACGCTGATATGGCTGTAGCTCTAGGGTTTAAATCATTCACTCGTGGTGGATACACTTTCCACAAGCACGACTGGAAGCTTCTTAACTCTGAGTACCAAGCTGGTCACACTACTTACCAGGGAGCTCTTATCCCTCTTACAAATGTTGTTGATCCTAAGAATGGTGGTTCTAACCCATCACTTGAGATGAACTACAAGGCTGCTGGAAACTACAGCCGTGAGATGGAGCACTGGGTTGAAGGCGGTGGAGTACTAGGATACGCTACTAACGGAGAGGACTTAGCTAAGTTCCACTACCGTTCAGAGTGTAACCTTTGTGTACGTGCTGCTAACCAACACGTTGTTCTTAAGGGTAACTAATTAACCTGAAGTGACGAGGAGGCCCTTAGGGGCTTCCTCTATCTTCCTAAAACTTTTAATAATGGCAGATTTTTTATTCCCACTATATCCAGACGGATCAGCAGATGCTATTACGGTATCTGGAACTAACACAGTGATATCTATCACTAGTTACTTGACGAAAATTACTGGTGCTAATGCAGACGACAAGGCTTCTTTACCAAATGGTCTTAAGGCAGGTCAAATGAAGAAGCTTCAATATGTTGCAGAAAGCGCAGGCGGTGATGATTGTGATGTAACTCTTACGAGCGCTGAGTCTACCTCTCTAGATGTTATTAGAATGACAACTCTTGGAGACTACGCAATTTGTCAGTGGACAGGATCTTATTGGAAGATTCTAGAGCTAGGCAATGAGGCAGGTAACATGACAACACCTACTGTTGGATAGCACTGATTATTCAGACTAATTATGGTAATTGAGTTTGGGCTTCGGCCCTTACTCTCTTATCTTTCTT
>CAACVD010000604.1_pt1 | contig 17404 bp, 21 predicted proteins | sample 2381771 | NCBI WGS metagenome assembly CAACVD01 (sample SAMEA5211965, study PRJEB30684) | marine metagenome | biome: Marine; feature: Epipelagic; material: Water | collected 2015-10-15 | depth 15 m | reverse complement strand
ATTTTGTTAATAGTAAAACAGATGTATATAAATTAAGTGAATTTGTTTATGCTGTTGTTGAGAATTTTAAAGCAGGTATATACAATGCAGTTCATAGTAATGCTCTTTCAACTAAAGAGGTTGTAGAAATATTAAAAGAGTATGATTTAGATAACGAAAATTGGACCTTTATACCTTATGCAGAATTAGATATTAAAGCTAATAGAAGCAATTGTGTATTAGATAATAGTAAATCAGAAGAAGATTTTAATTTTGAATGGAGTGATGAAGAAACATATATCAGATTGAATGCATCACTGATATCAAATAGAAAGAATTGGAATGCAAAAGAATAATTATAATAAAGAAATAGTTGGATTCACTGCGGGTAATTTTGATTTATTACACCCAGGTTATATCTACACGTTTGAAGAAGCTAAAAGACATTGCGATAAATTTTTAGTTTTCTTACAAAGAGATCCATCGCAAACAAGGTATACAAAATATAAACCTGTAGTACCTTATTATGAAAGATACAAAACATTAATGGCTATTCAATATATTGATGATGTGTATATGTACCAAACAGAGGAGGATTTATTTAAACTTATACAATTTTTTAAACCAGATATTAGAATTTTAGGTGAAGATTATATTGGTAAACCGTTTACTGGCGATGATTTACCACCGAGAGTTATATATACTACAAGATCTCATGAGTGGTCGACGACGAAAATTAAAGATCTAATTACTAGACAAACAATTAAACAAAATCCAGATATTTTAAAAGATAATGAGTAAGAATATTTTAGTTACAGGGGGGTACGGTTTTATAGGTGGTAATTTTATCCGATTTTTAAAGGATAATTTTCCAGAATATAAAATTACTAATATAGATAAAAATGGTTATGCTTCTAATCCAGACTATATAAAAGGTTTATGCGATGAAGATTATGAAATAGACTTAGGTAGACATACCGAAGCACTAAAAGATTTATTTTCTAACTGTGATAAATTTGATTATATTTTTCATTTTGCAGCAGAGTCTCATGTAGATAATAGCATTTCCGGTCCTTCAGAGTTTGTTTATTCAAATGTTCTTGGTACACAAAATTTATTAGAACATTTCCGTAAACAAGAATATGGTAAATTCATTCATGTAAGTACTGATGAGGTTTACGGGCATTTAGGTTACGACGATCCATCATTTATTGAAGATAGTCCTATTGAACCGCGTTCTCCATATGCTGCAAGTAAAGCATCTAGCGATCTCTTATGTTTATCATATATTAATACATTTAAAAGTAATATATGCATAACAAGATGCTGTAATAATTACGGTCCTAATCAACACCAGGAAAAATTCATACCTACTATTATTAATAGTTTAAAAAACGGTAAAAAAGTTCCAGTTTACGGTGAAGGTCTAAATGTCCGTGAATGGATTCACGTTTATGATCATTGTTTAGGTATATGGGCAGTTGGTACGAAAGGTAAAAAAGGTGTGTATAATATAGGTTCTGGTTATGAACTATCAAATATTGAATTGGTTGATATAATTTGTAAAGTAATGGGTAAAGATTTAGATGAATCAGTTGAATTTGTTGAAGATAGATTAGGTCATGATTTTAGATACAGTATAGATAGTAGTAAAATTGAAGATGAATTATTATTTGAAATAAATTACCCAGATTTTCAACAAGAAATTGAAAAAGTTATAGAATATTATGAAACTCCGACAGGGTGATATATATGCTTGTCATCACGGACCATATGCAGGTCAAATGTTCTGCTTTATAATGAGAAATAAAAAGGAACATACATATAATTTTCTTAGAATGCCTGATATGGTTACAACAAAAATACCTCAGAAAGATTTTGATAATGGAATTTCAAAAGAAATTATCAAATTTGTTGAAAAGGTACCGAAATATGTTTTTAAAGTGATTGAAATGCAATATAAAAAAAATGAAAATACTGACAATAGACGGAAACAATCTAGTACATAGAGTTTACTGGGTTGCTAATAATATAAAGAACGTTAAGGAAAACTATCATGTTTACATGTTTTTGAATTCTGTTAAAAACTATGTAGAAACTTATAAGCCTGATAAAACATATATGGTATGGGATGAAAAACCTGATTATAGACCTAATAAACGTAAAGAACTTCTGGAAGAATATAAAGGTAATCGTAATAAAGATTACAATGTTGAAGTTCATAGTGCTAATGAAATAATAAAAGAGCTTTTACAGTATATTGGCATACCTTCTATATTTCCTAGAGAGTATGAAGCAGATGACGTTATAGGTATCATTAATGAAGAAGCTAAGAGAGAAAGTGTTAGTAAATTTTATTTAACTAAAAAGCAATTTCGTCATATAATTGTAACTGTTGACAGAGATTTATGTCAATTAGTCAATGAAAGGGTTTCAGTTTATGACCCTATCCGTAAATATGAAATTAATAATGAAAACTTTGAGGATAAATTAAATTATAAAAGAAATGACTTTATAAAGGTAAAAGCATTACAAGGAGATAAGAGTGATAATATACCAGGTATCAAAGGTATGGGTAAGGTTAAGACAGATAAGTTTTTAAAAGGTGAAGTTGAATTAACTGAAAAAGAAAAAGAGGTATATAATAAAAATTTACAATTAGTTAAACTTACTAATGATCCTGAAGAAGTAGATTATGTTAAAAAGCAAATATATAATGCTAATTTTAACACTTATTGGGATAAGTTTATAGATAGATGTAAAGAGTTAAAATTTAACAATATTTTAAATAAAGATACTGTATGGTATAGTGCTTTCTTTCAAGATAATAGATTAATTAACTTACTATCATAAATAATTATATGGATACAAGTAATCAATTTATAAACCCAAATCAGATTAGATCCCCTTTTACAGGAGAGACTGCAAGACCAGTTTATAACACATATAAAGCTGATGGTAAAACTTACGAACAAGCAGTTATTTCTGACCCAGTAACTGGACATATCATTAAAAAAGGTTTAGTTAGTATTAAAAACACTGAAACTGGTGAAATTATACAAGATTATCAATCTGTACTTTCTAAAAGCAATACCCAGCAACATAGTAGATAGTCTTGATATTTTTTAATTATATTCTATAATTAGAATATGATATCTGTACCTGAGCAGTATGTAGTAAATGTATTATATGAAAATATCTATAAGATAAAGTATAATAAGTACAATAAAACATATAACGGTTGCTGCCCTATCTGTAGAGAAGGTAATTCATGGGGTAAGAAAAAACGTTTTTATTATATACCTAATAAAGAATTAGCTTTTTGTCACAATTGTGGTTATAGTAAAAAATCTTTAGGGTTTGTAATGGATGTTACAAATAAACCTTTACATTTCATCGTTAATGAAATAAAAGAATTTGATACTGAAGTAGTTATTGAAAATAAAAAAGAAACGGTAGAAGAAAAGAAAATAATAGATAAAAGTTTACCTGAAGATTGTATAAATTTATCTGATACCAGTCAAATAGAATATTATAAAGATAACACAGCAGTAAAAGAAGCTCTATCAATAATCAATAAAAGAAAATTAGATAAAGGTATTAATAAACCGAAAACTTTTTATATATCTTTAAATGACCCGGTACATAAAAATAGATTAATACTTCCATTTTATAATGAAATAGGGGAAATTATATTTTATCAAAGTAGAGGATTATTAAGAAAAGATCTTTTTTCAAAACCGAAATATTTAAGTAAAGTTAATGCTGAAAGGAGTTTATATGGTGTTCAGAATATTGATTCATCATTAGAACATATTTTTATATTTGAAGGTCCTATAGATAGTTATTTCTGTAAAAACGGTTTAGCTACTTGCGGTATTACTGAAAATAGTAATAGAATGTTTACATCTTTACAAAAAGACCAATTAAATAAACTTAATTTATATGAAAAAATTTATGTATTGGATAATCAATGGTTAGATAAAGCAGCATTGAATAAAAGTATCATACTTTCTCAAAATAATGAAAAAGTATTTATATGGCCTAAAGAGTTAAAAAAATATAAAGACTTTAATGAAATTTGTGTAAAATTAAATAGAGACATAATAAAACCTGAATTTATATTAAAAAATACATATTCAGGTCTTAAAGCTAAAATATTATTAACTGAGATTAAAAATAATTGTTAAGCATCTTTTTGAACCGCTGTGGTAAACCCTGAAGCTCTTTTACCAGTTGCCATAAAATCAGCATATTGATTTAATAATTTCAATTGATCTGTTATATCATTTAATGCTTTTTCAATCTTTTCAACATCTAAATTTGATTCTTCATCTTCGAAAGGCTGCGTTTCTAAAGTATCATCTTCTGGTGCTTCTTCAGGAGCATATTGATCATTATCATCTTGTTCATATTCTTCATTTTCAGCAGCTTTTTTAAGAGCAGCATCTCCCACTTTTTTAAGTTGTTCAGCTGATAAAAAATTAAGAGCTTTAATAATACCTTCCAAACCAATACCAGCTGTTTTAGAAGCAATACCGACACCTGCTAAACCAACTTTACTAGCTGCTTTACCTACTGCTGGAGCAGCAGCTTTTACGGCTTTACCAGTCCCTTTAGCTAATGAACCCACAGCTCCAACCCCTGCTTTAGCTATATTACCAAACATACCTTCATTTACTTGACTATATGCTTCTGCTATTAATTGTGAATCTTTATCTTTCATTATACGTATTTATATTTAGGATCGTTTGCTCCAGCTAGGTAGCCTTTTAAAATTTCACTTAAAGATGATATTTCCATTGCAACTCTTGCAATTTTTTTCGTTTCAGCATTTGAAATGCTATCAAACAAAGTATCATCTTCTGCCATATTAAGTTTAGTCTGTACACTATTATCAGTACCGTTTAAATAACTAGAAAATTTATCCATTTCATTAATCCAGTTATATAATTCATCATACATTTCTTTCTGTGTACCTGTTATAGATGTATCTTGTGGAGCATCAACATCAAAATCCTCTGCTCCAGTACCATCATCTAATGTTGTTTCTAATGCTTCTGCATCAGTTATTTCATCATCCTGTTCTTTTATCAGTTTACTAAACCTTTTTGTGTATAAAGTCATATTAATATTTATAAATATTTGTATGCATTCTAAAGTAAAATTGAATGATTTTATTAATCAATTAAACGAAGACTATGGTCCATCAGAAATGATACCCGACGTAAATAGACAACAAATGGGTATGAAAACTGAAGTACCATCAAAACCTTCATCGGTTAATGATATAATGAGCAAACATTATCGTTCAGATGTATCTCCAGAGAACATACCTTACCCTCTTAATGATTTTGATAATATAGCAGCAGATGCTTATGTTAATATACAAAACTTAGAAGACTTATTAAAAATAGCTAAAACAAATGCTGTTATAAAAAATAAAAAGAGTATAGATAGTATTACAAAGGAATTATTAAAACTAAAAAAGAATTTAGTTGATATCTCCGGGAAAGTAGTTAAAATAAAATAATGAGAAAAATTTTAGTATCATTTGGACTTACTGGATTGGTAAGTACTTTATTTGCATTATTGTTTAAAAGTATTGTAGTATTTTTTATTGCTTTTATTTTACAAATTTTATTTTTTTATATCTTTAATACTATATATGAAAATTTTCTGATTCAAAAAGCAGTTAAAATGCAAATTGAATTAGAAAAAAATACTAAAAATAACTTTACTAAAGTTTTATGTCCTTGCGGAGAAAATAACCCTCAAGATGTTAAATTATCGTTAAATGAAGATACTATATACAATTGCTCAAAATGTAAAAAAGAAGTTAGAGCCACTACTAATATAGGCACTACTTTAATTACAACGCCATTATATACCGATGAAAATGCAAGATAATTACGATAAACATTTTAAAGAAGTAAAAAACTCATTTTCATTAGAACAAAAAAAAGAAAATATTTCTTTAGATGATATAATAGAATTTTTAAAAGGAAATAATTTTGAAGATAATCAAAATATAGATGCTGGTTTAATATATCAAAAAAATAAAGATTTGAGTTTTATAGATAGTTTTTTTAAATCTATTATAAGTCAAATTCAAGAAATGCAATCTAAAGATAATAATAAATCTGATAAATTTTTATTTAATACCAATAAAAAAATATTAGAAAATAATTTAAATTCTATTCGCGAAATATTTAAAATTTATGATTTAAAAGAAGAAAAAATATTTTATTTTCTATTAGGAACTATGATACAATATATATATGAATCAAAAGAAAGAAAGACTTGAAGAAAAATATAGTATTGATTTTTTAGCTAGATTTGCTTGTTTGTATGAAGGGGTAAATGTAGCTTGCGCAAGGGCAGAAAAATTAGGTTATAATACTGAAAAAAGTAATGTTTGGATAAAGCCTACAGCTTTACAAAAATATATCAATGAAAGATATTTAGATATGAAATATGATATGGAATTGTATAAAAAAGGAATTAATACAGATGAAATTTATCCCTGGGACCAAGTTTATTAATAGAACTAAATCTAATACAAAATTCTTTAAGCCTGGCAAACTTTATATTTTACATAATATAAAAGGTTGCGGAAAATATATAGAATATGAATTTAAAGTAGATAAAGAGATTAATTCTGTAAAATTTGAAAGTGCTGAACAAGCTGATGAATGGTTAGAAAAAATTAAAATTTAATAATAATCTCCATATACATCAGTGTCATTTTGAGACATATCGAAAACTTCATTCTTACTAATATCGTCAATAATATATTCATCATATTGATCTTTTTTTCGTTCAGTTGGTTCATTAGTACCTCCACTTAATCTACCTGCTATACTATCTTCATAAACTTGTTGATTACCAGAGATTCCTGAACCTATAGTACTAAAAGGTATATTTGGTTCAAAGCTATAATCTAAACGTTTAGCTTTAAGTAAGAAAACGTAATGACCTCCTAATTGATTCATTAAATTAATATCTTGATCTAATTTTTCAGTAACTTCAAAATATTTCGGTTGCCTTTCACTCGGCCTATCATTACCATATTCGCTTAATTGAAAAATATCTCCAGCTTTAGGTTCAATTATATTAAATTGATTTTCATATGCAGGTAATGTATTAAAATTATCATAAAAACTTGATATGTGTATATAAGCGGTAATAGCATCATCACTTTCAAAGCCAAATTTACTTAATTCAATAGCATTTTCATTTAATGTTACAGCTAATACCATATCTTTAGGCTCAGCAAATATTTTTGTAGTTTCTTCTCCATAAAAATTATCTGCACTTAAAAGATTATAAGTGTTAACATAATATTTTACTTTTGTACCATATTGATTTATTTGCTCTCTCCACCAATTAGAAAATAATATTCTTTCACTACCTTGTATTGATTTATCACTAAATCTGAAACATGTTTCATCGGTTTGAACTATACCTGGGTATTGTGGATTAGTTCTCAAAGTAGGGTCATAAGTTGCTTGACCTAAAATAGTATCCGTATTTGACTCCCCATTATCTAATGACATGACCATTGTTTTTTGTGGTTCTATTTCATTTGTTCTTGTAACTGAAAAAGGTATATTATCTACTAAGCCAACTACAAAATTACCATTTAAAGGAGAATTATCAATATCTTCAGCTTCTACTCCTGATATTGAATATGGTACTAAAGTATTATTAGGTACATTTACCGATGAAAGCGTTATATTAAACGAAGATCCTTGCTCAGCACTTAAAACTGATGAAGTAATTGAAAATTTTGATGTACCATCATCAGTTATATCTGCTTGGTATAAAACATAAGGTAAACCTCCATGTAAACTATTTTTATCATCCCATAAAACATCATTAAAATCTACAGGTTCATTATTATTATAGAAATATTGATCTTCTTGAATACCTACTTTATTTTTTATCCAATTTTTTAATTCTCTCCATGTCCAGTTTCTATGATGTTGTAAGATAGTAGCTAAAATACCTACTGATACAGGATTTGCAGCACTGGTTCCATTCATAAGTCCATCTGATGAACTCAAAGCAGTGTTAAGAGTACCTACTTTATTATCATACCTTATTGTGGAGTTAGCAATTCCGCTACGACCGTCGAAAAAATTTAAAGCGGCTAATGTATCATCAGCTGTTGCATAAACATCAATACTATTACCTTTCATAGAATAAGATACAGCTCTTTCTTTATTATCTTCTGAAAATTGACTATCTAAAGCGCCAACCTGTATACAAGGGTAAACTAGTTTACCGTTTTCAAAAAATTGACCTGCATGTGCGGGAAAACCTCTCCTATTAGAATAAGCTATAGCATCATAACCTTCTAATGTATATTCTGAATCTCCTATTTCAGTACTTAGAGTTTTCATAAACATGTTGTTAAAATTAGGATGATCACTATTTACCGTTTGCATGTTAGAGTTACCAGCTGCAGCTGTCCATATAACATTTGATTCTACTAATTCATCAGCTGCTTGAGTTAAAGGGTTATCTTTAAATGGAAAAATTAAACCACGCTCAATATTACTGGTATATTTAGTAGAATTTTTACCTGAAAAATCATATAATTTATCTCTCCAATTTAAAAAAGAAGCAGTGTTTAGAGGATCATTACTCAGGTACCCCCAACTATTATTGACAATCATTGGATTTTTATCATTTGTTTCGGTATTATCTGGTTTAGTATTATGATAAATTTTCATCATATCTATAGTAGGCTCAACTACTAATGAGCTATTATTATAATCAAGTAACCACATTGCAGACCATTTATTACTATTATATGCCATGCCATGTGTTCTACCATACGCTAAAGAAGCAACCCTTGTACCATGGGCACTAAATAATGATCCACCGTCAAAAGGATTAGAAGATGGTGAGCCGTTATATGTGTTTCTATCAAACGTAACACCTCGAGATGTTACATTCTCGTCAACATATTCTTTTAAGGGTACAAAACCGAAATCATTATCTCCAGTTGCACTACCACCGAAAGTATTACTTACAAATTTTCCAGACCTTGCAGATAAAGAATTGGAACTCCACCAATCAATAGCAGCAGTTTCAAGAGCAGTATATGTACCATCCCATCTATATGTAGTTTTATCAGGGTTACCTATAAAAAACTCTCTATCTATTACCATTGGAGCATCAAAATATAAATCTAAAAGTTGGCAAGTACCTGATACTGATAATAAATTACCTGTTTTATAATCTTTAGGATTTTCAGCATTTATAGTATTAGAATTAAACTCAGGATGCCCAAACCATACCCCATCATCATAAACTAAAACATCTACATTTTCTCCACCGCCTCTGTTTAATAAAGGATTAGAGGAAGGAGTAGTTACAATAGTTTCATTATTTGATAAATTATTAACTACCCAAGGGTTATGTTTAAACATACTTCTATAAATTTGAGACGAAGCTTGATTTAAAGCAGATAGGGCAGGACCTGGATCGTATGATTCTGCACTGTTATAGGGTATTTTACTTTGAATGTATTCAGTCGAATTTTTAAAATCTTGATAGTTATTAGTAGGTGCTGATGACAAATTGTATTTTAAATTTGTCATAGGTATATCAAAAAGTTCAGGTTTACCGTAATGAGAAGGATTATATGAAGGGCTTAATTTAACATAATTAATTTTAGGATGTTTTTCTAACATTAATGCTTCATCATCTGTAAGCTCATATACTGATCTATATTTACTATGCTTACAATCATCTATACAGTTACAAGGTCTAGAAGGTATACAATCTTCATTACAATTGTAAGTCAATAAATCATGAATACACTGCCAATCTTCACAACATTTTACACCTACTGTATATTTTTTTAATATCATTTCTCTATAATAAATTTATTAATTTTATCATCAAAATAAAGTTTAATACCCGTGCTTCCTAATTTTTTTACCTCACCTTTAAAAGGTATAACATTATATATGTCTCTTATATAAGTTAAATCATTTGAATCACATATTTTCTTACCTTTAGCTTTCCTCAACATTTCAATTTTAGGATTACTTGAAGGATCTGTTTTAACATAATCAGGTACTAAATTTAGATGTTTTCTTCTATAGTTTCTATCGTGGTCAGTATAACCTCTTCTATGTCTATGATTGGTAAAAAATTTTGCAAAAGTGTCCACGAAAATATTTAAGCAAAAAAAAAGCTGGCGTAAACCAGCTTTAATTTTAAATCTTACTTTTGATTAATTATCACCGAATAAATCAGCTCCTACAACTAAACCACCAACTTTATTTGAACCAGCTGAGATTTTATCTGGGTTGCCTTTCTTTTGGTTAACTAATGCATGACCTTCTTCTTCTGTGCTTGAATGTGTAATGGATGGTTTTGAATTTTTACCGCCTTTACCTTTTTTAGCTTTACTACTTACTACACTTTTAACAACGTTTGAACCTGAAGAGATTGGTGTTGGGTTTCCACCTTTTTGATTTACCAATGAATGACCATGATCCTCAGCATCTATTGCTTCTTTATGAGTTTTATCATCATCTTCATCTTCATCATCATCATCATCTTCTTCATCTTCTTCCATTTCATAACCTTCACCATCCTCATGTTCCATATCTTCATGTTCCATGTCTTCAGCATCATCATCATCTGCTTCATCGTCTGGTTCGATTTGAGCTAAAATCTCTTTAAGAGCTTTAACATGTTCAGCACCTAATGTTACTGTGACTTCTTCAGATGCTTCAACATCAATATCGCCGTCACCGTCAACATCTACTCCAAGAGCTTCGAGCTCTTGATGCTCTTCACCCATTTCTTCATTCATTACGTTTTCAAAAAGTTTGTCAAAAGTTGATTTCATATAATTATTTATAGACTCTTTCACCTTTTTCTTTAGTTTTTTATTATATTTTTCATCTGAATAATTATCTACGTTATATGCATTATCATCTTTTGCTGTTATAGGATCGATTGGCTCTTTTAAACCTTCAATTTCATCTATTTCAGTCGTTTCTTTATTCTGGATATCTTGAGCTTCTTTACTATTCATATCTACTGGCCCTTTACCAGGTTTTGTACCAGGTAAGCCACCCTTCATATTTCCAGATTTAGCAGCCTTGTCACGGGCTGATACTTTTTCATTAACAATGTTATCATTGTATGTATTCCAAATTTCAGTTAGAGTATTTACTCGAGTCATGTAAATATTTATAGCAACATGCCAAAAGATAAACAAAATTATATGAATAACCCCAATCTACCGGTAGTAGGGGCTGAATTCGAATATACACCTAAAATGGTAAATGACCTTAAAAAGTGTCAAAAAAACATTTTATATTTTGCAGAAAACTTTTTCTATATAGTATCTTTAGATGAAGGTAAACAAAAAATAAACTTACACCTTTGTCAAAAAAGAGCTTTACGTAAAATGCGTGATAATCGCTTCTTTATATTACTAGCAAGCAGACAAATAGGTAAAACTACTATGATGACGATATATGCCTTATGGGTTGCTTGTTTCAATTCTGATCAAAGGATACTTATTGTAGCTAATAAAGAAGGCACTGCTATAGAAATAATGAGTAGAATAAGACTAGCTTATGAGGAGTTACCTAATTGGTTAAAACCTGGTGTGAAAGAATATGGTAAAACATCTGTTGTATTAGCAAATGGTACAAAAATAGGTATATCCACCACAACTGGTACTGCTGCTCGTGGTCAATCTGTAAATTGTTTAATTTTAGATGAGCTTGCTTTTATTGAACCACATTTAGTAGATGATTTTTGGAAATCAGTTTACCCAATTATTTCATCTTCTAAAAAATCTAAAATTTTTATATCATCAACAGCTAATGGTACTGATAATTTGTTTTATAACCTTTATTCCGGAGCTGAAAATGGTGAAAACGGGTGGGCTTATGATAAAATTTTATGGAATGAAATACCTGGTAGAAATGAAAAATGGAAACATGATACTATTTCCTCTATTGGTAGCCATGAAGCATTTCAACAAGAATTTAATTGCGAGTTCATAACTAGTGGTGAAGCATCGTTAGATGATGAATTATTTGAAAGACTAACCTCGCAAGCTTCAGACCCTTTGTTTGTATTTGATGATGGTAAATATTTACTTTGGGATCAACCTAAGGATGGTCGTATATATATAGCAAGTGTAGATACATCAGAAGGATTAGGTAAAGATGCATCAGTAGTTCAGATATTAGATTATACAGATTTAACTAATATAAATCAAGTTGCAGTTTATCATAATAATGAAATATCACCTTATAATTTTACAAATAAAGTGTATGAAATATTACAGCATTGGGGTAACCCTCTAGTTTGTATTGAAAGAAATAATAGTGGAGGGCAAGTTGTAGATATTTTAAAAAATAACTATGACTATGAAAATATTGTATCGTGGGGTTCATCTTTAGCTGGTAAAAGTAAAAGTATGTTAGGTATAGTAGCTCATACTAATACAAAATATAAAGGTGTTATGAACATGAGATATTGGATTAATGAATTGGAAGCTATGAAAATTAATGATATAAGATTAGTTAAAGAGTTGAAAAACTATGTAAAAGCACCGAACGGTACATGGAATGCAAAGAAGGGATATCATGATGATTTGGTAACCTCACTCATGTGGAATCTTATTATACTAGTAGATGAAATAGTAGATAAATATTTTGAAGTAACGAAAAAAGATAAAAATAACAGACCTTTAGAACTTCAGCAATTTGATTATGGTATTAAATATTTTATGGACCCTACTTCTTTGTATACAAATGAAAAGGAAGGTTCATCAACAGTTATGCCTATTATTATAGGCAATTCTCAAAATACTAATAGCGATATAACAAATTTAGAACAACAAGGATATAAACCATGGCAGCCGTAAATCAATCACAACTCAATAAAGCAAGATTAGATAAATTTTTACTTGTTTTAAATTTACCACCTGTTTTGAAGGATATAAGTAATGATTATTTAGGAAGTAGAGAAAATACAGGTATTATTGAAAATAGTTTACAATTTTCAGTATACGGTTCAGTAGTACCAAGTGTAACAGTTCCGGAAATATCGCAAGGATACGCTGGTCAATTTTATAAAGTTTCATCTCATACAAGACCTGCTTATGAGAATGTTTCAGTAAATTTTACAGTAGATAATGAATTTAATAATTATTGGGTATTATATAAATGGTTAGATTTTTTAAACGATGAAAAACTTTCAAAATTTAATGCTAAAGAATTAGCTAATATACCTAACTTAAGCCCTGCAGTAAAAAGTACTGATGATTCCCTTTCACCACCCAGTTTATATCAAGCTGATATATCATTAATAGCAAAAGATGAATTTGATCAAAATAAAGTTAAATTTACTTATACGAAAGCTTTTCCTGTGTCTTTAGGTGGTATTTCTTACAATTATCGTACTCCAGGTGAAGTGGAAACTACGTTTGAGTTTGCTTTTTCACAATTACTGGTTGAATTGTTATAATTTTATCTCGAGAAGATATAAATAATAATATATGGCTAGAACAATACAATCTCCCGGTGTAGAAATCAAAGAAATAGATCAAAGTTTGCGCCCAGTATTACCTGCTGGGACAAATGTCTTAGTTGCAGGTTTTTCTGATAAAGGTCCAACAGACGAAGTAATTACAGTTACAAGTCAAAGTGAATTTGAACAAATTTATGGTATTCCAAGAACACCAGCTGAAAGATATTTTTATCATTCAGTAAGACCTCTATTTCAATCGCCAGCTAACATACAAACATATAGATTACCATATGGATCGAATAAAGGTGTAGGATTTGGTAATAATTATGGTGCCTTAGCATACCCTGCTAGTGCTATTGATATTAGTAATGATAGTGATAGATCATTTGGTAGATCACTTTCTACATTTTCTCAAGAAACATCAGGAGTTTTATATTTGGTAGGTAAACCAACTCATATTGAATTATCACAAGAACAATATTTTGACATTTTACAGCAAAAAACATTTAATTTTGAAGATACTGGAGCTACAACATCTACATTTAGTACCAGTGCTGATTTAGGTAAAGCTGCTTTATTAGTTTTAAATAAAGGACAAACAACGATTGATGAAAAATTTGAAGGTTTTTACATAGGTGCATTAGATAATACAAATTTAAATCCAGCAACAGATTTTGACGGTGTTTTATCGGTTGAAACTATTGCTAGTTCAGCAACTACAAAAAATTATCTAACGTTACCAACAGCAAGATTAGATTTCTCTCTTTCATCTGTATCTGATAATAATACTAGTACGTTTGGTCAAGATGACGATAGTATATCAGAAGTAATGGAAAATCTTAGTCAATTTGATATTACAGATGATGCTTTTGATGATACAGTATCGTTAGGATTATTTAGATTAAGACAATCACCTTTTTCACCTGATACTATTAAATTAAATTTTGTATTAGCAGAAAGTTATGTAGGTTCATTTGATTATCATAGACAAATACAATCTCAAGATGGTGGTGCACCGAATAGTTTTTACATTGATACCAAAGAAGATTTTTCTCCTAATATCATGATATTAACAAATGATTTTATTTCTCATAAAAATGGTTCTACATATTTAGGAATAGATGGTAATCCAACAAATAAAGTAAGATTTACATCAAGTAAGTTTAGATCTGGTTTAGCTGATGAATCATTTAGAACATTATCTGCTGATTATGGTGCAACAAATGATCTTACAATAGGTGAACTAAATCTATTAAAAGGGCAATTAATAACTGCACAAACAATTTTAGGACCTGCTGATAGTATATTCCCTATCGGAGCTCATCAATCAGATAATCCAAGAACAAAAGAACTCGGTTCTATACCAAAGAAATTAGATAGATTATTTGATACAGTAGAAAATGTAGACCTTTTTGATATTGATCTTACAGTTGATGGAGGTATTTCAACGATAAATGCAGTAAAAGAATTTTCTGATAGAATGGAGCTAGGCACTACATTTGACGATACACTAAATGTTTCAGCTATAGAAGGTTTTTACACATCGGATATTATTAATAATCTAACAAGTGATGCTAAATACTTTAGAGCTGATTGGAAAACAATATTCGATAGATTTGCAGAATTTGCAGAAAAACGTAGAAAAGATCATATGTTTGTTGCAGATTTACCGAGACCTATTTTCTTGCAAGGTAAAAGTTTCTTAACTTTAGAAGATCCTAATAAGAACTTCTCATTAAACTTACTGAAACCTATTCAAGCTCATACAAGTATTGTTAATACAAGTTATGCAACAACATATGCACAGTGGGTAAGATTATACGATTCATATTTAGATGATCAGTTTTATGCACCGTTCTCAGGTTTTGCAGCAGCTGCAATGGCAAATACAGATGCCAATTTCCAACCTTGGTTTGCACCAGCAGGCTTTACAAGAGGTATTGTAACAGGAGTTAATGATTTAGCATTATATCCTAAGCAAAAGCAAAGAGATCAATTGTATAAGATATCTACAAATCCAGTAGCGTTCTTCCCTAATGAAGGTTTTGTAATTTACGGTCAAAAGACATTATTGAAGAAGCCAAGTGCATTTGATAGAATTAATGTACGACGACTATTTTTAAATCTTGAAAAAGCAGTTAGACAAACAGTTAAGTTCTTTATATTTGAACCTAACACATTGTTAACGAGAACAAGAGTATTGAATACAATTACACCTATTTTTGAAAATGCTAAAAATACAGAAGGATTATATGATTATTTGATAGTTTGTGATGAAAGAAATAATACTCCAACTGTTATTGATCAGAATGAGTTAGTGGTTGATATTTATCTCAAACCTGTAAGAGCAGCAGAATTTATATTAGTTAACTTTTATGCAACAAAGACTGGTACAGACTTTAATGAATTGGTTGGTTAATATAATATCTTAACTAAATATTATTATGGCAGACAGCAAATTATCAGATTTACCAGCAATAACACAATTAGCTAATGACGATGTTCTATATGTAGCAGACGTTTCGCAGAATGCGTCAAACAAAATTACATATGGTAATCTAATTAATACTAAGTTTACAACATTAGAAACTAATTTTGATACTGTATCAGCTTTAGCTAGAACTAATGAGTCACAGTTAGGTCCTATAAGGACTGAAGTAATTACACAAACAGGAAGAGAGGGGTTCTTCAACTTATCTATGGACCCTATTACAGTTACAACATCAACTGCGTTTAGAACTGCATTTTCTTTTGCTTATGAAACTGTAAGTTCAACCTGCCCTTCAGAATTTGAACTAGGGGATATTTTAACACCAACCTTTACCAATATTGGAGGTTTAAGTAGTTTACACGTTTATGCAGCACCTATAAGTTCTATGTCAATTCAATTGACTATTGTTAATAACGGTACTGCTGCTCAAACATTGACATCAAGCGGCGGGGTTAAAAATTTATACGTTAAAGTAGATTATAATAGGGCAACAACATAACAGAGATTAAATAATTACATGGCAGATACATCGCAAACAATTCAAGGTTTTTATACACAAGCACAAACTAAAGATTTTGCGAGAAATAATCTTTTTAGAGTGCTAAATATTAATTTCGGTACAGGTACAGAGGTTTCATTTGATGAATCTGATTTAGTTTACGCAACTACAGCAAGTTTACCTGGTAAAACAATAACATCTATACCTACTAACTACATGGGTTTACAGTTTAATGTTCCTGGTGTAGTTCAATACCCTGGTAGTGATAATTACACCATTCAGTTTAGAAGTGAAGAATCATATGGTTTAAGAGATAAATTCTTACAAGTTATTGAAGATACATTTAGCGATGCTGATAGTACTGGTAATTATTTTATGCCCACCACTGACGCTGTAATTGATTTAGTATTATTAGATAAAGAACTTAACAGAGTATCATCATTTCAGTTAGTAGGGGTAGCAATTAGAGAAGTAAGTGCTCCTGCATATGACGTTACAGGTACAGGTGAGATAGTTACTTTTGATGCCAATATATCGTATCATTATTTTAGAAAAACATCTTAATTTTTAAGCCGTACTTAAGTACGGCTTTTCTGTGTATAAATATTATTAATGCCAGGTATATTAAATTCAATAAACAATGCTATCCAAGGGGTATCTAATGCTACTAATAATTTATTAGGTGGGTCTGTAGCTCAACCAGGTTTATCTTTACTAGGTACTAATTTACCAGGTGTACCGTTAATAAGTATGAGAGATCATTTTCTTGATAGCTTGGGTCAATGGTCTAGCTCAATCCCTCTTAAAACTCAATTTATTATATTATTTGATAATTTTCCATTAGGATTAACTACAAATATATTAGATAATTTAGAACCTATTCAACATTCAACAGGTTTTGATATTAA
>CAACVD010000602.1_pt1 | contig 17429 bp, 30 predicted proteins | sample 2381771 | NCBI WGS metagenome assembly CAACVD01 (sample SAMEA5211965, study PRJEB30684) | marine metagenome | biome: Marine; feature: Epipelagic; material: Water | collected 2015-10-15 | depth 15 m | reverse complement strand
TTACTTCTTGCCCAGTAGCGTCAACAGATCCATTAAAGGTTGCATCATTAGTAACGCTAAGTTCGTCTGCTGTCACTAAGCCTGAGGATGTTATAGCCCCAGATGTAATGGTGCCTGTAACCGTTATCCCTGCAGCGGTTGTTTGTAGTTTTGTATTACCGTTATGGAATAGACTAACGCCACTTATAGACCCAGTAATCATGTTACTTGACCCACCTACTACTTTTATTCTTATGGACGTACTATCTAGTATTAAGTCGCCTGTATTGTTTTGTATTCTAGAATCAGAAACGTTATGCCATATTTGTAAATCATCAGCATTACCTAACTTTATTCTCTTACTATCAGCCATACTGATAGATTCAAGATTTGACGCATTTCTAGAGCTATCAATTATTGTGATACCGCCAACCTGATACCCTCCTAAAGAGGTATTAAAGTTTCCTGAAATAGCTACATTACCTGCTACTGAAAAGCCTGTTGATAAAAATCTACCTTTTTCAGAACCAGCTAACTGAAAGACTATATCGCCATTTACACCATTAAGAATATTGTTGGTTGCGTTATGGAATATCTCAAAATCTTGGCTAGTACCTAGCAGAATCTTGTTGTTGTCATTCATCTTTAGAGTAGTTACATTTCTTATCTCTCTACTGTTTAAAATGACATTTGTACCTGCTATTTGCAGATTGCCCAATTTAAGATTTGTATCACCATCCTGCTCGATTTCAAAGACCATATTTGATGATCCTGTATCGTGTCTGAATACTTGAAATGTATTATTGGTGTCATCATTATTGTCATCAATAACAAACCTAATATCTCTGGCAGAAAAAATTTCGACTTCTTTACCTGGTGCTCCATCTATCCTAAAAGCAGTACCATTACTGATTAAAGAACCGTCATCAAATGTAATACTATCGCCCGTACTTACGGCTATATCAGTACCACCAGTTGTATTACCGTTAGCTAGGATCTCGGCTAGGGTATCAACTGTACCTACCTGACTATCGACATAAGCTTTTATTGACTGTTGTGAGGCTACTGCTGTTGCAGAATTACTAGCCATATTGTCTTCATCTAAGAAAGCAGAACCTGACAAAGTACCGTTTAGGACAGGGCTAGTAAGCGTAGGGCTTGTGAGTGTTTTGTTTGTTAGGGTTTGTGTTCCTGTCAGCGTAGCAACCGTATTATCAATAGCAAAGGTAACTGAAGTACCTGTTGCATTAGAAGTTATACCTGTACCACCTATCAAAGATAGAGTTTGTGTATTAAGGTTGATGCCGATAGTAGCACTACCGTCAGATACATTTAAATTAACGGCACCTAGTGCTGATATGTTTTGAAAGTTTGTACCGTCCCAATACTGAAGTGTAGTGGTTGTAGTGTTATAGATAATCTGCCCAATATTGAAGTTGAGCTCGTCTCTTTCGGCTGTAGTAAGTTGTAAAGTGTTATCTGGATCAATAGACCCTAAGTTGATTTCTAGTGTTCTAACAAGCTGATTGAAGGTTTCAGCTGTTACGTTAGGCCCTGTAGCAAAGGGTAAGTTGGTTTGTAAGAGTTTAGCCACCCTTATTTTCTCCCGTCGGTTCTAAGATCTAGTCTTGTCGCCCCTAACCTCCATCCAACATCATTATTGCCAGAATCACCATCATTCGATTCTAAACGTAACACAAATTGTCTGCCTCTTGACCTAATAAATGCTTGTTGTGTAGTTGGAGAGATAACTGAACTTGACGTTTGTGCTAAAGAATCGCCTGGATAATTTCTTTGCTTAGTAATCATTTTGAGATTACCACTTTCTATAAACTTAATATCAGGAATTATTTTACTTAAAAAAGCAAAACTTTCTCCATCACCTAAGTCTAAGTCTGACGACTCTATAAACACACCAGTCATTTCTGATCCGTCGTCGTTGAAGCCAGTCTCATGTTCATATAAGTATGGAGCGCCAACGGCTTGTGGGAATGATTCGACACCAGAGTCTAACCAAGCAGTCCTCACCAACTGTCCGTAATACCAAATATTTGTAGCGTAGTTATAAATTACATAACGATTGATTTCTTCGTTATCGTTCACACCTTCTTTTTTAGAAGGATAGAACCACCCTACCTCATTATGTTCTTTGTTTGTAAAACCAAATACTTTGTAGGCTTGATTTACATTTAAACCATTTTCATCATCTCTAAATACATAGTTCTTAACGCTACAAGGCAGTTTTTGTACTCCACCACTATAAACGTAAAAACTATCGTAAGACATGAAATAAACACCTCCAGGAGCTGTTACAGCTGCTTTAGGGCCTATCAAGCCAGTAGAATTATCAATAAGGTTTACTGCAAATGTGAATGGTGGACCAACAAACTGCATACTGTATACAGAAGTATCAGTAAATATAACTATCTCTTGTCTTGATTTAACACCACCAACTATTTGAGATCCTGAAGATAATCTGACAGAACCAGCTGTATTTGTAGTCAAAGGTTCAAATTGCAATTCATTTTCTTGATCACTAAATGCAACTAACATAGGATCAACTACTCCTGTTCTGTTACCACCTGATAGCGGATCAGAACCTAAAACAATCAGATGTCTGTCTGTTTCTGAAGTTATTACTTGTAAGCCTTTAGTCGGCACTTTGTTAGCACCACCTATAGCTGACAATAAAGTAGCTCTTGTGCCTACACCTGATGTTGGTTGCCATCTATATAATTGACCACCTCTAGGATTAATTATGAGGTTTTGTCCAAAGTTATCATGTGTCCACAAACGTAATTGATTAACTGAAGATAGTGTAGATGAGCCACCCCAGCCACCACCACCCCAAGTGCTTGCACCATAACCAACACCTGCAACAAAGACATCTAGCCCAACATTTATTTGATATGTTCCTACAGTATTAGAACCACCATTACCTGTATCTGAAGAATTAGCTAGAACAGCAACCCCACTTGTGTTTTTTGCTTCTATACGGTAACTATTTGCATTTACTATTTCTGATACTTGATACTCTTGATTGAGAACAGCAGCTGTAATATTACCGCCTAAAGATACTGCGCCAGAAAAAGTAACGAAATCGTTTAAAACACAACCGTGGTCGGTATCTGTAACAGTAATAGTTGCATCTCCATCACCTACTTTAGCAAATGTTACATCTCCTGCTGCTGTGGTTAGTCTTATTGGTGTTATGTCATTAAATGCACTAGTGTCGTATATGTAATATTTTAGATGTGATCCTAAACCTAGAAATTTTGTACCGTCGTTTGCTATCCAGTTGTGCAGGGCTCTTACCGTACCAAGATATTCTATCTTAGTGGCAGTAGAAGGTTGTGCTTCCCAACCGCCAAACTTTTCTGGTCTGCCTGCTCTAAACCGTACTAAATTACAATCAAACCAACCGCCTTCTGAATCGTAAGCGGTTCCTTCTCTGTCTATACCTGGAGCAAAGGATAATTTTTGAATAGCCATAACTTAAAGATATTCTATCTCGAAGTGAATATTATAGCTAGATTTGGTGTTAACCGTGGTATACGTCTGTTTTCATCATGCCAGCTAACTCATTAGCTCTGCCTTTGACTTGTAAAGCCCATTTGCTATCAAGCATTTGTGCTGCTACTTCGTCGTAGTCTTTAGCATGTAAGGCAAATAACATGTTTTTAAATTTAAACAATCTATTGCCTAGATTAAAATACATATTGATGAGAACTATTTTTCTTGTTTCTGATAAGCTATCAAAGCACTCAATCCTTGATGCTAAGATCTTTATACAGTTTTTTATGTCATTAGTTAAAAGATAGTCAGCTTCATCTTGAGATATACCGCCCCCTAATCTTTCATCTATAAGTCTACCGTAGCCGATAGTAAGGTATTTTTCAGGAGTAGAATCTTCGTAAGCATGTGAGACAAAGCCTTCATGTATTCTTAACATGTGACCTACTTTGCTTTCTAATGTTTCTGCGCTCATATAAGTAAACTCTCTATTAGTAAGGCGGCTACACTACAGATTAAACCCACCAGCAAAACTATAAGTGTAGTTAATCCACCTGAAACTTTTTGTTGCAGCTCTTTTATTTCAAGCTCTATATCTACGAACTTGTTAAAAGCAGTCTTCCATCTTTCTGCACTTTCTTTTTGATGTACAGATAACTCAAGATGAACATCTGCTGCTGTCTTTCTGGCCACTATTTTTTAAGTTTTTTTAGCCACTCAGGTTTGTTTTTAGATACCCACATGTAACCAATAACACCCACAATAATTGCAACAATAATATATTCCATTATTTCTCCTCTTTAGTTTCTGGTTTTTCTTCTACTAGTTCACCAACAGATTCAGCAACTGGTTCTTGCATTTCTTTAAGCTTTGCAGTTACATGATTTCTCATCTGATTGATGACTTCTAATTCTTCACCTTTGATAGCACCTCTTTGCAAAGATACCTCAATAAGTTGATACGCTATAATTAAAAATTGCTTTTCATCCATAAGAAAGATTATACATTAAACAGCTGTAGTTGATAAGTTTCCTGAATTATCAACATTTATTCTGTATCTAGTTCCGTTAGGTGATCTTAGTATAATGCTTTTAGATGCACTTGATTGAGTGATTTCTATATCAAAATTAGTAGTCATTCCTGTACCAGCAAAAGTCATGTAATCAAAAGCACCAGAATTATTTTGTCCACCTATTACTACAGACCCTGTAGCGCTAACAGAAGCTCTTGATAAAATTTTAAAAACTCCAGCATCATGTGTTAAATTAACTTCATCTGAATTAGCCCCAATATCTGATAATTTAAGTTGGCCATTTGTAGGTGCATTAGATATTATCTGTACACTACCACTTCCGTTTATTTCTACTCTAGGCTCTGCCCCCAAAGTGGTACCTGCTCCTAAAACTAAATTGTCTGATGAATCATCTAAGCCAATATGAAAATCTGTAGCATTACCATCAAACACAATCTTTGCATCATCTGCATTTCCTTCACCTATTTCTAAAGTAGGTTGTGCACCTCTTATTCTTACCTTATTGGTTGCTACTATATCGGTAAAAAGATTTACAACAACCGCTGAACTGCCTGCTCCATCAAGATAAACACCCATTACTGCATTGTTAGGTATAGTGACATTAGAACTAGAGCCTTGTTTGACAATAATACTTTGTCCTCCTGTAGTAGCATTCTCAATAAACATAACTCTTTTGATAGTATTTGGGCCAATAGTAAGAGTTCTTGTTGCAGACAAAGTAGTTGAAGATGTTACACGAACATACATACTTCTATAAGGACTTACAGAAGCATCACCTACAGTAACTGATTTGTTGGCGTCAGTATTGAACGTAGCTTCTGTTGCAAAACCTAAAGCATCACCTATAAGACTAAGGTTTGTGTTAGTTGATGAACCCCAAGATCCTGCTTCGGCTCCTGTTGCTATTTCTTTTATTCTGAGATTGTTATCGTATGTAGCCATTTTTCTATTATGACACCCTAATTATTGAATTTGAAGCACCAGATGATGGGAATGTAACTGTTAAGTTGCCAGCTGCAACTACAATATCTTCACCAAAATCTATTACTGCAACGGCTTTATTTGAGTCTGAACTGTTATATATAAGTGCTCCTCTAGCTGTAACGGTTACATTTGAGAATGTTAGGTTATTGAAATCTACTACGGCTGTTGTACCGTCTAGAGTAGGTGTGCCAGTTTTAAGTGTAAGATTAGAACCACCAGCGGTATAATTTGTACCTGATACCTCGTTAGAAGTGCTGTAAGCTGTCGTTGAAGCATTTAGAGTAGCTGCATTAGTAAATAAAGCTAACTTGAAAGTGTCGGGTGATCCCCCTTGATCAAAGTTATGTATCCCTTTAAATAACTCTTGTTTGAATGAATTAGTTAAAGTTGATGTTATTGCCATAACGAAATTCTACCATACATTTGGCTCAGGTGGACTAGGATCGTGTCTACCAACCATTATTGGCTCATATACAGGTTGTTTGGTTTGCTTCAGATATTCGCTTCTTTTGATGGTTTTATATTCGCCATCATCATCAGTCATAACTAATAATGGGTCTTCTAACCTGTGGTAGCCGTAGAGTTTTTCCTCAGACGGCACGTTAGCGTCTAGAGTAGGAGATGTGCTGGCTACACCAACTTTCATACCTTGTTCTATACACTTAGCTAACCAGTATTCAACACATGCTCTACCTGCTTCAGCGTAATGTAAATTATTTTTATAACTAAAATCTACACCATATAGGTTTAGCTCATCTACTTCTGCTAAGTAAGCGAAAGCTACAGCATAAGCTACTGTGTTATTAAGATAGCTAGTTTTACCCTTTTTAACTACTTCTTCTATTGGATATTCAACAAGACCAGGACACCTATCATCTAGCTCACAAGTGTAGATAGGACCTTTATGTTTTTTAAGCACATCACCCATAATATCAGTTTGTCCTGCTGCATTATCTGTATCTAAAAACCTAGAAGGTGGATCCATCATAAATACACGATCATGATAGATAACACCAGATACTGAATTAACTACCCATACCTCATCAAACTCAGCACTATTAGTTCTGCTTACGCAAAAATCGTACCAGCTTGCACCCATAGCGACTAAAGCAACTTTCTTGCCTTTTAAAGCTTCTATTTCTTTCATATATATTTAACGAACAGGAGTACGTAAAGAATCGTATCTATATTCGTCTCTTCTCCCTCTGCCTTCAGCTCTATTCTTGAGCCTGGCTATTTCTTGACTATACTTTTGATCGTATAACTGGAGAAGATCAGGATCGCCTTTCATGAATGTATAGGCTTCTATTAAGCAACCGTATAACAAAGCATTTCTAGCATTTTGTGAAAGCCAAGTTCCTGTTGTGTCAGTCACAAGAGAATTAGGCTTATACAGATAATTCAACTCCACGCTGTAATTTTGATCTGGTACTGGTGCTACTACAAGACTAGAGCCACCAAGTTGTTTTGAAAAATCACCATAGTATTTAGGCAAACCACGTAAACTTACATCTGACGGATCAACTGTAAATTCTTGCATAAATGATGGGTGTTTTTTATCTAAGTAATTATAATCAGAGTTACTGTCAATAACAGCTACACTAAAAGCTAAAACAAAATCTGCTGGTGTTGTAAGTATTTTATTGCCAGCAGTAAATGTTAAAGTGCTAGTTTTTCTAAAGTTATCAAACTGAACATCTTCAAAGATTCTTTCTTCAACGGTTTTAATTATTTCGTTTAAATCATTTACAAAAGTAGTTTCGGTATTTTGTAAGTAATCTTGAATGAGTCCTTTTAATTCTGTTAATGTCATGTTGTTATTGTAACTCTTCCTAATGCAGATGTTAGCAAGAACCCTCTAAAACTTCTACCTATTGGGTTATCGTTAGAAAATACATTACCGCCGTTTGCTTCTACATCATTATTAACTCTAGGGTCATATAAGGCTTCAGGATCTGCTGTATGATTGAATGGACCTAACTGTGGATGTTTAGGTTCGAAACAATTATCGCATACTTTTAAACCTGTCCATTCTTTTCTTAGCTCATGTAATTTATATTCAAAACCGCATCTATCACACAAAGCTCTAGCAAATTTGCCAGTTGCATATGTCATCTTCTGACTCCAGGATAAGGTCTAACTCTAAATGACGCTCTATCCTCATCTTGATCAGCTGCACGCCTAAATTCTTCCTCATATATAGCTTTAAGCTCCATACTTCGCTCAGGAGCTCTTTTTTGTGATAAGTAATAGGCAAGGCCTGCTACAAAGCAAGGAAATAGCCTGAAGGGCATCTGCATAGTGTTTGTTGCTGAATCTACATCATCTATTCTTTCTAATTTAGTAAATCTGATAATATCAGTAGAATTTTCAGGTGCAGGGTATAGATATAAAACTGGATTTATTTGTTTGTCTAAGAAAAATTGTGAAGGTTTTGATTTAGAATCTTTGTTAGGTATAGAGAAATATTCTGATCTAGACAGTCTATCCATACGTATATCTGTTGTGTCAGTACCTACAGTTCTTCTAACAGTTACATCTAAGATGTCTATTGTGCTAGTACCTAATTGATAGTTATTAGTGCCTTCTGTAACTGTTTGTGTACCAGTTGAGATAGTCCATTGATTTAAACCTCTGTTAGCCCATTCAGCCAACATTAGATTAGCAGACCTTATAGCGGTTTTTAAATCATACCCAGTTCTTAGCTCTAAACCACATCTTTCGTATGCTTCTTCTATAAACTCTGTAATATTTAGTTCAAAATCTTTGCTACCTGAAACTGCCATTAGTCTTCATATAAATTGTTAAATGTGATTGTTGGATCTAGATAGCTTTCATGCCCTTCTGCTGAGTGCGTCCATTGTGACGGTTGAAAGTCTGGTGCACCTTCGCCTGTTCTCCAAAGTGCAGGGCTAGTAGCCCTTACTCTGTTGTTCGGTAAAGCAACTAAGTTACCTTTCCATTTACAATCATCTGTTATATATAATACATGAGATTGCTTGTGTTGTGCAGGGTCATCTGCAATATCGTTATTTGTATAGTCAACCGTAAATAAATACTTGGCTTGATAGAATTGTCCATCAAGTTTAGCTAGCCAAGGAGATGAGCTTACACGATCAATACAAACAACCGCATGATCTCTCGATTCGCAATCCCAAGGTTGAGCTATATGATCTTCCATAGGTTCAGGCCATTCTTCTAAAGGTATATCAGCTACAAGAGCTTGTATGGGAAGTCTAGCCCACATAGCACCACCATGTATATTGCCTTCTTCCCAATCTTCTGTATCTATCTCGCAACCAGTAAAGACAACTTGGAAACTTAACGATCTGTCAGGTATTGTGTTAACTGCTATAACATAAGCATGAATAAAATCGCCATGATAGCGTTGATGATTAGCTGTAAATTCTCGTCTGACCCAGACTTTAAAATGAGGTATGTTACTTATCAGATGGGGCATTAACGATTTACTTCAGCGCCTTGTTTGGCTCTTCTTCTGTTTGAGCCGCCAGCAACCTGTAAATCGGAACTAAGATTAACTTTGCCACCTTTTGCGTAGCCTTTTGTTTTCTTCATAGCTCCGCCTTTAGCATAACCTTTAGTTTTTTTCGCAGCTCCACCCATCGAATAACCTTTTGTTTTTTTATACATAATTAACTTATTGTTGTAACCTTCCTTCGGTTATTCATTACTTTACCACACCCTTTAGCTATAAAGCCACCATTCTTTTTCTTTTGCCAACTAATTCTTGCTGGTCCTGTTTTCTTTTTAGCTGCTGATGTGCATTGTGCTTTGGTTGGTCTGCATGCTGGATAACCTTTTCTTTTCTCACCTTTTTGTCTACCACAAGGTTTGCCTGTTTTACAATCAATCCAACCCTTACCGTCGTTTCGAGAAAACCATTTTCGTAACCCTTCTTTAGCCATTATGCTACTCTTGCTTTACGTTTTTTACCTGGCATAATTTTGCCACAGCCTCTTACTGAAACTAGGCCACCAGTTGCCATTTTCTTTTTAGATTTGTTACCCCAGTTTTTAGCACCTACTTTACGGCACTTGGATAAAGCACCACTAGCATAAGCGCTAGGCCATACCTTATATCTAGACTTTACTTTGTGATAACATGCGTCTTTTTTACCAGCCATATTTTGATTATACTGGCTCGTAGGCACCTTCTGCAATCAAAATATCCTTATTGATCATATGTTCAGCTTCAACGTCATCCTTGCTTTGACCAAAGTATTTTACCGCTAGATTATTAGTTACCATGGCTTTATTGATGTCCAAATCGTCTACTATAATTGAACCAAGCACTCTACCGTATTTGCCTTTAGAATCTTTTAATTCGCTTCTTAGCACTATATCTTTACCGTTATCTATAGAGTCTTGTAGAAATTTAGCTGCTAGCTTTCCTCGTGCTTTCTCATCTAAGTCACGAGTTCTAGATTCTGGAGTATCAATACCGTATAGACGTACACGGCATTTATGAAGGATGCTAAAGCCTAGATCGAGGACACAATCTACTGTATCCCCGTCTACTACTCTAGTTACTTCGCATTTATATTCGTACATTATGCCCAGATAGCGCCACAGATGGTCTGCACTAAAGCATCCTCACCTGTTACATCAGTAGCAGCACCACCATCGGATACAAACTTACTTAAATGCTTTACTTCTGTTGCAACTGTACCGTCCAAATGAGCGTCAGATCCTGTACCAGTTAATTTATTTTCATAAACAACCATTACTGTAGGGTGTTTTGCATTAGCTGTAGCATCTGCTGAACTATCTGCTAGAGGATAAACCTCTGCTCTTTGAACTGTTTTTGCGCTTGATATTGCCATTATTTTTTCTTCCTTTTAATTTTTTTTATTACTTTTGGAGCTTCCTCTACCTTTTTACGTTTTTTATATTTACGTTTAGGTTTAGGCTTTGCAACCAAGTCCTTATGAACCATTGTATATGCTTCATTCTTTGCTGTCGACTTGTCATCTGCAACATATCGACCATCTTCATCACGAGCTCTAACCTTTACCCAGCCAAACCAATTTCCTACTTTTTCCCAAAAATTCATACTAGCACCTCCAGCGCCTGCGAGCCTGCCTTATTCTTGAGTTCGGATCATTCCTTGTCTTGGCAGAACTTCTTTTTAATTGTCCCAAAGATCTTGCGCAATAAGATTTTCTTCTTTTTGCTGCTTTACTACCACGTTTAACTTTACCAGTTACAGCAGTTTTAAGCTTAGAACCTGGGTTTTTTCGTCTATATGCGGCAACACCTTTTTTGGTCATGCCAGCACCAGACTTAGTAGATCGGTAGTTTCCTCCCTTACCTACTGTTCTTCTTACGTTTCCAGCCATATTAAGCGTGGAATATTGTCACCCTATCTAAATTAGCTAAAACAGCATGTATACCGTTTTCAAACAATACACCATCTGCTGGTATATTTAATGTTTCGGTATCATTTGCGTTACAAGGAGCAATTAACAGAACTGTTCCTGTTACACTTCCATCTCTAAAAGTTACTGTCCCATCTAAACCACCGCCAGATATTACATATCCTTTTAGTCTTGAACGATGTTGAGTTAAATCTACCCCACCTGTAGCAGTTGAGGCTGTTGACGCTGTTTTTACATCACTACCATGACTCATTATTCTTCCTCCTGTATTTCAGCGGAACAAGGTCCTAAAGCCTCAAGTTTTTCTATTACTTTTTTTTCACTTGCGACTGTTACTTCGCCTGACTCGCCATTACTTTTCGTATATTTAACTATATATGCCATTAGTATAAACCCTCCTGTCTTTCGTAACCCATCATGACATAATCAATCTGAACTTTTTGATTATTACCAGCTGGATTCCAACCAACAAATGGATAAACGATAGCACCACCTGATGAAGTTGGATCTAATTGTGCTGTAAGACCCTCAGTAGATAAACTATATTTCAAAGCTTCAGGTGAATTTGGTTTACCTGCTGAAATACCGTTTACATCTTTATAAATAAATTTACTGTTAGGATCATACCAAGTTGTCCAAGTAATCCACTTACCTTTAGTACTTGCTTCTTGATAGTAGCCTTCAGTCCCAAAAGAACCAAATGCGCCAGTAGCTGCAATAGTTGCAGTATTACCAATTTTGAACCAACTAGCACTAGATTGTGTTATCTGTTCATTAAATCCTGGTCTAAAAGCTAATCCAGGAGAAGTAGCACCTGTAGCAAACTGAGAATCTTGTGAACATATTGCAAGGTTAAAATCACCTGTATTAGCACCATCTAGCTTATATCTGACTTGATGAAACCAATAACCATCAGGATGTATGTTCATAGTTGATCTATTAGCGCCTGCGCCACCACCCCATTTTAAAACTACATCATTAGCAGCAGAACCACTATTAAGCTCAAGAATACCGCCTTCTGCATCATTTACTACAGTAGCTGATGAGTTTCCAGTTGTGCCAACTAAGAAACCATTTGTGTTGGTATTCATAGTGTGAAAATCATCAAAGATTATATGAAACTTTGATGGCCACATACCACCTTCGAAATCACCAGCAGCATGTTTAAGTGCTGATGGTAGGTTGTTAAATCCTTTATTAAAGTTTGTACTCATTATCGCTCCTGCATCATTGTCATATAGTCAACAGTTAAAGTGTTAGCTGCTGCCTCTTTAGTTGTTATCATAATTGTTGGCATCATGTTCTGTCCAAGTGGCCAATCATTAGTATTTACTGTGCCTGTAGCACCTGCTGGATCATCTTGTTTTTGTTTCAAAGCACTACAACTTACCCATTGTTCACCAACAGGTCTTGAAGAATCTCTGAAATATGCTGAACGCATTTGATAAGCAGAGTTTGTTCCTGCTGTATTACCAGCGGTCCCACTTGGAGGAACATTACTACCTCTAGAGGAGGACAACCTGTTACCAACATTTCTGTTTGGTCTGTATACTAAACCAACTTCTATAAATTCATCGTCTGTAATCGTTGGTGCATAGCTTTGCCCAGTACCGAATGCATCAATAGCTACACTTGAGCCCTGATTATTTAATGAGAATATTAGGTTGTTACCACTTGCAAGTGCTGATTCTGTTGCAAACCCATGTAGATAGTCAGTACCTAATAGATCATTAAAAGCTGTATCTCTTACTCGCAAACCTACAAATATATTAGCTGCTGACCAATCAGAACATTTAAATCTAGCAAAAAAATATGTTTTTTTATTTGGGTCTAAAACATAAGTTCCTTTAGCTTGTGTTTCACCACCACTCCATTGAAGATTTACCCTGTCACCATTAGCATTATCTGTTACGACAGCTAAACAACCGCCTGCAACGCCGTCTACTACACCTACTGAATGAGATCCTGAACCAGCTTCGACAACGGTTTTTTCCCATTGTCCAGCTACATAATTATCGAAATCATTGTGCCAAACATTGAACCTGCAAGGATCAACTGCACCTAATCTCTCAAAAGGAGAATTTTTCTTGAAGTTACCAATTTTATCAAAAGTGGTTCCTGAATTACTTTTTGTCGAGCTATTAGCCATATTACACCTCTACCTTTTTTACATTAACAGCTTCACCAGCTGCCATTTTAACTAATATTTCTGCAGCTGCTTTTGCTTTACCTGCATTTGTATTAGCAAATTGTTTAACGTCATTATCTGTTTTTACTTCTATTTTAGTCGCCATCTTCAAACCTTATTGCTTTACCGTTAACATCAATACTATTGTCATTAATGTATTTACCCATAGCAGCTGAATCTTTAAATTCTCCTACTAACTCGCCATCTAAAAATAATCTAATCATAATGCTACGTCCTCCGCACCTTCTCTTTCTACACCACACCAAATGTAATCTATATCTAGTGTTTTTGTAGCACCTGCTTGTTGGTTTCTTATACTTATAAATGGTGACATATATTTAGTTGAATCGTTTGTTCTTTCTGGTACACACCATCTTTGTGCCTGTAATGCATAAGCAGGCTTGAATAAATTACCAGAACCTCCTGCGTTAACAGGTTGATTGTCATCTGTATTACTTGATGTTTCATAACCAAGTCGCATACCAGCAGTTATTACACCATTTACTGATGTTCTCATTTTTTGTTTTTTTGCATCATAATACATCTCGACAACATTCCATTCATCTGCACCTAAATTTACAGGTGATGTTCCTGAAAAGCCTCCTAATGTGTTGTCTTGATCTGGCGCTAAGTTTAGATTTACTGAAGAATTACCTGATGAGCCTGCGTTATTAGTTTGCACTTGTAAATATTGATCGTACTGTAAGAAGCCATATGGTGCATTCAAATAAGTACAAATATTAGGTATAAAATCTATCAGATCTGCACCAGTGGGTAAATCCCAACCCATACCAGCTTTAAAGATAAAATCATTACCGCCTGAAAACCCACTTACTTTAGCTCGTATTTTAAAGAACCAATCTTTGTCAAAGTTGAATCTCATTGAGCTTTTGAAAGCATTACCATCACCTAACAATAATGCAACACAATCATCGTCAGCATTGTCAGTAACTATTCTTAATACCCCACCATCGCCATCTACAATATTTAAACTAGCTGCTCCTGAGCCACCTTCAACTTTCACTACTTCAAAATCATCGGCATTGTACTCATGAAAGTCATTGAAGTAATGGTTGAATTTAGCAGGATGTAACATACCAAAGTTGCTAGAGCTTTTGCCCTTAGGTACATTTGTAACGTTTGTCTTAAAATTTACACTCATAAATTACAGTCCTCCTTTTGGGACCAGCATTTGTTTGCCAAATGCCATAATTTATTTGAGTGTAACTCCGTTTAAATAATTAAGCAATAAAAAAGGGAGCCCGAAAGCTCCCTTGAGGGGTACAAGGTTTAATTATGCACCTTGTGAAGCATCGACACATCTCCAGTTTGAGAATCCAAATGAATATCTCTCTCTAGCTTTGTATCTTAGATTTCCTGTATCAAAGTCACCTTCAAGTGATGTTGACATTGGGGATCTAACAAAATGCTTAAAGCCATCTGGACAGTCTGACTTAACGAAGAAAGCATCTGGGTCTGTTAGGTAGTGGTTTACCACATAACCTTCAGGTAACATTCCCATATTCTTCATAGCGTTAATGTCATTGTTTGCTGTACCAGGCTGACCTGGGGAGTTAAGCAGTCTATCTGCCACAAATTGTAATTGTGGTGGAATGATAAGCTTAGTTCCTTGTAAAGCGATTGCTAATCCTCTGTCATCAACCTGAGTTGAGACTCTGATCAGAGTATCTTCAAGTGAAGTTTCATTCAGGTCAGCAAAAACTGCTGCTCTGTTAGCACCAACACCGCCTCCTACTAGAGGGTGATCTGAAGCCACGAGTGGTTTACCGTCACCGCCTGGGAAACTTGTTGAGAAAGCATTATTAAGAATATTTGCAGCTTTGATCTGCTTGGTATTAGCCATACTTCTAGCTAAAGCTTTGGTATATCTTGAACCAAGTCTGTCATACAAATTATCCTCTACTGCTTCTTCAGTAAGTGCGAATGCTAATGCAACTGTTTCATGCTCGTACCTTGCGGTAAAGCCTTCACTTGCATTATCGTAAGAGATGCCAGCACCTTCTGCTTTATCAGGGGCATTACCAAATCCAACAATCTGTACTTCTTCTTCAAATGCTCGGTCAGATGACTCTTGATCGAAGATTTCTGCATGTTCATTGTCGTATCTAGCATATTCCATACCAAATAAAGCGTTCAAGCCTGGCTCTAATTCTTTTGCTAATTGCGATCTATTAATTGCCATTATTTACTCCTATTATTAGACACCAGCTGTTGTGCTGTATGCATGCTCATTAATTTTTACTAACATTTTGACATTTGCACCAAAAGCATTATCAGGTTCGTTAACCTTACTAATGATTCTGAATTGCTTTGTCGCTGCGGATGATGTAGCAGCTATCTCAGCCTTAGATTGGCCAGATACTGTATCACCAGCTGTGTAAGCTAAATCAACGTTTGCGCCCACATCGGTTAATGCGAGTGAGCCTGAACTTTGTACTTCGTAAAGGTTCTCAGGTGAGTCCTCTACTAAAGCGACGATTGTGGATGTAGAAGTTTGTCCAGTTGGATAGTGTGCTTTAAATGTCACACTTCCATCTGTATCAATAAACTTACAACCACGGAAGATCCCTAATATTTTGACGGTAGTAGCTGAATTAACGACGCTAATGGTACCGCCTGTCAACATTTGAACAGGATCTCCAGAGAAAATTGAACCTGATTGGCCACTTGCGATTGAATATTCAGTACAACCATTATTTTGTGGTGCACTTCCTAACTTACCAACAAGTTTAAAGCCATTAGGTTTATCTGGGTTTGCCATAATATTTTTTCCTTATATATTATTTACGTTTACCGCCCCCGAATGTTACTGAAGAAGTTCTCCTCGGAGACATAATTGGAGAACGAGCATCAGATTCTTTCAATAGATCATTATCGACAGCTTCCTGCATAGTTTTGCTTCTGCTTTGATAATAAGAGTTACGTTCTTCTCTTGTTTCTAATGGAATCTTAGCTAATAATAAGCCCCCAACACCAATTACTCCTGCATGCTTTCCATCATTTATGCTAGGAAGTTCAAAATCCGTTACTTCTTCAGCTCGAACAAGTTCGAAACCTTCACGAAGTCTGGACATTACGTTCTTCCTATCTTCTTGATTTAAAGTCTCTGCCCTTATCCACCTGTAGACATAGCCTTCAGGGGCGGGTGGAGTATCCAATGTGCTCGGTGGAGCCCAAGGTTTGCGTGCTACGTCTTTAGCACGAGTATCAGCAGAGCGGGATTCTCTGTCATTTTCAGGTTTTAAAAACCTACCCTTATCGTCTCTATTCATATCTATTACCTTTTTACGAATTTTGCGTACTCATTAAGAGGTACGTTTAATTTTTTTGCCATCTGAACTTCAGAAGGCGATAATCTTACTTGCTTTTTGCTTGGTTTTGCAGACGTATCTGCTCTACCTGCTGAAGCAACTCTTTGTGTTGGTTTCTTTGTGTTTTCTGATTTAGAAAAATCATTTGGAAACCTAGCACGAAGCCTGTTATCAACCTCAGTATAATACTCATCGCTCTTCGGATCAAATCCTTCATCTTCTACTAATTGTTTATGAATTGTAAAAGCAGCATTAGTCATAATTTCGTCAGTACCAAACCACTCGTTTTTTTCTGCCCAAGCTGTAGCCTTTTCATCAGGTTCAGGCATTGGGGCTGGTTGTGCAGTCTGCGTTTGAGCCTGCGGTTGAACGACTTCTTGCTTTTGTGATTTTTGTTCTTCTTGATATTCCAATTGAGATTTAGAAGATTCAATCTTGCTTTCTTCAACTGCAATCTTTGCGATTATATCTTGTGCTTGAGCTACCTTATCAAAGTCTTGTTCCTCATAAGCAGATTTTAAAGCAGACTTAGCTTGTGCTTTTTGCGACTTCAATCTGTTTTCAGCTTCTGACAAATATGATTTATCAGATTGAGATGTTTTTACTTTTAGGTTTTTATTCTCTTCTTGTAGCTGATTAGCATAAGTAAAAGCAGATTCACTTGCTCTTTCTGCTTCTCTCAACCTTCTTGTTAAGGTTGCTATACGTTTCTGAACTCGATCAGAATATTGTTCGTGCTCGTCTTTTTCTTCAGACTCTTCTGGTTCACTTGCAACTTCTTCTTCTACAACTTCAGCATCTTCGGATTCACTCTGCTCTTCTTCCAGTTCTACAACTGTTTCTTCTTGTAGAGTTTCGTCTTTCTTTACTTCTTCGCTCATATTTACTCCTATACTGCAACGATATCGGTTGGATCGTGAATAGTTGCTATTACTTCATCATCATTAATAATTCTGCATTCTGCATCATCACCAAGTTTGAATCTGGCACCAGCATAACGGC
>CAACVD010000601.1_pt1 | contig 17455 bp, 11 predicted proteins | sample 2381771 | NCBI WGS metagenome assembly CAACVD01 (sample SAMEA5211965, study PRJEB30684) | marine metagenome | biome: Marine; feature: Epipelagic; material: Water | collected 2015-10-15 | depth 15 m | reverse complement strand
AAGGGGGAGAGGTTGATTTAAAGGATGTTAAGAGAGACCTCAAAGAGTTATTAAACTGTGACCTCGCTGAGTTTAGAGAGGTTCCTGCAGTTGGTTCTATAAAGGTATTTGAATCTATTAATGCCATCTATACTCCTGATGCAGTAAACATTACTGTAGCACTACTGTTAGCTAGATACTCTTTGCCATTCTGTGCTGCAATTAATTTAAAAGAAGCAGAAGTTGCACTTGCAGCAGTAGTTACAGCAATCACGGGGTTAGATAACGCATCATCTTGAGTTAGTACCGAGTATGAAATAACAGGTCTGTTTATGAATGCCGCGCTAGAATAATCAACAGTTTTTGGAGCGCCGTCATACGTAATAGTATCAGTAAAAATTACTTGTTCTTTATCTACTGTATATCTAAATTTATCAATTGTAAAGTCAAATTGTTCTGGTTCTTTGTTGTCTACAACAAATTTTATTTGGAACTGTCTAAAAGTTCGAGAGCCAGCTTCATAGGGTACAAAACCTTCATTAACAGTGCCTCCTACAAACTCTCTTACATCGACGTTTCCGTTCGCAAATAATAGAGATGAGTTATCTACTGTAGTAGTTCTTATAAACGTTTGAGTAGTTACAGTGCCTAAATCTCCTGCAAAAGTTTCAGCAGAGCCTGTATCTGAAAATTGTTTAAAATTAACCAATGAAAAAGAATTACTCTTACCTAGAGTAATATTTGAAAGGGCATTTGAACCTGTGCTTTCTCCATTAGCAAAAAATGATTCTCCAAGTTCAATTGCAGTAGCATTTATCGCACCTGCTACTAAAGCATATGAATTTGCATTTGCATAATCTCCTTGATCTAAAACTCCAGAAGAAGTATAAGTTCCAAAACCAGAAGAATTAAGAGCTGTAGTTCTACCAGCATCTGTAAAAAGTGATACAGAAGTTGCCCCAATTCGGGTTACATAAAGCTCTTTATCATTTATTTCAGTCATACCTTGTACATCGTGGATTATAACTCTGTTACCATTTACTAACCCGTGCTCAGACCCTACTGTTGTCACAACAGCAGGAGAAGCCTTTGTGATTGCCGATATAGATATTACGTTACCAGTGTATTGACCGTTATTCCAAATACCGTAAACAAAAGCATTAGCCCCATCAGCGGTAAAAATACCTGGCCCTGATATTAGCGTTTGGTTATTTGAGTCAAAACGTGCGTTATTAACTTTAGAATCTGAGTTGCTAAATCCTAGTACATGACCAATTCCCCCAAAAGCTGTTTCATGTAATACATTAGCAACAGTGCTATCTTCAGTTACCCCTGTAAAAATATCATCTTTTTGATCATTAAATTGTGACTTAATAACTTGTGAACCTTCTATATCTATTTGAATTGCCCCAGTCAGTATACTTCCTAAATCTCTTATAGCAGTTATATACTCGCTAGTTCCTGATGCTATTAGATCTGTAGGAACTCCTGCAACAAGTGAGTAGCCGGATGAAGAACCGTTAGAGTTATCCACTAATGACGACGGGTGTCCGTCACCTTTATCTGCAAAGACCAGCCCTCCAGAATTAGAAGTGTTAAAAGAAGGATAATTATCCTCAATACTATTTGTATTTGTAATCCCCGCAAATGCGACAGAGGGAGAATCTTCATTAAAAGCTGCAATAACTGTGTTACGATTAGGACGTGTTGTAGTAAGAGTCACTCCGGTAACACCCTCAGAAAAATTACCGCTCGTATCCCTAGTCCTAACTAAATAGGTAAACTGACCAAATGCATCAATAGGAACTGATTTACGAGAAGTGCCTGATGAAACGGTAATTAACGGGTCAGCTGCGACAAAGTTTTCAAGAGTTAAAGACACCTCTCCAGGTATTCTTCTGACGACTACCTCTTTTAAGTCTAAATCTGCGAGCTGTTCATTTATACGAGGATACTCCCAAAACAATGTTATTTGGTCAGTCTGCTGTCCTCCAGTAAAGTTTAGAACATTTTGAGGCTTTGAGGTTTTACCTGAAATACTTTTAGAGATTATTGTAGTAGCTCCCCTAATATCTTTATTCAAAGCAGTTACTCTGACATCTATCGAATTACTTTGAGCTATCTCACCTCTGTTAACTCCTGAAATAGTAAATCTTATCTTGCCCTCATTATCTATACCTGCAGCTGGTATTTTTACCGTATTAAAAGTTGTTAACTCAGTGCCTCCATCATTTTCTCCAATAGCTTCAATGGAGTTCAATCTATAAGATACTTCGTAGTCAGTTACTTCTTGTCCAGTAATATGATCAAATATAACAGTAACACGTACATTAACTCCCCCAGTCTGCTCTCTATATAAAGACTCTACTATACTTAGATTAGTGACTTTTTGGATTGGAATAGTCTCAACCGTAATAGATTTTGTAACAAAAGGAGAAAACCTGCCTAATATATTTCTATTTCTAGCTCTTAAAGATGTAACTCCAGTAGGTAAATTAGGAACAGATAAAGTATCGTCCATTGTTATTTTTTCAAACTCGGAGCCAATCTCAAAAGTGTACGATCTGTTATTAGCAGTTCTAAAATTACCAGGAAAAGTTGAAGAGTTGTAGGTAAAAGTAACGTCTCCCCCATCTACAGAAGTAAAAGTTCCTACAGGGTTTGGAGAAATGTTTGTAAAGAATGATCCTAATAAGTTGGCTGATGGTTTTCTATTTGTATTAACACCTGTTATAGCTGAAGAAAAATATGGAATACTAATAGTATCTTCGTTTTCAAGGTTTATTCTATATATCGAGTTTGTTGATATAGTGCTATTATAAGTAGGACTAGCAACATCATAAGACACCCCAACTACACTAAAAGTATTTCCTGCTGAGGTTTGTACATTATCTCCAATCTCTATTGTAGGAGGTGCTATGTAATCGGCTTCTAATCTAAATTTTGTGTCACCACTAAGTTTAGTGTAAGATATTGTTGAATTCGCTTCTAAATCAAAATTTCTTGTAAAAGTATAATTACTTCTATCTTTTAATATCCCATCTACAAAAAAACGTGTAAAGATTTTATCTCTAGGATCTATCTCTATATCGATAGCATTTACTGTACCAGCATCCCCACTTAAAGTTCCCTCTGTGACATATACCGATTCTGCTCCATTTAAATAAAAACTAGTGTTATTATAAGTTCGAGAATCTAATAGTTGAGTAATAGTTACGTAAAAAGGGGTATCTGGCAATAAACTATTTAAATTTGTACCGAGAGTATCTGTATTTGCAATTTTAATTTTATGATTAGCTTTATCGCTTGATATAATTTGTCTGCTAAGTTGAGTTATTAAGGGAGCAAATCCGATAAAATTTAACTGACTTTGTTCAGAGGTATTTTCTTTTATAGGAATACTAACAAAGTCTGCACCTTTTAATGTCGGGGCGTCTGCACTACCGTCATTTACTTCTGATACATGCATAAAGAAATTTTCATCAAATACATCTCCATAACCAGATAGTGTTAGCTCAATATTCCCGGCATCAACTCCTCCGTTAGTATCTGTGACTGTAGTAGTAGTACATAGCAGTTTTATCTCCCCAGCAGGAGTAGTAAAACCGTTCTTACCGGATAATGTCACAAGAGCATCTCCTTGAGCTACAGCAGAAGCATTACTAACTTTAAACTGAAGAGCTCCAGCAGAGCCTCCAGTTACATTAGCGATCATAGTATCTGAATCAGGAGTTGATACAAAAAAATCTGTTATAAAGTCTTGATTGTACCCTAACCTATCTGTGGTTTCTTCTATAATTCCGTCCACAACTATAGAACCATCTAAGTTTCTACGAGGAACAGGTCTAAAGTTTAAACTAGGAGAGGGGGGTACACTAAGAGGCGATAAAATATCTGTATAGGCTGTTGGCGTATAATCAATAAAAGTATCAGAATCAACATAAACATTAGGGATATACTCAATACCTGAAAGGGTAATCTCTTCGTCTTGTGGCTCTCTACTTAAGCTAGTAATTTTAAATAGTTTGCCTGCTTTATTAGTATAGTAGTTTCCAGGATTTTCAATCTCACCTAAAGACCATAAATCACCTTTTTTTGGTAAATTGTTGGCAGTAAAAGTATTATAATTATCAAATTGTTTTGTAATTTTATTAAATCTTTGTATAACTTTGACACGTGCTTGATCTACACCAGTGGTAACATTATCAGTTTTTGTCAAAGTATAGTCACTATTACTAAGAATATATAAATCAATTCTATCAGAGTCTAGCTTGATAACTCTTAATGCAATAGGCCCTGTATTACTACTAAATAAAGAAGAGGTCAAAGAAGGAGAGGTAAAATGCTCTAAATATATATTTGAATTACCTGACTGAAGTAGTAAATTTGAATCTTGGAATGTTTTTCCGCTATATCCATAAGCAATACCTGATTGTTGTTGAGATACAGATATCACATCTCCTGGTGCTAAACTTAGTGCATCAGAGCTAGTAGTAAAAGTTATATTACGTCTTTGAAAAGTAGAAGAAGCTATTTGATATTGAGCAAATCTTAGCGCTTGAGATCTTCTAGTTGTACCAAATAAGTCTAAAGTTACTACATTATCAACTATACCAGGAACTGAACCGTCATTTCTATCTCTAGTATCTATCCTTACTGTTTCACGTTTATAATGATTAGTAGGCTCTATATAACTAACATCTGCACCTGTTATAATATCACTTTCTTTATTCCCCGATATTTGTAAAGAGCCTTGCTTAATATTAGCTTCGGTGAATACCGCAGCAGGAAATTCATCAGGCATGTCTACTGCTAAAGTAATTTTTCCTAAAGAATAAACTAAAGCCCCTCTAAAAGAAGCTGCAAGTGTATTTAGAGTATCCATTGCTTGGGACTGATCAGCTATAACGCAGTTAAGAGTGAATCTGCGCTCTTTAATTTTAGTTCCTTCTGGTTCTCCTACTAAAGTTTGTCTAACTGTGCTAAACAGACCTCTTGGCTTGTGTCTAAAAGACCCGTCTGCTAAAGCATCTACTCCTATAAAATTACCAGTAGATGCATCACATGCATCACAGTACTGCGCTATCTGAAAAAATTTATATTTATCAATATTTTCTTCAGGAACTCCTAGCCCGTATGTTTTATTAGTTAAAATATCATATATAATCCAAACAGGATTCTGAGTCCACGAATATACAAAGGTACCATCCCAAGTCCCTACATATAATTGAGGATTTTGAACTGTTAGCTTTGTGTCTGCTCCTGAAAACTGAAGAGAGTACCCATGACCTGCTCTTCTACTATCACTAAGTTCAACCTCTCTCCAATCTATTTCTCCAGTAGTTAAAATAGGTTGATTATAGTTTGACGGTACTTTTACTAGTAAACCTTTTACCATAGAAGTAAAAGTAGGAACTCCGCCTTGATGCTCGTCAACGGCCTTAAGAGCGTAGCCAATTACTGCAGTGCGGGGATAAGCCTGTGGGGATTCTTCTATCTCAAACCACCCAATAGATCTAATATCTTCTGCAAATTTAGAACTACTGTTGTCACTTGAAGTTTTTTCGATAGTAAACCTATAGCCATTATTACTTCTAGAGACTGTAGGAATGTCAATTCTTAAATTAAATCTAAAAGCTGTGTTTGTTTTGCCAGATATTGTTTTCTCAACAGTAGTAATTGCGTCACTTCCATCAGCTGCGGCAGGAAAAATAGTAATCTTTATAGAAACAGAGTGGGACTTAATAGCCCCATCGCTTAAAACTTTTTGAAGACCGTTAATCTGAAATATAAATTTAAGTGCGTCCCATGACTGAGAACTTGTCTCTTGCAAGGTGACGCCTGAAGAAGGTACACCTGCCAAATTACCCTTTTTTAAGGAAACTGGTGATGCAAAGTTTTGAGGGGTAATGATGTTTTCGCCAAAAACATCTAAACGATCTTGTGTAGTAGTGCCTGTAGTAGAGAGAGTTTTAAATTTATCAGTATCTTCTCCTCCGTCACCATCTAATAAAACTAAATCGTCAATAGATCCATCTGCTATTTCAATATCTTGGGGACCATTACCGTTAATACGGTATACAGGTCCTTCACTTAATCCCACGGTTGTAAATAAAATATCAGTCCCAAAAAGAGATTGTGGAGCCTCTGCAGGAGTTTGCCCTCCTGATCCTCCTTTACCTCCGCCTTTTGCTCCTTCAATTCTAGGAAGAGATGCATTAGTATATTTTATAAATTTTCTACTCATGAGAATTTATCTCCTACGTTGACAACATCATTTTTTCCATGCTGTTCTGACTCAATATACCCACTTAAGAATTGTCCTGCAATTCTAAAATGTCCATAAACAAGAGGTATTGGGGTTCCGCTCTCTGAAGTATTAGTTAATGATCCAAACATACCATTTTCACGAGTAGATGTATCAGTTTCCATAGTTTTTGGTTTCTTAGTAAATAGTGATGATATAAAAGAAAGAGCTATGTTTCCAAGTATATTTTTAGCGAATCCTGGCATAGAAGAAAAAGCACTGAAAAGACCGCCACCAGCACCCGCACTTGCAGCAGAGTGTCCGATCATAGTAGCTGGTCCTCCAACACCTGGTGCAGCTGCTAAACTAAACCCTCCAGTAGCCGCTGCAAAACCAATCATTGCAACCATAGCAAGCAACCCCCCGCGTTTACCTCCGCCACCTGTAACACCTGGAACTAAATATAATACTTCATTATCTTTAATACGTCTCATTTGAGCTTCGTCAGGTTCTATTATACGATAATCTGAATCTAAAATAAAAACATTCTCTGCGTAATCATTCTGCTCGATATCTAACATATATTTTTTGAATTTTAGATGCATAGAGTTAAGATAAGGAATAACATCAAAATATGTATGCAGATCTACAGTATAAGAGCTATCGTTAAAAAACTTTTGAAGAGATGAGTGTATTTTAAGCTGTGCCTTCAAGATGGCTCTCCTTAAACTCGTCAAATATAAGAGCATCAATCTTATCATTTAACCAGTATATATAAAATTTATTATTAAAACCTACTAAAAACTTATATTCATTAAACGCAGCACTAACTTTATCCTCTTTGCTTGGGATAGGATTATCTTCACCAGGGTGAGAGTGAAAGATTCCCCATATGTTACCATCATTTTTCACAAGAGATTCTGGATCAAGCAAGAAACTTATTTTAGGGCTTGGAGATATATTTTTACAACGAATATATTCAAAGTCATTAGTAACAATGCCTACTGCTTCTCGAGGATAATCAGCCATAGCATGAGCATTCATGTCTTCTACTAATTTACTAAACTTTTCCATCTATATATTCCTATTGTATATTGTTGGTAGTATCTACCATATGGTGCAATCCAACTATCACGATCAATCATTGTTTGTAATATTTTGTTTCTATCAACATACATAGCACAATGATTAGTTACATTTGTAGCACCTAAACTCATTAATATGACATCATACAGCTTTGGTTCTTTTACCTTAACCCATCCATGCTCTTCAGAGGCTGCTATTTCCATCCAACGTTCGTGAGTTTTTGAGTACCAGTCTTCGTCAATAATATTACAAAAATCTTTGGTTCTGTAAGGAATATCAATATTAAGTTCTTGTTTAAATATAAGAGTACATAAGTTAAAACAGTCTATCCCTGAAATTGGATCTTCTCCTAAATGCTTATAGGGAAAACCTGCATATTTTTTATACCAACTCATTGTGTCTAAGAACCATGTGCAGCTTACTCATCCAGTATTCTGAAAGAGTTGACACACACGAAAATCCCCCTTCTTCGATGTGTAACATTTTAAGTGGGCTTAAATAAAGTCCAAAATGTATTACTAAGTTTGTTTTATCTGACTTAAAAACCATTACATCATAATCTTTAGCTTCTGTCAACTTAACTTTTCTAGCGTGTTGAAGTGCGAGTTTTTCTACAGTGTCAGTAGAAAAAGATTTCATCCAAGCTCTAGATTGAGGATAGGTGGGCAAATCAAAATTTATTCCCAACTCTTGACTATAAAAATCTTTTATTAGGCTTATGCAGTCAAAAATACCATATTCATGTTTTTTACCTAAATACTGTTGTACCATTTATTAAACTCAGGGTAGGTTGTAGTGAAACTTTCATTTCGTATTGAATCTAGTTGTTGATTTTGTTTTTTAAATGATTTACTCAAATTAGAATTATCAACACTTTTCAAATGTTTTAAACAATTAATAACATTTCTTGCTTCATCATTGCTTAAATCAAACTCATACAATAAGTTTTTGTATTTTGAGATTAACTCATCTTTTAAATAAGTAGGAAGAATAGTGACAGATTGATTAGAAGGGTGAACAAGATTAGTTATATAAAAACTTTTATTTTGGTTTTTAACCCACTCAATCAGTTCTGGAATTGAAGATACACTGTAAATATTATTTACAATTGAAAATGTATTAATATAGGAAGAAAACTTTTCTGAGTTCGATTCAAATAACTCCCAGTTTAAACCTTTTCTTCCGTATTCAGCACGTTCCTTAAAACCATCTACACTAGGCCACAGCTGTATGCTCTTAAAGTGTTTCCAAAGATCTTCAATATCATAAGATTTAAATTTTGAATCATAAGATAAGTTAGTATTATACTCAAGATCTATATCTGTGCACTTGTTATCAATTAAAAATTCTAAAAGCTTATAGTGACCCTCTTGCACAAAAGGCTCGCCTCCAGCAAAATATATTAACTTAATGTGTGATTTTATCTTATCAATATCTTTCCAAAGATCTTCATTGTTTGTCCAAGGGTCAAATACTGCTTTGTCATAGGTTGATTTAAATATTTTAAGTTGTTGATTATCTTTATACCAAGAAGAAGATGCTTCAGGACCGCACATGCGACACTTAAAATTACATAGATTGCCAAAACGAATATCTAAGTAAAACGGAGGATTATCAACTGATCCATCTTTATTAGTGTGTTTGAATAGTTTTGTATATTGTTGAAAACGCTGATTTACTTGAATCCTATTGCTTATATTATTAGACTCTTCGAATTTATCACATACCTGACAAGCGCTAGGAGTTTTCCCCTTAAGCATGCCAAGTCGCACTTTCTTCATATAATCTGAGTTAAAAGCTTCTAAAGGTGAAAGTCCTTTACCATAAGTTTTCTCTTCCTCTGGGACTTGAGAACTAAGAGTATGACAGCACAGAGCATAGTCACCTGTGAGGTGACCATAAATATGCATCCAAGGAAGTATACAAATTTTATTGTTTGGGAATTGTCCGACCTGTGGCAGGGAAACCTCCAAAATGAATTTGATTATTTCTTAACTGACAGGAGAGTAAAGATTTTCCACAGACATCACCTGACACATCTGAAGCTACTGAATTATCAGCAGCTATCGGATTAGTATTGGCATTAAGAATAGGGGAGGTTCCTGGAATAGCGCCACCATTAGGTCCAGGGTACTGACACTCATCACCTTTATAAATCCATTGACAAGTGTTTTTATAGTATTTACGCTTTGGAACTGACGTTTTAAAGTACTGCAACCACGATACTAATCCAAAATTTACTAAACTATCAGTAAGTGACTCTAGCTGATCAATTTTAAAAGTATCTTCTAAAAATGATTCTGGGTCAGCATCAGAATTTACTACAAATATAGAGTTTCCTGTAGCTGTTGACTCATCTAAAGCATTGTCTAGCACTAAAAAACGATTTTCTTCTATTTTAAGGATAACACCTGTAGTCGAGCCTGTAGAAGATTTAACAGTATCTCCCACTCGATAAGGAAGAGTATTAGTGACCTCTATCACATTAGATGAAACAAATTTAACAGTGCTGTGCTCTGGCCAAACATCTAAAAAATTAGCAAAGGTTGTTTTTACTCTTACTGCTGCCCCTAATAAGTCACGAGAATCAAGTTTTTCCTCGACCCAAGTGCCTGCTACCGATAAAGTCTCACTTCTAGTAAATGAAGCATTAGATTTTCCGTAAACACCAACAGTATTAACGCTATATGCTAGTCCTAAATCACGTTGTGCTTGTAGCAGTGATTGAGCATTTACCCCTGTTTGATCTCCTACAGTTACTGATGTAGGTAAATCTGAAGGAGACTGTGATACTGTGCGAGGGTCTAGACCATGCACGTACTCTCCGTTAACTATACCTACTACTGAATTTGTTGAATTGTTACCTGCTATAAAAGGGTCTTCAATCAATGCAGAAATAATATTATCAACATTAAATACGCTGAGTGTAAGCTCATTTATCTTACCATCTGAACCTTGATCAAGTGAGGATATATTTACAGGAAAAGGAATATATGATGTGCCTCCGTAGGTAACATTATAATTAAGGTCAGATATCAAATCACCACGAATATCAGCAAAGCGAATAGGAAAATCTGTAGGCCAAGAACGGCCTGTGCCGCCCTCAGTAGGATTTCCAGCAGCGTTTGGTGGATAAAATTCTCCTGGATAGTATATTTCATAAAGTCGCACAAGAGGATTTTGAGTAAATGCATTCTTTTCAGCAATAAAAGCGCTCGGAGATATTGCTGACACAGTCGCTGTAGCAGTAGTAGTATTACCGCTCATTGTGTTAGCATTAAAAGGTATAGCTGTAAGTAACCCACTAGCACTACCTGTAATATTAATTGTATTTGATTCTACAACTTCACTTGAGGAATATTCTTGAAGTACATTATTAAGTTTTACTTTTATTGTATTTGCAGAAGTATCTACATTAGCTATTAGTCCACTAGTTAAAGAAGTTTTACCAATTAGCACATTGCCTGCTTCAAAGTTGGAAGCATCATTAACTGTTAATACAATGTCATAATTTCTTGCTGTCATTAATCAAACGTTTCCTGTAAATCAAAAGATATAGAAAAAAAGTTATCAAGTAATCCTGCACCATTAGAAAGAACTTGTGTAACTTTCAAAGGACCTGAAAAACGAGCATTTATAGTACCACTATCATTAATATGAGATAAATCAAAAACAAAAGATTCAAATTCTCCGCTTCTTTCATTATAAAAACTCTCTATTGCACTTTTTTCAATTCCTGATACATTAGTGTATTGAAGTGAGTATTGTCTTTTAGATCTGCGAGATCGAAGCCTACGCTTCTCATACCCTGATTGAGAAGTAAAATTTATTGAGTCAAAAGATCTTTGTGAAGTTATACCGTTATCAGGTTTGCGATCAGCCATAGAAGTAAATCTATCAAAGCTTGTTACACTAGAGTCAAAAACTCTAATAGACAGAGTATCTGGATCAGCTAAAGCTGTACCACTATCACTAATATCTATTCCAGCATTTCCAAGTGAAGAAGACGGGAATGTAAAAGCACTTTCTTGTTGTTGCACACCTGAGACAAAAACCATAAACTCAGATTTTGCTGTAACAGTTACTCCTTCTGGGAAAGCAAAGGCAGTTCGAGAACCATTTATCAAGTAAGAAACACTATTAATTACTTGCGCAGAAGAAGCATTAAAATCTACAGCTCTAACAGCAGGAAAAGTTCTATTTGCGCGAAAGCGTGCAGGGAGTGAGATAGTTTTTAATACAAGAGCTGTAGCATTAGGAGGAGTTAGAAAACTTGCAGTAGCTCCTGAATTTGATAAGTCATATGATGAAGTAGCTTGAAGAACTCCATCGATAAAGGCTGCTACTTCTCCTCGATGCGTAACAGTTGTTGGAAGAGCAAAGTCTGTTGTGGTAGCTCCGGTATTGTTAAAGGTTGATTCGCCTATAACAGAAAAAGCAGTAACTGCGAGTGTAGCGTCATTAGGATACGTAGCCATTATCCAGCACCTCCTGCTCTAAGACTTTTCCTAATTGGGCCATTTGTAGATAAATCTCTCATTACAATATCAATCACCATTTTTTCACCGTCAAAGCGCGGTTGTGAAGCTTCTGCAGTTTGTGGTGTTCCTGTATTAGTAACATTAACACTAACATTGCCTCCGCCCATTTGTCCAGTTGCATTTAAAGACGCAAGGTTAGATGGTCCAGCGACTTTTGCTGCTTGCTTGCGAACAACGAATTCGCCTGGCTCTAGGAGAGCGGGTACACTGTCTCGTAGAGATCCTCCAGCGGCTAGTTTTCTAACTCTGCCTCCATTTACAGATCCCATTCCAGCACCTGCAAAACCAGGAAGTATTCCTGTCTCTGGGTCTGCACCCCTAAATCCGCCAAAAAGACTACCAAATATACCACCAGTAGAAGCATTACTTCCACCAATACCTCTTAAAGAAGAAAAAACACTACTAAATATGCCTGAAACACTAGACCCTAATTGACTAAACACTCCTTGGGTAGTAACTCCAAACTCTTTAAGTTTATCACCTATGTTGTTAAATATAGAATCACTTTCTCCTTTAATAGTGTCTACTATATTAGTACCCGTTAGGTCATCTGTTAGGGCTACAGGAACAGCACCTTTTGCTGTCAACTGTACTTGTTCAATTCCCTTTTTAGCGGTCATACCAAAAGCGCCAAGTGCTTCGTCTTTCAAAAACCCAGCTGCAGGCTTTGCGATTGTTTCTTCAAACACCGTTCGTTGTACATCTTTCACTAAACTGGTAACAAATTCTTGAACGCCCTCTTTAAAGTTTTTAGCGTTTAGTGTACCTTCAACAAAAGCATCATTTAATTGCATAAATGCTTGTAAAAAGTTATTTTCAATGATATCGCCAACTCTTATAATCGCTGATCTAATATTTTTATAAAAAGAAGTTTCAAATACTGCACGCTCTTTTGTTAACTCAAAGGCTCTATCAATTGCGTCTCGTTCAATACCTAGTCTTTCTAAATTTGCTGTAGCATTAGTTTGTACACTCTCTTCTTCAATATCTATGCCAGCTTTTTTAAGCTCTTGTAAGGCTTTAAAAGCAATTTCTTCGCCTTTTATACCTGATAACTTGGCAGCGAGTATACTTTCTTCTACCTGTCCAAGATTTTTTAACTGATCAATTGATAATATAGTAGATGAAATTTGTTTTTCAATATTAACACCAGCAAGTGTAGCAGTTTTATCTGCTATATCTTTATTTTTGACAAAAATATCCTCAATTGCAAGAGCGGATGTACCAATATCATCTAAAATAGTTTTAAAATTCTGTGTAACTATTTCGCCAGGAGTAACTGAAATACCAATATTAGGGTTATTTTTAAGTTCTCTTAATACTTGCACATAGCCGTCTAAAATTTTAAACTCTTCTCCAACAATTTGTTTACGCACATTGTTTGTTTTTTGCTCAAATTCAACTCTTGATCTTAATATGTTTAAATCAGCAAGTTGAGAAGTTCTTGTAGCTTCTGCGCTAAGTTTTGAAATTTCGCTTTGTTTGGTTGCGATACTCTCTTGTCCTTTTAAAAACTTAAGTTCATTCTCTAGCTTTTCTATTTCATTTACTCTTTTTAAATTTTCAAGATCAAATTCTTGTTGTAATTCAACTTTTCTACTACCAAGCTTAAATAATTCAAAATCTTCTTCTCTTTGTAAAATATCTCGACGGGAAGCAAGACTTGCAAGTTGAGCATCTCTATCGCGTTCTATTTGCTCTTCTTTTTGCCTTAATAATAGATTATCTAACGCAAATTGTTCCTTAGCTACATCTAATCTTAATTTTAATAAACTTTTTTCAGAGGATATACCAAACTCTTCAGCTCTTGCAAGATCTGACTCAGCTGATCCTACTCTTGATATAGCTGCACGTTGCTTTTGTATGTCAGATAATTCATTTTCTGCATTAATTGAATCTCTAGTTAATTTTACATTCTCCGCTAAAGCTTTTGAGTATTCAAAATTACTTCTTGCGAGATTAACAGAATTTGATATTTGTTGACTAGAAAGTTCAACTAAAAGAGACTCTTTTTCGACTCTTTGATCTGCTATTTGATTATTTAAATCTATGCTAGCTCTAGTTCGAGCCTGTTGAATTTGTAAATCTAAAAGTTCAGACTGTGCTGTTAATACTTTTAGTTGATTCGATAAAGCATCACGTCTTTTCTGTGTTTCTTTTACTAATTTTTCTGAACTGTTTAATTGTTGAATCAGCGCACCCTGAGTGATAGTTTGAATTTTTGAATCTGCTTCAAGCAATTCATTATATTCAGATTCTGTAATTACTAAAGCACGTTCTGCCCCAGTTAACGCTTTTAAATTTTTTACTTGATCTACGATTGACTTATTTACAAGCGTTTGATTAAAAGCAGCTTCTTCAGAGCTTTTAGCAAAATCTCCTTGTAAACTTACCACTCCTTGCAATACAGCAGTTTCAACAGTTTTTAATTCTTTACTAAAAGTTTTTGTTAAGTCTTTTCCAAATTTATCTAACGTTACAACTCTTGAAACAGTTTCGCCTAAAGTAGCATTGACATCATCAAAGAGAGCGCTAGTTAAAGCAGCAGCCTCTCCAAGTCCTTGTTCAGTAAATACTTTAACTAATGCTTCAAGAGTGCTTCTTATTGTTCCAAGTGATCTTTCAGCCTTATCGGCAGAAATTGTACCGTCTGCTAGTTTTTCTCCAAGATCTTCAATTTGAAGTGATGCTATTAAAGATTTTGCTCCTGCATTTGCTAGTTCATCACTAAAAGCTACAAGTTTGTCTTCAGTAAGCTTTCCGATTTCAGTAAAAGTTTCTCCTATTTTTATGCTAAAAGTATTAGTCTCTTCATTAATTTTTACAAAACCTTTTGCAGAAGCTTCTGAAAGTTTATCTATCGGTAACTTTGATTTTTCTGCAAGTGAGCCTATTGTCGAGACTGCTTTTACTTGGGATACGACAAAGTCATCCTGTGCTGCTTTAGCTGCATTTAAGGTAAGAGTTAGTCCATCTATTGTTTCTTGTAGTTGTTTAATCCTCTTTGCTTGAAGATCAACGCTTGGGTCAAGTTTTGCGATTTGAGCTTCAAGTTCTCCAATGATTCTTGAAACGTTTGTAACAGTAAGTTCTAAATCATCTCCTGAGCCTGCAAGTCTCAAAGTAGCATCAATAGTTTCTTTAAACTGTTCAGTTGTAAGTTGTAAAGAAGCTCTTAAAGACTCAAAACCTCCTACACCGTTAACGGCAATATTAGTTAAAGATTCTAAACCAGCTGCTGCATTCCTACTAGCTGCTGTAAAATCTAAGTAAGCATCTTTTAAAGCTCCAATTATATCTATATCAAAAAGAGATCCTACAATTTGAGCAGCTGTTAACGCTATAGCAATAAAATTAAGTATTTTAAAAGCAGCACTTAAAACTGTGCCGAGTACTCTTGCAGCGGCAGCTGCTCTATTTAAACCATTAGCAAAGTTTTTAGATAAGGTTGAAGAAGCATCAAGTTGCGCGTTAACATTTTTTTGAACTACCCCAAGCGCATCTGTTCTTTGTTTACTTTTTGATAATTCTTCATTAAACTTTTCTTGAGATATAACACCATTAGATATGTTTTTTTGTAAAGCTTCACGTTCTCTTATTTCATTTTTGAGAAGATTAGGTATTTCTTGTTGAGCTATTAAAGCTTGTTGAGTAGTAAGACTATCACCACCAAGTTGTCTTTTTAGTTCAGCACCAAAACCACGACCAGCACCTGGTAAAGCGCCGGCACCTTTAAATGCTTGTAAAGCTTCTCTGTTAGCTGAAGTAAACGCTTCAGTATTAATTGTAGCATTGTTTAAATTGTCAGCAAAAGCTGAAAAGTATGTGTTTAAACTAGCTAAAGAGCCTATAGCAAAACCTGCAATTGCTTTTTTAAGGCTACCAAAAACAAGTAAGCCTACAGAACCTAAAAGAGCTAAACGATTACCTAAGTTTTGATCTAAAAATGCTGCAAAAGGAGCTAGTGAGTCAGCTATTAGCTTTCCAGTGATAATAGCTAAGTCAGAAAAATTAGCCACAAGTCTTTCAAATATTTCTTGTGTAGATTCACCAGAGTCATTAATATCAGAAAAGGCTGCTTGTCCATCTTTAATTACTTGATTAACAAATGCTTGTCGTTTTTCAAATTGAGTTAGAGAACCTACTGTTTTATTAAGTTTATTAGCGTATGCCTCAACAGCAGGGTCAATACGTGTAAAAATACCGATTTCATCTAATAGTTCTGGCTCAAGCTTAATAGCACCACGAGTAATACGTTGAAAAGCGTCAGTTAAGTTTCTTCCTAAGGCTCTTGAGGCTTTTAAAGATACCTCACCAAGTTGTTCAATTTGGTCAACATTAAAACCAGCGGATAAAGCTAAGTTAGCTTGTGTTGCGGCTTCAACGATACTAAGCTGTCCTGCCGTAATATCTTTTAAAGTGCTTATTACCTCTGTGCCACTAGACCCAACAGCTAATGCAAGCTGATTAGTACCTTTTATAATTGTCTCAAATTGTGCAGACCGGTTAAGAGCAGTAAATGCAGCAGTCAAAGCAAAGACATTAGCAGCAGCTGCAGCATACACTCCAACTACACCGCCTAAGCCTTGTGACTGAGCTGCAAAAGATCTTCCAGCAGAGGCTGATGACTGAGCAAGCCTAGTTTGTGCTTTACCAACAGTATTAGTTGCGGCAGCACTCTCTTTCGCTCCAGTTGTTTTATATGCAGTAACAATGTTCTGTATAAAAGCCAATTAACGACCTCTCTTTGCTTTAGATAGTTGTTCTTGTTCTTTTCGTTTTTGAGCATAATAGTTGCTTAACTCTGACTCACAAACTTTAAGTAGTTCAAAAACATCTCGTCTATTTTCAATTTGATAGATAGTCATTATATCAAATAGACCTGAATAATCTTTACCTAACCAAGTACCATTCATACCTTCCCATAAATCAGGTAAAGCGTTTAAAAGTAGTAGTGCTTGTTGACACTCAATAGATAAATGAGAAGGGTCTAAAGGTATCTCTTCTTCTTTAGGTTCCCAGCCCATTTGTTCACACATTAGCAAATACTGATCAAGATCCATACCTCCGCCATGAAGAGAATTTTGGAGGTAGTCTTTTAGTTTTTTACGTCAGTCTCTGCTTTTTTCTTAGAAAATTGTTCAAAATCATTCATAGTATCTGTAACAAACTGATCAAAAATAGTTGAATTTTTAAGTAAATCAAGAGCATCTTCTTCAGTATACTCTACATCTTCATTCTGATCCATATCTGTTATATCTACTGGAAGTAATATTGGAAGATGCTTGACTTTTAATCCCTTCCAACTAGCTACAGCTTTTTCAGCATAACTTTCTAAGAACTTATCATTATCAATTTCTTCTTCTCTTTGGCGTGTTCGTTTATTAAACTTATATGTCAAAGATGAATTACGAATTTTTACTAGATCTTCTCTAGTTAAATAGTTTAATTGTATTTCAAAACCATCGATATCTGGAAATTCTACCCAGGTTGATGTTTCTTTTGCAATTAGATTTTTAATTTTACTCATTAGATTCCCCTCTAAAAAAACGAGTACCCATTACATATCTGCTCTTCTTAGGTGAGGGGGGACCTTGAATTG
>CAACVD010000600.1_pt1 | contig 17465 bp, 19 predicted proteins | sample 2381771 | NCBI WGS metagenome assembly CAACVD01 (sample SAMEA5211965, study PRJEB30684) | marine metagenome | biome: Marine; feature: Epipelagic; material: Water | collected 2015-10-15 | depth 15 m | reverse complement strand
CTCTGTTGACACCACCTTTTAGTGAACCATGTAAATCTTTTTTAATTAATAAATCTTTTTCTGCTTTTGTAATATATGCTAATTCTGTTTCAGGATGATTTGGACTAGATTTCCATTTTATAGGAGCTTTAACTTCTTTTTGTTTACCTAGATAGTTTTTAACCCCACCTTGTTTCACATAATCTATTTTTTTATCTATTGCCATTATCGTCTCCCGTCGGGTTGTATATCTAATCTAAAAGTTCCTAGTTTCCAACTTTGATTAGCTGCCGTATTTTCTATTTTTAACGCGATAGCTCTAGCTCTTGCACGAGTGTCTACTTTATCAGTAGATGAGCTAATTGTAAATGGTCCTAATGAAGAACTTGATTGAGTATTGTTAGGATAGTTACGTAAATTTAAGGTCACTCTAGTATCACCAGTTTGAGATATAAAGTCTGGTATAAATCTTCTTATCTTCATTATAAACTCACCATCACCTCTAGTATCAGCCATACCAGATTGTTGGTTACCTACAATCCTTTGTGTAATATCAAAATCTCCAGATTCTATGCTAGCTGCTATTACAGTTGTTGCTCCACCTCTAACTTGATCTGTCCCTGTTTCGTGTTCATAGTATGTTGTTCTACCCTCTGTGTTTCCTACAACATCAAAAGATGTATCAGTATTTGCATCATACTCTGTTGCGTGTGGTAGACCAAACACAGCGGAGTCTTTCCACATAGTTCTGGCTAAAGTGCCTACAGTCCAAACAGGTCTTTGTGGTGATGAATCAAAATAATTATACGTAACCATTTTATTTACAACTGATGATGAAGAGGTTGGATAAAACCAAGTAACCTCACCAAATAAATTATTTAATCCAGCAGACACCATTTGATTACCAGAATCTAAATTTATGTCGTCATAAACAAAATCTTCTACTAAACAAGGTAGTGATTCTAGTTTACCTGCATATCTAAAGAAACCATTCTCTGACATCCAATATGCAGAACCATCAACTTCAACACATGCGTTTTGTCCAACCAATCCACAGTTTGTACCTACTTGTGAAAAAGCAAATGTAAAAGGAGATCCAACAAATCTTTGTGTAAATAAAGCTGTGTCTGTCCAAACATATAATGCATCACGACCTCTAATTGCTCCTCTAATCTGTGAACCATCAGCTAGTCTCTGTGTACCTGCTGTATTAGTTGCTGTTGGAGTGTAAGTATTAATATCTTCTTGATCTGAAAATCTTACAAACATATCATCTTGTGTAGAAGGTGTGCCTATAGTTGTTTCTGTTCCATAAAATACTAAGTGTCTGTCTGGTGTAGATACAACCATATGTCTTGATGCAGTTGGTGCCCCAGTTATAATTACAGCTCTTGTGTCTGTTGCATTTGTTGCAGCAGAGTTCCATTCAAAAACAGCGCTATCGTGAATTAAACAAATAGCTTTATCACCAAAATTATCTATAGACCACATACCTGGTTCTAATACTAAATCTCCTGATGCTGCTTCGCCCCAAGCTACAAAATTAGTAGAACTTGTGATTGTTGCACCACCACTATGAGCTGCTGCTGTTGTTCCTGCTACACCTCTTGTAACACCAGTTAATTCTCCTGTGGCTGCAATACCTGTGTATGAAATTTCTTCACTGTCAATAATTAAAAAGTTTGTACCAGATGTTGGAAACTGAGAGGAGTCAACCAATATAATACCAGATGTTGCAGTATCTGTAATACCATTTTGCAATGTAGTTGCGGGTTCTCCTGCTACTTCTCCACCCCAAGACCCTAGTGACCAACCAAAACCTTTTGCTTGAACAGCTGGACCTACTGGATAATAATGTTGCACTCTAACACCACCTGATGTAGTTGCACCACTTCCTGATTCATTAGACGGCATAGTAACAGTTAATGTTGTGCTATTAGGCACAGTTGTTACCATAAATTTTTTATCATCAAAATCTGCAGATGCAAAATCAGAATTTGTTATAGATGAAAAATTATCTAATAATATTATATCTCCAGCACTAATACTGTGAGCGCTACCAAAAGTTATTGTAACAGTTGGTGATCCGTTGGTCGTGGTGAATGCACTTGTAAGCGTTGTTGTAGATTTAATAGGGTGTATGTCATAATATACACCACCAGAGAAAGCATATAAAATTCTGTTTGTACCAATGATTGCGTATTTTCTAGCTAAACTATTTACAAAATGATGTAGTCCTCTTCCTGCTCCTGTAAGATTACTTTCTCCAAGTTGTTTCCACCCACCTATTTTTTCAGGTGTTCCATAACGAAATCTTACATTATCACAGTCTACCCACTCACCTTCTGCTCCAGTTGGTGTGACTTGTTTGTTTATCCCTGGCTGAAATCCTATCTTTTGTAGCATATGGCTCCATTATAATACTATTTTACAAATGCTGGTAGACCTAACTTAGGTCTTCCATCAAATTTGTTTTTATCAGCAAATGGGCCGTTTACATGGTTGTAATGTAAGAATACTTGACCACAAATGTTACCGTCAAAAGGCTCTCGCCAATGTTCGAGTTCACAGCCACTATATACTAACATATCTCCTACTTCAAGCAAGACTTTCTCACCTTTTGGAGCGTTAGGTTTATGTATGTTTTTGTATTCATCAATTACATTATTAGACCCTGTAGGATCTATAAATATAGGCCAAGGGTCACCACCTAAATTAAGTGTTGTTGATATCTCACAAGAGGGCCTATCTTTGTGTCTTCTTAATTCATCACCTTTTTTATACGCTCTTGCATAAGAGTAGGTTGGTATTAAATCTAGATTTGTATGTTGTTTCATAACAGGCAACATTTTAACTAACAAAGTATCCATTACAAAGTCACCATAACAAGAAAAAGTATTTGGTATCTGAGTGTCTCCCCATGTCCCAAGTATTGAAGACTCAGCATGAATATTATTTTGATACATAAAATCAACCGCGTCTCTTTTTAGTAAAAAGTAGTTAAAGATAAAATTAGCTAACTCGTAAGGTAAAGCATTTTTGATAATTTGATATTTCTTTATTTCAAACATATTACACCATAAAACATTTTTGCATAAAATTAAACGATACAGATATTCTAATATCATTAGAGTTATTAGGATCTACACAATGATTTAACCAAGATGGAAACATAATTAATCTACCTGGTTTTGGATCATAGCTTGCCTCTCTCCATAATCTTTGTGGTGGTTTACCTTCTTTCATTCTAGGTCTTACCATTAATGCTACAGATCTTGGGTCTTCTACTTTCAACTGACCAGAGTTTTCTGGTGCTTTTACATAATAGACACCAGACCATAAAGAGTTTGGATGTATGTGTGCTCTGTTCATACCACCTGGTGGATTAATGTTTGCCCACATATTACCTAAGAATGGTTCACTGTCTAAATGTTCTTCTTTATAAACTATATGTTGTGCTTCATACAAAGCATCAACTAATCTTTTGTACTCTGGTTTTTGTTGCATATCAGTTGTAGAATGCCAACCTTGAATATTTGTTCTAGTAATTCCTTTATCTTTGTTAGACCAATCAACAATATCTTTTTCTAATTGTATATTCAAAGATGGATCGTTGTGATCGAATATATAAATAGGTGTTGGAAAATGTAAATCTCTCATTTGAATGGTGTTCCTCCGAACCACATTACTAGTGATTGTCTTCTACCTTTAATAACTGGTTTTACTCTGTGTCTTATAAACGATGCAAAGAATACTGCGTGTCCTTGTTTTAGTTTTGCAATCTTACCTTCCGACATTAATTCTAAATCACCACCCTCAAACTCTGACTCAGGAGACAATAGACAAGTCATAGATATTTTTCGCACAGGTGGTTCGTGTTGCATGTTCACATCATTATCGACATGCCAATCATAGAATCCTCCTTCGGGATATTCTGTGTACTGTGCCATCTCAGTGATTGTCATTCCATCAAAACCAAAATGATTGCCATTGGTTGCTTTCATCACTCGTTCAATATCTTTGTACATCTCAACCATCTTTTTAAATGGTATCCAACTAATATGTGATGTTCTAGTTTTAGTATCGATCACACCACCTTTGATACCTTTACCAGATCCAACAGATGCATTTTGTTTAGGTTCAGCTCTACCTGCTTCAATAATCATTTTACATTGTTCAGGTGTAAATAATGGTTTAGTTGTCTCTACTATATAAGATTTCCAACGTGGTTCAGTTATCATACAGCTCCTCTGTTTTTTATTGGATCAAACTGTACGTCACAGTTTGCAGCTAAACTTCTTCTTGTTTCATTTGTGCCATTAAATGGATACACACAGTGTCTCATGTCATAAGGAAAAACATAAAAGTCTCTAAGGTTCATAGGTGGTTGATAATCTATCTTTGCAAACTGACCATTGGCTGCACCCAATATTTGTAGTCTACCATTTTGTGGTACTTCTGCGTTTGAATATTCTCTGCCATAACTAGATGGTAACTTTAAAATCATTACAGAAGATAGACCTGTAAACAACATACCTCTATGAATATGTGCTGGATTGTATTCATGTGCTTTCATTTCATTAACCCAAATAGAATTAATGTGCATATCATAATCTCTAATTTTATTAAAAGCTAAATAATGATTAAATATCTTTACAAAATAATCTGTAACATTTCTTGGAAGTAAATTATGGTTTTTCATTTTTGTTTGATCAGCACCATTATAAAACAAACTATGTTCGTTTTCTATTTTACCTACTAATTGTTTATTAGCAGGTGCTAGCCTATGAAAGTTTTGTTCGTAAATTTGGTTGATCGCAGAAAAAATATCAAGAGGCACCTGATATTTTAAAATAGATTGACCTAAGAATACAAAATCAAATTTGATCTTTTGGCTTTCCATGTTGTGTGATCTGTTCTTTCTCTGTATAGCTTTGTTCTAATTCACCAGACTTTTTAATTCTTCGTAAAGAATCTAACTGTCCCATTACATTAAATATATCTGTATCAGATGAGTTTGCATTTAATGTTTTAGCTTTCTGTGAATATTGTAAACCGTAAGATTCTAACTGGTGTTGGTTAACATCTTTGTCATTAAATGAACCATCGTTAAATTCTTTTTTTAACTTAGACCACATTTTAATTTCTCTCATTCTGTGTTTTGCAACCTTCTCCATAGAAGCTTTTGCAAATCTACACTCATCTATATCTATTTGATATTTAGTTCTTTTGTATTCGTCTTCTTCTTTTTCAATCTTACCCTCTAGCCATTTAATTTTTGCTTCGTTTCTTCTATAATCAAATGATAGTGTCATTAAGTTATCTAAGTATGATGATTGTTCTCTAACACACTGCCAATATTTTGCAGCTTTAGTTGGATATCTATTGTCTTGTAACACGGAAAACCTTGCTTCTGTTTCTGTTCGAAACATTTGTTTCTTGGTCCATGTATCACGTAGCTCGTCTACCATACCTTTGAACGAAGACAAATCTTCAGTAGTTAATAAATTATTTAAGTGAGCTTCTTCACCTTGTATAACTTCTTTTACATCTTTTTTCATTTCTTTATCCTTTATAGTTAAACCTTATATATACTATTTAAAATGTATTACAAGTTTTAAGACGACGATATTTTCTCAGTAACATGGCCATCACCGTACCATTCTTCGGTGTTAGCATAATTTACTGGAGTAGCAGGATTTCTACCACCCATTAATATTGCATTTGTTGATGAACTTCCTGCACCTCTTGTATCCATTCTAGCAACATTAATATCTTGATCATTAATCCAACTAGTTCCATTCCAAGTTTCTGATGAGTTATGCACTCCTGGAGGTGGCGCTCCAGCTGGATCACCTCTACCACCCATTGCTATTGCAGAAGTAGAACTTCCACCTGATGCTAAAGCGTTTTTAGCTTGGTTTAAATCCCCTACCTCTGTCCAACTTGTTCCATTGTAAAGTTCTACTAACGCTAAACTTGGACCATTACTAGGTTGTGAACGTCCTCCAATTGCTAAAGCAGCAGTAGCTATTCCAGAACCTGTTGTTTCATCTCGTTCTTGGTTTAAATCATTACCTTCTGACCAAGCAGAGCCATTCCAAGTTTCTGATACATTAGCACCACTATTACCACCAAAAGCTAATGCAGATGTGTTATCTGCACCTACTCCAGCCATAGCTCCTCTAGCAGTATTCAAATCTGAAACTTCTGACCAAGTATATCCATTCCAAGATTCTGTGAGAGCTTGTACTGGAGGTACTGTACCTCCAAATGTTAAAGCTGAAGTTGCCGTTCCCGCTCCTCCTCCTGCTCTTCTTGCAGTGTTTAAATTATTTACTTCTGCCCAGGCTGTTCCATTATAATTTTCTGTTTCGTTTTTATTAGGAAAACCTCCACTAAAAACTAATGCAGATGTTCTTGTTCCTTTGTTTGCTGAAGCTAGTGCATATCTTGCAGTATTCATATTACCACCAGTAACCCAGGCACCTACAGAAATGCCAGCGTTCCATTCTTCTGTGGCTGCTAGATTAGCAGTAGTAGCTCCTCCTGCAGCAAAAGCTGCACTAGCAGTCCCATCTCCTGCCTGTCCATATCTTGCAGTGCTAAGATCATTTGTTTCAGAAAATACAGAGCCATTCCATAATTCAGTGTTTGCTACTTCAACTGTATTGTCATAGCCACCAAAAACTAAACCATCAGAACTTGTTCCTGCACCTGCTATGTAAGTTCTAGAGGTATTTAAATCATTTACTTCATACCAAGCACTCCCATTCCATTGCTCATTTAGGGATGCAAGAGGTGCACCACTAACAGCTAATGCTGCTGTATTATCTGCACCTATTCCTAATCTACTTACTTTTGCAGTATTTAAATCTCCAACTTCTGTCCAAGCACTTCCATTCCAACTTTCGTTAATTGTTAAAACAGAAGCTCCAGGGTTTTCTCCACTAAACGCTAAAGCTGAAGTGTATGATCCACCACCCCCTAATTGTTTTTTAGCACTATTCATATCTGTAGTTTCAGTCCAAGCTGAGCCGTTCCAAGATTCCATTTTAGCTGTAGCAGGTGTTATACCTCCACCAATAGCTAAACCTGTAGTTTGTGTTCCAGCTCCTATTAGTGAACTTCGTGCGGTATTTAAATCTGCAACTTCTGTCCAACTTGAGCCATCATATTGTTCTGTTAATCCAGTAACAGGAGGAGGTGCATTTCCACCAAATACTAAAGCAGCAGTTTGAGTTCCAGCTTCTCCCATCGCTTGTCTAGCAGTATTCATATCACCACCAGCTGCCCAAGCATTACCAACAAATTGATTACGAGTTTTAAGTTCACCTTCACTTTCGTTGTACCAAACCTGACCTGTTACTTCAGTTGGGTCTGTGGTTACTGTTTGAATATCTGTTCCAATTATTTCTTTGTATGTTGCCATATTAATCTATTGTTTGTGTTGTTGTTGCGTCATTATTCCATTCTTCGGTTGCTGCGGAATCACTTGGTGCGGCTCCACCAAAAGCTAGGGCATTTGTTAGTGTTCCAGCCGATCCTAAACTATGTCTAGCCGTGCTCATTGAATTTTCATTTGTCCAATTTGTTCCATTCCAAGATTCCGTAGTTGCTACTTGAGGAGGACCTCCTCCAAAAGTTAAAGCAGATGTATATATTCCAGCTGCACCCATGTTTCTTCTAGCAGTATTTAAATCGTTTACTTCAGTCCATGCTGATCCATTCCATGATTCGGTGTTTCCTAAAGTTCCAGGAGGTAAACTTCCACCAAAAGCTAAAGCTGCTGTGCTACTTGCAGCTACTCCAACTAGTGATGCTCTAGCAGTATTCATATCAGCAACTTCTGTCCAGTTAGTTCCATCCCAAGTTTCTGTAGTTGCTGTATTAGGAGGTCCACCTCCTGCAGCTATTGCAGATGTTGATGTTCCACCTGACATAAAATGTCTTTTAGGTGTAGTCAAATCATTAACTTCAGTCCAACTAATTCCATTCCATAATTCTGTTTCATCTTTTGGTGGTCCACCAGGAACATTTGCTCCACCAAAAGCTAATGCAGCTGTCGTTGTTCCAGCTCCTCCTAAACCAAATCTACCAGTATTCATATCATTTAATTCACCCCAACTAGTTCCATTCCAAATTTCCGTTAATGCTGAAAACGTAGGGTATGCGGGTTGAAGATACCCTCCAAAACCTAAAGCTGCTGATTGAGTTCCAGCACCTGCTAATGCTGTTCTACCAGTATTCATATTATTACCAGTCGCCCAGACACCATATGCAAAATCTGCGTTCCATTCTTCTGTAGATGTTGAATCACTGGAGCTTGCTTCTCCACCAAATGCTAAGCCTGTAGTCGCTGTCCCTGATCCTGAAAGTTTACCTCTACCAACACTTAAATCGTTTATTTCTGTCCAAACAGATCCATTCCATAATTCTGTATTAGCTAAAGCTCCTGGTTTTCCACCAAAAGCCAAAGCTGAAGAAACTGTTCCTGCGTTAGCTGATGCTAAAACACTTCTAACTGTATTTAAATCATTTACTTCATACCAAGCGGAACCATTCCATTCTTCTGTAACTCCAAGTCTAGCAGTGCCACTCCATCCTCCAAATGCTAACGCTGCAGTTTGTGTTCCTGATCCAGCTGTATCTTCTCTTGTTTGGTTTAAATCTGCAACCTCAGTATAAGAAGTTCCATCATATGTTTCTGTTTTACCAGTAATTGATGGTCCATTTCCTCCAAATACTATACCTGCTGTTGAAGTTCCAACACCAGTTAATGCATATCTGTTTTGATTTAAATTGTTTCCTTCTGACCAACTTGATCCATTCCATGTTTCAGAATTTCCTGTTTTATCTCCAAGATAACCACCAGCACCCACAGCTGCTGTTTGAGTACCAAATGCACCTAACTCGCTCCTTGCTTGATTTAAATCTGCTACTTCTGTCCAACTTGAACCATCGTATTGCTCTGCTAAAGCTTGATAATCTGTTGTAGTTGCTCCACCAAATGCAAAACCAGCTGTTTGTGTACCACAGCCACCCATTCCTTCTCTTCCAGTATTTAAATTACCACCAGATGCCCAAGCACTTGTTTTGGTGCCTTTACGAATACGCAACTCACCCGCGGTTTCATTAAACCATACCTGACCCTCATACGGGTTGTCAGGATTCGTAGTATAGTTTTTAACTTTACCACCCTTTAGTTCTTTGTACTCGGCCATTATTCTCCTTGTTACTCAGTCAATGTTATGTCAGCTGGTCTTGGATTATCTACTTTTTCTTCATCAGATAAAGCATCCCACGCAGTTTGTGCTGCTGTGACCTCTGCATCAACGATTGCTTGAGCTTCAGATAATGTTTTAACAGTTCCACCTACTTTTGCAATCCAAAGATTTGCAGTCTTGTTGTAAGCGGGAACTTGCCAAACATTACCAGGGAAACCAGTGAAAGATATTTTTACTGATTCTACGTGATCAATAAATCCTTTTCCCCAGTTTTCTGCTACGCAGTATTGATATGTTTTTGCCATAGTTGTCCTCCTTAATCACTTGTTGTTGTTACTGTTGTTGTTACTAAACCTGTTCCGTACCATTCTTCGGTTGCTGTCGTAACCCCTGAACCTGGTTCACCACCAAATACTAAACCTAATGTATTTGTGGTTCCCGAACCAGCTAGTTTAGATCTTCCTGTATTTAGATTATTTTCATTTGACCAATTAGTTCCATTCCAAGATTGTGTTGAAGTAGCAGGTGAATTTCCTCCAGCACTTAAAGCCGATGTTGAAGTCCCTATACCAGATTTTTGCATACTATTATTAGCAAGAGTCATATCATTTACTTCAGTCCAAGATGAACCATTCCATAATTCTGTAAAATCTATAGGACCTGGTGGAGGGTCTCTAAATCCACCAAACGATAGTGCTGCCGTCGACGATGTTCCTGTTCCTCCCGCATTAGCTCTTGCAGTGTTTAAATCAGCTACTTCAGTCCAGCTAGAACCATTCCAAGATTCATTTTTTGCTAAATAACCTACACTAGGATCACCAAACCCACCAAAACATATAGCCGCTGTTGAAGTTCCTGCCCCTGATGCATTTCTTCTAATTTCATTCATATCATTTAATTCAGTCCAAACATTTCCATTCCATAGTTCTGTTTTATCTTCTACTGCAACGCTTGAAGTTTCTCCACCAAATCCCAAAACTGCTGTTGAAGTTCCTGCTGATGCAAGTTCTTTTGTGCCCACATTTAAATCATTTACTTCAGCCCAAGCCGTTCCATTATATTGTTCTGTATTTGCTGCACGACCGCCAGGAGGTCCCAGATCTCCACCAAATACTAAAGCTGCTGTTTGTGTTCCTTGTCCAGAACCAGATAAATCACCTCTAGCCGTATTTATGTTACCACCCGTGACCCATGCTCCAATGGCAACGTTTGCGTTCCATTCTTCTGTAATTGTTTTAAGACTAGGTGAGCCAATTGATAAAGCAGCTGTCCCTGTTCCTGTGCCAGCATTTAAATCTGCTTTTACGCTTAAATCAGTTGTTTCAGACCAAGAAGTTCCATTCCATAATTCTGTTTGTGCAATTGTTTCTGTAGAATAACCACCAAACGCTAAACCATCTGAATTAGTTCCAGCACCTGCCAATGAACTTTTAGCAGTATTTAAATCCCCTAATTCAACCCAACTGCTTCCATTATATAATTCTGTATTCGATACATTGTTTGGATTTTGACCACCAAAACATAATGCCTCTGTTTGAGTTCCAAGTCCACCAGCTTTTCTTCTACCTGTATTTAAATTGCTTACTTCTGTCCAACTGCTTCCATTCCAAGTTTCTGTATCGGCTATCCCGTTGTTTGGTGGCTCACCGCCAAATGCAATTGCAGAAGTGTTAGTGGCTCCTGCACCGTTAAAAGAGTCTCTTGCTGTATTTAAATCTGAAACTTCTGTCCAACTTGTTCCATCCCAAGATTCTGTCTGTTGGCTTGGAGATATATTACCTCCGTATGCTAAAGCAGATGTCTGTGTTCCGTTTGATCCAAATGAGTGTCTAGCAGTATTTAAATCATTTACTTCAGAATAACTTGAACCATTGTATTGTTCAGTTGCTGCAGTTGCTGGAGGAACATTTCCACCAAATGCAAGTCCAGCTGTTTGAGTACCTGCTGCACCTAAAGCTATTCTTCCTGTGTTTAAATTACCACCAGATGACCATGCATTACCAGCAAACTGTCTTTGATATCTATATTCGTTTTCTGTAGTATTGTACCAAAGTTGACCCGCAACTACGCCGTCATCTCCAGCAATGTCTCGGACTGCTGTCCCAACAAGATCTTTATACTTAGCCATGATTATTTATTCTTTAGCAGCCAGCCTTGTGTTCCATCTGTATATACTAAAGTGTTTCCTGCCCTTTCTGTTGAAACTGTCAAATCTGCTGTCGAACCTGCAATTTTTTCTGAACCATTTGCTGCTATAGTAAATGTGTTAGAATCAAAAGTTCCAGCATAGTCGATGAATACGACTTCATCTCCTAAGTTTCCTGCAGGTAAATTCATAGTTATTACGCCACTAGTTGTGTTTACAAAATAACCTTCACCAGCCACTGCTGTGAATGTAGAAGTTTTTACTGCTTGCCATGATGTACCACCACCGATGTAAGTTTTAATTCTTGAAGCAGTTGTTTTTCTATTTGTACCACCTGCACCATCATCTATTATAAATAAATCAGCATCTACGATATCTGCACCAATATCTGTTGCACCATCAATATCAATAGCTGCTACAGGTAAAGTTCCTGTATCACCACTTCCAATTAAATTTCCTGTTGCAGTGGGTAAAGTTAGTACCGCTGAACTACCTGCTGAGTGTGCAGGACTTTTTATCTGCACCCCGTGGGTGTTCTGTTCACAATTGAGCTGAATTGTACCTGGGTTATCATTACCTCTAACAGTTACATGACCAGTTCCTTTTGCTTCTATGTCAAGATCTATATTTGTGTCACCACCTGTAGCTTGTAATTTAGGACCACTACCTGTTGCAGCATTTGTTATATCAAATTGGTTTACTGCAGATGATGTTGTTTGAAATATAATTTGTTCATTACCATTTTCATCATTAATTCCATGTGCATCATCAAAAGCTATATTAAAACTGTTAGTATCTAAGTCTCCACCTAATTGTGGCGATGTATCGTCTACAACATCTCCACCTGTTTGAATTTCTATTATGTTTGGATTAGTTCCATCGTCTGCTGTTGCTTGTACAATAGCTGTTTTTTTATTTGTAGCTGCAAAAGTAAAAGTGCTACCTGAACCTGACGCATATTTAAACTGAACAGTGTACGCACCTGAAGTTGAATTTTTTAAAATATAAAAAGTTTGAACATCTAAAGGTATTGTAACAATTTGATTTCCAGTAATTGATCCTGTAAATTCGATCATTCTGTGTGCAAGTTCTGCGTTTAATGATCCATCACTAACAGATAAAGCTGTAGTTTGTGCACCACCTGCTATAGATTTTTGAATATACCCACCAGTTATTTGTTCTATGAGTTGTAAATTTGTATTAGTTTTTGTTCCCCATGTACCAGCGTTTTCACCAGTTGCTTGAAGTTCAACACCTAAAGGTGTGTATGTTGATGCCATAAATTATCTCCTATTATGCAGCGTCACTATAACTTGTATTTGATCCAGTTGCAACATCCGAATATGTATCATTCGAACCTGTCGAAACATTAGTATAAGATGTATTAGAACCAGTGTCAACATCTCCATATGCAAAGATATCAACGGTTCCTATATTAAATGTAGCAGACTGGCCTGTTAATCCAACTTGCATATCCGCTAAAGATATTGACCCTACACTAGCACTAAATGATTGACCTGTTAATCCTAATCCTTCTTCTACTGTTAAAGATCCAACACTTGCAGTAGATGATTGACCAGTTGGTTGAGCAACTGCACCACCTAATCCAACAATTGATCCTAAACTAAACTCAGCTGATACACCTGATAAAAATACGACATCATTTGGTATTGTAACTGTTCCTAAACTAGATGTTATTGATTGACCTGTTAACTGTGCTTCTTGTGAAGATATACCTTGTGCTGTGCCTTGTGACAAGGTCATTGATTGACCTGAAACTATTACAGTTTGGTTTGGTGCTTTTGCTGTTCCTTGTGATACAGTTATTGACTGACCAGTTAGACCCAGGGTCATGTCGTTTGGTGTTATTGCACCGACAGAAGCTGTTATTGCACTTGATGTTAAACCTTGTGTTTGATCATTTGGATCAATAGATCCAACAGAACCAGAAAAAGATACACCTTCTATATTTACAGGTACAAAAGCTTCACCTTGTGAAGATGTTATTTCAAAACTTGTAGGTGTAATTATTTGATCAGGTACATCTACTGAACCAATATTTGTTGATATTGATTGACCTGTTAAGGTAATTACTTGGTCAGATGTTTGACCCCATGCACCACCACCATTCCAGGCTTGTGCACCCCAACCAGTTTTTAAAGTTGTTGCTTGGTTCCAATTAGCCTGTCCGTAGGTTAATCGGCCCCATCCTGAAGTTACCGACATGGTCGGCCTCCTATGCTAATCTGATTATTGCGTTACTTGCGTCTGCTGCTGGAAATTCTATTTTAAAAGTTCCGTTACTTGCTGTCTTGTCACCACCAAAAGCTATAATAGCAACAGCGTCTGTTGTGCTTGAGCCACCATTTGTTGTAGTGTTATAAATCATTGCACCGTTTGCAGTGAAAGATGCAGATGTATAAGTCACATCAGAAAAATCTGTAAATGCAGTTGTTGAAGATAATGATACACCAGAGTTTGTTAGAGTTGCACCACCTGCAGAATATGCAGATCCAGATGTATTTGATATTTCATTTGATGTTGAGTAGTCAGTTGTAGCTGCACCTAATGATGCAGAACTTGTAAATAAAGCTAGTTTAAAAGTATGACCGCCTGAAGATTCAAAGCTGTGTTTACCTTGTAAAAGTTCTTGTTTAAAACTTGAACATATTGCTGATGTTATTGCCATAATTTATCTCCTATGGGTTTGCTGAGTTAACTGGTATTCTAACTGCTCCGTCTGTGTAGTCGTCTCTTCGTCTTCTACCAACTTGCTCGTTAGCAAACTTCTGTACCTCTTGTTTATATTTATTTTCATACAAAGTCAACATGTCTATCGGACCTTTTAAAAATGCGTATGCCTCTGATAGACAGCAATATAGTAGCCCATTTGGAAAATTAAGACTAATATAATTAGTATCATTATTTTCTAAAAGATCAGGCATTTTATTAAAATGCACTCTAAATCTATAGGTCGTATTAGGAACTGGAGCTACGATTATTCTTCCAGATGTAGTGTCAGATTCTCCTGTAGCACCACCAAACATAGCATAATATTTAGGTTGACCTTGCGCTGCAGATGTTCCTGTTACATCTTGATATTCTTGAAGATATGTTACATCTTTTTTTTCTAACCATCTATTAGCTCCTGTAATTTCAGATCCCGCAGTATCATATACTTGTATACCTCTAATAAACACAGCCCCTGCAGGACAGTTTATAGATTCTTGTCCAGCAACAAAATTACCTAATTGTTGTTTCCTGTCAGCATCAATTGGGATGTCTCTAAAAATTCTATATTGTGCATTTAATATTATGTTTTCTAATACACTGTCGGATAATACAGTTGAGTCTACTTCTGTATAACTTTTGATTTGTGTTTTTAATCCTGATGCACTTAATCCTGCCATTATGCTACTATCTCCTGACAAGCTATACAGCTTTTTCTAAATCTTAAATGACTTGGACAATGTTCTGGTTTATGAACTGGAATATCTGGTTCTGGTGTTTTTAAATATAACTCCGCGTGTTCGTCTATATCCTCTGGACAAGAACATTGTTTTATAAAAAATATTTTACAAAGAAAATTTTTAATTAATTTTATCATGGTGTTATTGTAACAGGTCCTGCTGAAACTGTCACCCCTCCTGATTCCTCTGTTATTGTTGCATTTGTTCCTAAACTAAAAGTATATTTATCAGTTGTAGTAACAGTTATACTAAATCCTGAAGAATTTTCATAGGTTGAAAAAGACACTCCTCCAGGACTTCCATCTACGTTTCTGAATCTTACAGTATTACCTGTAGATCTTCCATGATTTTTTTCTGTAACAGTAACTGTTTGAGATCCTGAAGTTGTAGAAAAAGGATTATTTAATAAAAGATTTGGGGTAACAGGTTCTGTTCTACCAGGTCTTACATGTCTTAGTGAAATAGCGTCTGCACTTGTTGGTTTTGGTTCGAGTTGTGGTTGTTTAGGTTCGTACTCTGAGGAGTGAACAAATGAACCATTCCACTCTCTGACCATTTCTCTGTAAGGAAATTCCATACCTGATCTGTCTGATATTGCTTTTGCGTATTTACCTGTTGCGTATTTAGCCATTATGCTCCTGGATAGTATGCTTTTGGTGTTATGTGTGTGCTTGAAGAAGAGCCATCTTCTGATAACGCTCTTTGAAACTCATCTTCATAAACTAATTTCATTGGTTGTATTAATTGTGGATTATATTTTTGTGCAAGATAATAAGATAATCCTGAAACCATACAAGGTACAAACCTAAACGGAACGTCAGTTGCATTAGTATAATCACCAACATCTTGTATTCTTTTAATATAATAAAAATGCATGTCTTTAGATGCATTAGTAGAATCTGGTGTTGGATAAACATGTATTCTAACTTTATCAATAAATCTTTCTACCCAATATTGATTAGGTGTACCTTTAGATAATTTATTAGAAAAACCTGCATAAGTAGATCTATCTACTTTAGTCATTGGACTATCTGATTGTGTTGTTTGAGTTCTATTAGATCTTAATTGTGCTTCAAGGACATCGGACATTCCATAAACATTTGCAGGTGTAGATGTAGCACTTGTGCCATCATCACTTGATCTAAAAAAATCATAGTCTGATTGGCCTTCTATTAAGTCTAAATTAACTTCATCTATTTCCCAATAGTGGATGCCTCTATTACCCCATTCTTGAAATAATATATTTAATGTTCTACGAGCACTTTTTAATTGATAACCAGCAACATTTTGTAAACCAATACGTTCAAAAGCTTCCTCTACTATTTCATCAATAGCAAAACTTTTATCAAACGTTGCTGTCCCTGAAGTAGTGTTAGCCATTTAAACTCCTACGACTCGTAAATTTTAGTCCATTCACAAACGATTGTACCTGTATCTCCTGCTGCACAAGCTGGTAAAACGACGTTTACATCACCAGTAAAACCTGTAGCTTCAGTGTTTTTTAATCCACCAAAACTAGAATAATCATATTCCATTTCACCTGCTAAAGTTTGAAATACTACATCTGTGTCAGCATCCCATTGCATTCTAATTGCATCAGCTGGTGCTGTTACAGAAACATTAAAACTAACTTTATTTAGTCTTACAGTTTTGCAAGTTTTACCATTATTTGATGCTAGTCCAGAAACATCAACTATTTTAGTTGTGCTTCCAGAGTTATCAGAAACTACATTATAGTGAGTGATAAGTTTTTTTGCTCCGTCAAATACAGTTGTATTTAATACTGTGTCTGCCATGTTTTTGTCCTCCTTTTAAAGAGCGCCTGCATTACCAGGCGCTCCGAGTTATTTATTAACTATCTGCAAAAGGTGTTGCCTCAGTACCTGTACCGATCAACACTGCTTCTACTAAATATACGTTGTCTTCAAGTGCAGTAATTGTAACTGTGCTACCTTTATCTCCACCTGTAGTTCCACCGTTCATGCTGATAACATCATTAGATGATGCTGGTGCAAATGTATTATTTGTACCGTCTGCAACATTAACAACAGTTGCGTGACCAACAAATTTGTCAGTACCGTCTGTTTTAATGTCACAATCAGTTGAATCTGTGCCTACAAAAAATTTGTAGACTGCACCTAAGTGGTTATCCACGTTAGGGTCATTGTCTCCAGCTGTTCCGCCTTTGCTATCCGCTTTAATTGTTGGAAGTGTGATTGCACCATCTGCATCATTTACTTTAATAACTTTTCCTGCGTGTGCAGCGAAAGTTAAAGTAGTTTCTGCTGTAATGTTTACAATCGAATCAGGTCCCGCAGTAACAAAACCTCTTTGAGATTTTACTGGTCCTGAAAATGTAGTTTGTGCCATAGTGTATCCTCCTAGTTATTTGAATATCGTCTCTAGGCCGTCGACTATACGCGTCGATATTCAATTTAATGTATAGTGACAAAACTATATACTAGATTTATGTAGAGTGCAAGAGAGCCTGTAATGCGGATTGGATTTTTCCAACGATGTAGCTTTTTATTAAGTAGCTACTGAAACTTGTGGAGCGGCACCTTCAATAGTATTTTGCCTGTGGGCAATAGCTGCTTCTTCCAGCTTGATCTTCGTAATGACTTCTCTAACTTTGTCATCAAT
>CAACVD010000599.1_pt1 | contig 17480 bp, 18 predicted proteins | sample 2381771 | NCBI WGS metagenome assembly CAACVD01 (sample SAMEA5211965, study PRJEB30684) | marine metagenome | biome: Marine; feature: Epipelagic; material: Water | collected 2015-10-15 | depth 15 m | reverse complement strand
TTTTCCTCTATATATGTATACCGTTACGAAAAAGGGCCCCGCCGAAGCGGAGCCCAGATCCGTGAGCCGCGGTCAGTCGTCCGCGTATGATGCGGTGAAGCCCGTATTCCGGCTTAACCCTTTAAAGACGAACTCTTTTCCGACGTTATCGAAACGGCTGTCTTTGAGGACGACCCGGAAGTATTGGGTAGCGGAATATATTTTACCCATTCGATGGGCGTATTCCACGGCTCGGAGGTATCCTAGATCGAAGGTGTTATCTTCGACCTCGTCTAACCGGTGGCCGTTACACTCGTCGATAAGGATCGAGGTGAAGGACATACATTCCCCCCACTCGTATTCTCTATCGGCGGTTTCGAGAAGCTTGTTCTCGACAACCCAGACGGATGCGGCGTTGGTGTCAGTCATACTGACCTCCCGTAGTTGTTGACGGTTTCAAACAGCGTGGGCGCTTTTGCGCTCTTCTTATCTTTCTATTCTAAATCAATGGGTTAAAAGAGATGTCCCATATGCGACTTATCCTATACCACATACGACAAAATGAGGGGTGCGTCACTATGTCACACCCCTCGAGATTCCTTTATGATTTTGACGGCTTTGTTCCAGCTTTCGTATTCGAGCATTGAGTTGTCGAACCAGCTTGGTGGCCGGCGTTGGCTGTATTGGTTAACGCAGCAGGCGGCTTGGAAGTGTACGCGCCGTTGATCGATAGCGCAGTGAGCGAGGATGTCAAACTTTGACAATGTTGGCAGGGTTTTTTTCATTCGGCCTGCGCCGTTCTGGAATTGGTAGCAGGGGCGGTGGTCTTTTTGTTTTCGCAGGTGTGCGGATTTCACTTGCACCCGCATGAACAGGTCACCGTTCCACGCGATGAGGTCAACGGCATCTTGGGCTGCGTGTGCCACGCGCCATCCCGACTGCTCAAGAATGGCAGCAAGGGTGATATATTCCCCGATCAACCCCGTGGTTGTGGCAGACACGACCTCCCCCGTCGTTCTGGTTCCCGTTTCTTTATATTACTTGGAGACTGTTACGCCGTTGTTAAAAAACGAAAAGGGGCGCTTTTTGCGCCCCTTTCTTGAATAGATTTTCTTGGATTTGATCACACGATTTTGATCTCATCTTTCACTCTCGCGGTTAGCATCAGGGATTGCGCTTCGTGAAGTTTGTTTTCGGCTTCGACGATCAGGGGCCGGCTCACTTCGTTTGCTTCCAGCCACACATCGTTGACGGCGTGGATAGTTTGGTTCAGCAGCGTGGCTGCTGCTTGGTACTCGCTCATTTTTGTCAATGCTTGGTCTCCTCTTCCTCATCATATGCACGGGCAATGGTTGCTGCTTGGTGCATAGCTGAAGACAGCATGCCCATGGCGGTGCTGCCGTTAGGGCTCTGGACCACGAGCCGGAACAGGAGGGCTGTGAGAGCTCCGCCCAGTACCGCGCCGGTGTTGAACCCGTCGGTTTCCAGTTCGTCTAGCATGGCGTTCATTTCTTCGCCTGCATAGTCGAACTGCTTTTCGAGATCTTCGTCGCTCATCCGCGTTGCACCCTTATCCAAGCCGCCAAGAGGGTTTCAGCGAGGTCTACAGCTTCTGGGCTGTAATCGCCGTGGGCCGCGATCCGCGTTGCTTCTGCCTCGACGGCACGATTAACGGCGGTCACAGCTTCTTTATACTCCATCTTCTTGGCTTTAACGAACAGAACTTCTTTCTTACGCATCGTAGTCTCTCCCGATCACACCGAGGTCGTCGCGGTGGTCTTCTCCAGCAAATTCGTGCTGAATGTTGTGAAAGTTACAATAGCCGACGATGTTATACAGCAGACCATCCGGCGCTTCATCGACATCGATTAGTACACGGAACTGCTTCTCGTCGTCCACTACCAGCCAGAGCCAGTAATCACTCTTGCCCGCCCACGCCATGATCCGCGCATCGCCACCAATGGCGGTAACGTCGCCGACGATGCTAGCAATACCGCTTACCCGGTTCACCAGATCGACGACGATAGGGGGCAGCGTAAACACCCGCGGGTCCTCTCGCTCCTGCTTGATCCTCCGCTGGATGCGGCCCGCCTCTTTCCAAGCCGGATCGGTTTCTGGCAGGTCTTTTTTCAAGACGGTCATGCCACGCCAAATTGTTTCGAGATCCTCGGCATCAAAATCAATCATTCGGTTCTCCCTAGTTGATGTAATCTGTATATAAGACTTATCGCATACATAGTCAACACAAAAAGAAAAGCCCCGGAGATTTCTCTCCGGGGCCCAACTACGGGAACGCTCCCAACATACGCGATCTTATGGGAAAGACAAGGACTTTTTAGGAGATAAGTTTCCGGGAAGTTGCAGTTTACAAGAGCCGCAGCGCGTGGGCTCTTTGAGGTGGGTATCGCACTTTGGGCAGCGGCCCGCGTCTAGTCGCTTCTGGATCATGCCCGGATCCCCGAAGGTCGGGTACTGGAGCTCTCTATTCTTCGGCCTCGTCATCATCGTCATAGACTTCTCCTGTTCCTTCACATAGTTGACATTCCATGATGCGTTCCTCGAGCCAGCCGCCGTTCCACGCCATGGGCGCGGGGACAGCCACCTCGTATTCACACTCCCCGGCTCCGCTGCACTCTGGACACGTTTTCATTGTTTTCAACATAGCTTTTCTGTTTCTGATACCACTTGCGGTATGCTTTCCGGGCTTTTTCCCGGTTGTTCTCGCGCCAGTAAGCTTGAGCATATTTAGAGGACGCGAACTTGGTTTGCCGGCCCGTAAGAGGCTCCCCTGAGTATAGGCAATATTTCCGCTTACGGCCTCGTTTTTTCACCACAGGCTTAACGGCTTCAATTCTCTCTGCGGCTTTTTTCTTCGCATCCTCAAGAATTTCGAGCTCGGTTTGGCAAAGCAGGGACAGGGCAACAACAACCTTGACGCTGGTTGGTGGTTCGTCCCCAAATTCATTCGCCATTTGGTTGATGGCCTCAAAAAGATGGTTGGTGTAAGACATTCAGGTCTCCCGTATAAGAGTTGATACAAGTTATCCCATACTACGGCTAAAAAAAGATGTCAACTGAATTGACACACTTTATTCAGTCGTCAGGATTGGTTTTTTTTGTAGATATCCCACATGATCCGGAGCTGACCACTGATGGTGCGTCCTTCTAGGCGGGCTATCTTGCGAATCTGTTCGTACACCTCGATGGGTACGAGCACAGATTTCCACTTGGTGGTGTCCATTGATACCTCTTTGACACATGTTGTAAGGGAATATATAGGACAAGTGGCAGAGATACAAGACAAAAAAGGCCCCAAGCGGAGCTCGGGGCCAGTTTAGGGAGGAAACCATGAAAAAACTCAGCTTGCTTCGCCCCAGCTTGGGCCGATCTCAACGTCGCATTTACTTGGTACTTCCAACGGTACAGCATTTTCCATGATTTTAGCAATAGAATTTGCATCTTCACGATTTTTCACGGACATGGCGATTTCATCGTGAATTTGTACCAGAGGCAGGCGTCCCTGTTCATAAATATTCACCATGGCCTGCTTGGTCATGTCCGCAGCCGACGCTTGGATGAGCCGGTTGAGCGCTTTGTAGGTATATGCCCGCTTTAGCCGGGTGGTCTCGCCATACTCTTTGAGCGCATCTTGGTACGGCAGGGCCTTGTTCATGGCAAAGGTCGCCGGCTCCCAGAGATTGAATCGGCACTTGCGGCCCAGTATGGAGCGAACAGAGCCGCTTGAGCTGCGGCTGTTGAGGCTGTTCATCACGCCGTTCATCAATCCTTTAACGAAGGGGACTCGGTCGTGGTACTGGCCGACTAGCCCTTTGGCTTCATCTACATCGATGTCGAGCTGGTCCGACAGCTTGTTGACGCCCATGCCGTACATCATGCCCAGATTGATTGTCTTGGCCTGTTTACGCGGGATGTTAGCCATTTCTGCCACCATGGTGTGGAAGTCCATGTCCGGGTCCTCGCGGTAAGCGGTGACAAACTCCTCGACTCCTGCCATCTGTGTGCCGCGAGACCGGCCATATACATAAGCGTAGTGCACCAAGATCCGCGGTTCCTGTTGCGAGAAGTCAATCGCCGCCCACTGCTCGCCCTCTTCCGGCAGGAACAGGCTGCGTATCATGGGACCGAGCTCAGGGTCGCGGGCCGGGATCTGTTGCAGGTTGGGGTTGGACATGGATATGCGGCCTGAGACTGTGCCGCCGTCATCCGATCTGATTTGGTTGATGTGCCCGTGGATGCGCCCGTCGGTGCGGCAGTGCTTCATGATAGTGTTGATGAAGGTGCCGCTGGTCTTGTTCAGGTTGCGGGCCCGGACGATTAGTTGTGCTAGTTCATGCGGGTGGTCGGAGAGAAACGATTTGGTGAAGGACGGAGCGTTCTTCTCGGTGCGCGGGTAGGGGATGCCGAGTTTATCGAAGGCTTTCGCAATAGAGGCCGCGGCCCACAGCTCTACATTCTGACCAGCTACATGTTTAATTTTAGCGAGGGTCTCTTTCTCTTCTTTTATCAGGTGGTTTCGGGTGCGCTCGACACGGTCTTGGTCAACGCGAACCCCGCGCCATGTCATGTCCACCAGACACGGCAGGAGCTTGAGCTCGAGATTAGCGATGGGCCAGAGCTGCTCTTGGGTCAGTTGTGCGGACAGGTGGTTCCACAGTTGCAGTGTCAGCTCGGCGTCAGTCACGGCATATGGCCCGACATACATGGCGGGCATCTTCCACATTTCAGCTTTTGGATCGAGCCCAAATTCGCGGGCCGCGTCCTGTAGTGTGCGCTCCTGCTTTATTTTACCGAGCAGGTCGTAGGCTAGGGAGTTGAGGCTGTAGCTGAACCGGTTTTCATCTAGCAGTGCCGCAATGAGCATGGTGTCGATAATGCGCCCGTTGATGGTAAAGCCCATCTGCCGGATCCAGCCGGCGTCATACTGTGCGTTGTGCATGATCTTGTCGGCAGGGGACTCGAACACTTTCTTGAGCCATTTGTTAACTATGCGCTCGTCGAGGTTGCCGCCGCCAAGGTGACGGATGGGGATGTAGCCGGACCAGTTGTCAACAGCTACGGCATAGCCCACCACCTCACCGTCACCGGTCGGCCAGCCGGGGCCGTTGGACTTGATGTTGGGGTCTCTGGTTTCAACGTCTATAGCGATCTGCTTGGCGTCGAAGATGTCTGGCAGCTCAGCGGGCGGGACCCACTCACTCTTTGGTGCGAACATCGCCATCTGTAAGGCCATTGCCTTCTCCCCCTAATGCGCTGTAGCCGCAGATATCTACCCAACTGTCTTCATGGTCTGGCGTCACTATAAGCCGCGCTAATTTTACCGCAACCATACACTGATACACTTGTGACACGGTGACATCTTTGTCCAGCAGAACTGACCAAATTTTGGCTATGCGCTCATGGTTTTCGTAAGCCTCGCCGTAGTCTTGTGCCCGTAGGCCGTTGATTAAGGTCTCTGCTTTCTCGAGAACTTCTTTGCGGTTCATATCATATAGCTCCTGTTGTCGTCTTCGGGCTCTACCAGATACAAGTTTTGCTTAGTGCGTGTGACGCCTACATAGAACACCCGGTGCAGGTCGTCGGGGGCCTGTTCAGCGGCCTTTGCCGCTGCCGGCGATAGATCGGTAAACAGGACGACGTTGTCGGCCTCACCGCCCTTAGAACCGTGGATCGTGGACAGCTCAACGCGGGGCGTTGCATTAAACTTTTCTCCTCGGCGCAAAAGTGCCGTGATGTACGCACGGTCGGCACTGGGCAGCTTGTCCATAGCTTCGTGCCAGATGCAGTCCCGTATGTTTTCTTCGATGCGCGGGGTGCCTCTGATGTGCACCAGTTCCATGAGGCCGTGATGCGCGATCAGCTCATCCAGTGACACGGTCTCGTCGTCATCGAGTCCGGGCAGTTTTTTAAATCCGCGCTTGACCCGCTCACCAACAGACATATAACTGTACACGGCTCGTGCGGCTGCACCGGTTATTCGGTGGCCCTTCCTCATTTGCTCCCAGCCATTAATGGCTTCACTAAGCTTTTCGGATATGGACCTCCGTCCGCGATAGCTGTAGAGAATGCCACGGCTTTTGAGTTCTTGGGTCACGGGTGCCAAGAAGTAACCGGCTTGCGCCAGCACGAGCCACGATCCCTCACTAAAATCCAGATAGCCTACATCCGGTACGCGCTCCACGAGCCCCGGGTCCTTACGGGGCAGATAGTTTTTCGGGACGCGGCGATGGATGCGTCTGGCTACGCGCTCAGCTAGCGGGTGAACAGAGGCTGGTACGCGGTGTGATTGCTCAAGCACCTCGTATCCACCGTTCAGGTTGATGAAGTGTTCTACATCTGCGCCGGCCCAGCGGTAGATTGCTTGGTCGTCATCTCCCGCGCAGTAGATGCGGTCGGAGCTCTGCTCGAGTATGTGGGCTACATCCCACTGCAATGGAGACAAGTCCTGCGCTTCGTCGATAAATGTGATGGCAAGACGTGGGCAGAAGTCCGCGCTTTCTCGGACGAAGACCTCAAGCATGTCGGTAAAGTCATATAGCTGAAACCGATTCTTATACTCTATCAAGCTATCGGAAATATATTTGACCCGGTTCCAATCCATGTCCATGCCGCTGGCATCATACTGTTCACGCAGAGGCACCTTGCGGAGTCTGGCTAGGTTGATAAGGCTGATTACAGGGTTGTCATTTTTGGTCAGGTCAAAAGCGTCATCTTCGCTCATGCCCTTACCACCCTCAGTAAGATCAAATCCAATGGCATGACCGAGCTCTTTGTAGTGCTCTGTCTGCATCACCTGTTCTTGGCGAATGCCTGACAGGCGCAGAGCAAAGCTGTGCAGTGTGCGGAACCACGGCAGTTGTGTGGGCTCAAGGTTGAAGCGTTTACAGGCGCGTTCAATCGCTTCGTTAGCTGCCTGCCGGGTGAAGGCAAAGTAGCCGATATGAGCAGGATCCACGCCGTTATTAAGAGCCTCGTCCACTTTGTTCAGCAGGGCGGTGGTCTTACCGGTGCCGGGCGGGCCGTAGATGCGGAAGATTTTATTCTTTTCCATCGAGGGCCTCCGGGTTGGCGAGAAAGCGTTGAATGATTTGAGCAACGCCGCCGTAGCTCATGCCCAGCTCGTAGGCGATCCATTTGATGCTGCGCTGCTCTTCTCGCCACTGCATGATCTGCCTATATTTAGCGTATCGAGCTTCGCGCTTGGCTTGGGCTTTATCACGAAGCAGGCTGGCTTTGCTGCGTAGCCCTCCGGGCAGGTCGTAGCCATGTTCCGCGAGCCGCGTTTCGAGTAACGCGATGCTGCCCTTGCCGAGGTTGGGTATATTGTCGAGTTTCTTCTTCTCGGCGTACTCGATGAACTCCTCGAATGTTAGGTCGAACAGGAACTCGTTCTTGAGGCAGTTACGGACGCGGCGGGGCAGGACGAGATGGCACATCTTGTGCGGCTTGTCCGGCAGAGCCTCGATCTCCTGCTCCCAGCGAATGCGCTGAGACACGGCAACCACGATTTGGCGAATGCGCTCGCGTGACAGGCCCACCTCATCGGCTATGGATTGATAGGTGCGGAGCTGCACCACGCGCTGCTCATGGATGTATTCGTTACGGTCTTTCATTAGAAGGGTGCTCCCTCACCACTGCCAAAGGATGGCGTTTTAATGTCCATGTCTGCTATGTCAAAAGCGGGTATTTCCCACACCCGCACGGGCCTGCCTTTGATTTTCATCAGGCGGCTCTGTGCACCCATGTCCCGTAGGCGCTGGGCGATCTTGTGCAACTTGTACTCAAAGAACTTGTTGCGCTTGAGATATGCCTCAAAGTCTTTCAGGCGGAAGAGTGTCGTGTTAGTTTCCTCGTCCGTCCACGGGCGCTTGAGCAATATCTCTTCCTTGTCATTGGCCTTTTGCATATGAGCGCAGAACTCCTCCAGATAATCGTAGAACTGGCCGCTTATGCTGGCGTCTTCGGCGACATCTATGATGGCGCTTTCGTTGTCCCGCATCTCGTTCATTAGACCGCCGATGCGTCCCTCCCAAATCTGCTTACTAACAGACCGGGGCATGAAGTTAAGCTGCTCCATGCAGCACTTCTGAAACGAGGTCTGGCTCATCAGAGCTTCTGTATCCAGCTCGACGGGCTCGCCGTTGACATCCAGAAACCAGACCGGCGGGTTTGAGTTGTACTTGCGAAGGTTCGCGATGGCCGCGCCTTGGATAGCAGCACCTATGCCGTGCTTGCGGGTTTGACACAGGTCTTTGTTGCAGTGCGCGTTGATCGGAGAGTCGCTACACCTGTAGGCGTAGTCCTTCTTCTCAAGCTGCTTGGCAACGATGTTGACCTCGCTGAGCGGCAGCGGCGGCTCCAGATACTGCAAGTTGTAGGTCAGGATCTCCGATTCCCAGCTATCCGGGTATGCCTTACGCAGATAGACGCCGATGTTGAACAGGCCGTTGTTGCGGCCTCCCTCGGATATCTTGTTCTTGAGCAGGAACTGAAGGCACGGCGGGCCGTCCTTCATGGGCGACACCTCTTCAGGATCGCCCACCTGTAGCGCCATCAGTTGCTCAGGCGTCTGCTTGTAGCTCTCGTAAAGCTCAAAAAACTCCTCGATAGTGGCAGAGGTGCCGTCGTCTTTGATGGCGTAGCGCAGCCCATCCTCGGCGTCGTAGTACGGCAGGTTCAGAAAGTTGCCGACATCGTCGCGGTCAAGGTTGAGCTTGATCTGTTTCGGGAAGATTTCGCTGCCGCCGTAGCCCAACGCAGCGGAGATTTGTTGCAGCGTGGCCTGCATGTCTTTGGCATCTACCCATTCGGTGGTGAACAGGAAGCAATGCGCTCCACCGGACTTTGACCGGCAAACGACAAGAGGCAGCTTCAGCTTACGAATTTTCTCGATAAGTACCTTGTGATCGAGCGGATATTGATCAACGTCTACGCAGCCCCAGACACATTTATTGTCCTCATTGATGGGGATGATGCCGATGCCCCGTCCTTTACCGGACAGGTGCCCCTCCCAAAGGGCCGTGGTCCGCGGTTCGCGGATGATGGCGGCTCTACCGGTATTCTTACCGTTAGCCTGCTGTTTTTCGATTTTATATGTGCCATAGGCGAGCTTGAGACCGTCAAATATGGATGAAAAGTTTTGTACAGACATGATGATCCCCGTGAAGGATGAGGCGACAGGGGAAACACGACAATACCCTGCCGCCTCAACTGATTAGAACGGTACGTTGTCGGGGTTAACATCCCCGCCCGCGGACTCGTCCTGATGCTTCACAACGACATCTCCAGCGGCAATGCTGGACGCAAAGTCTTTACCACGCTGGTAGGTTGCCATGTCTTCGATTGGTCCGATGCGGTTCATTTCCCAACCGTGCCAGCTACCCTTGGAGTTCTCCTCGAGTTGCGTCTTCAGCAGGTAAACGTGGCTGAAGCGCGGCGGGGTGAACGGGCCGTTCTTGCCCTGCACAGTCAGCGAAGAGATCATGCTGTTCCACTTACGCGACTTCTTGAGCTGCGTAGACTTCATGGCGACCAGCGCGGTCTCTATCTGACCGTCCTCGTGCAGCACGAGCACATAGTGTTGGTGCGTCTCTTCGATGTAGTCACCGGAACCGTCTTCGACATAGTCCTTATTGTCCTCGGTAGACCGCTGCGTCTTCGGCATGGCCTCACCCGGTGTGTAGACGGCCACAGGAGCGCCCGTTCCTTCGCCCAGAGGGGCCCAACGGATGAACCGACGCTGGTAGGCACACGGAACAACCTTAACGCCGTCCTTGCCCTTCAGAACGGCTCCAGTGACGGTATTGTAAATGTCACCTTTGCGAGCGTCTTCCAGTACGTCGAGTTCCTTGCTCATGCCTCCCAGAATTTTCAGGAACGGCAGCGCAAGATCATCGGTGCCCATATTCTCCAGACCCATGCCGGCATCTGCCTCGAACATGCTCGGATCGAATTGCACCACTTCCGCAGATTTGGTCTCTGCAACCTCAGTTTTTTTACCAGCCATGGCTTATGTGCTCCTCTTGATGATGGCTTTCTGTCCGACATATGCCCCAAACAACTCCATGGGGAAATCATCGCCGGCTTCACAACGCTCCTTAACAAAGGCGCGTAGGGTGGATGAATGAACAGAGGTGTTCTGTTCAGCCAGATAACCGTTCTGTTCTGCAATGCTGCGGAACTGCTCGGCTTTTTGGTCCTCTCCCATGCCGAATTGACAGGAGATGACATTCTTGACGAGATCGCCGTAGCCGTTATCGCGCAGCCATGCATAAGCCTGCGGACGGTTGTCCACAGTGCCGTTGGTGCCGTTAGTAATTGATGCACCATATGTCTGCTTGATTGTGACTTCGGAACCGTCATCCAGCTTGAAGCTGGACAGACCAATCTCGGCCAACATAGTTGGGAGCTCTTCATCCGTCATCTTGAGGAGCTGCTTCTTCGCAGCCTTGAGGTCGCCCTCGAGACTTGCAACAAAGTCCTCTTGTTCACGGATTGCTTTAGCCAGACCGGCTACGCTACTCAAGTCGCTCTGATCGAGCTTCTCGACGGAGGTATTCAACTTCTTCTCGAAGTCCTCCTCCATTGCTTCAAAGATATCGCTCATCGTGATTCCTCTTTCGTGATTAAAGACGCCTATCGGGTCTTGACAGACATGTATATATGCCTATATTTTCGCATAGTCAAGGAGGAAATCGTGAAAAAGTACAAGTTCAAGACTGAACCGTTTGACCACCAAAGGCAGGCACTCACAGATTCGTGGGCCGCGGAGTATTACGCGCTGTTCATGGAGATGGGAACAGGCAAGTCGAAGGTGGCTATCGATACCATCGGCATCTTGCATATGATGGATAAGATCAATGCTGCCTTCATAGTGGCACCGAAGGGCGTCTATGACAACTGGGTAATGGGGGAAATACCGACACATCTCCCAGACGACATTGAGCGTCAGATCATGCGGTGGACTCCCACCGGCACCAAGAAATATCAGGACGAGATGTGGGAGTTCCTGTTTGGCGAGTTCCGCGGGCTGCGGGTATTCGTTATGAACGTCGAAGCGCTGTCCACGCCCCGTGGCACCAAGGCTGCTGTCGCGTTCCTGCAAAAGTTCCCGGACAACCTTATGATCGTGGATGAGAGCACGACCATAAAAAATCGCAAAGCAACGCGCACCAAGAATATCGTCAGGTTATCCGACTACGCGAAATACAAGCGTATCCTGACCGGCTCACCGATCACCAAGAGCCCGATGGACCTGTTCAGTCAGTGCGCTTTCCTGTCCCCGAGTGCGTTGGGTTTTAGCAGCTACTATGCCTTTCAAGGTCGATATGCCGTGGTGCAAAAGCGTCAATTCGGGCAGAGAGCCATACAGGAGATTGTGGCATATCGCAGGCTGGATGAGCTCAATGAGCGGTTGGACCGGTTCAGTAACCGCGTCCTGAAAGAAGAATGCCTTGATCTGCCAGACAAGCTGTACACGCGGCGTGACGTACCGCTGACCGAAGAACAGAAACGCCTGTACGGTCAGATGAAGAAGCTGGCATTGGCGAAGCTGGAGAACGGTGAGCTGGCTACGACTGCTAGCGTCCTGACGCAGATCATGCGCCTACAACAGATATGCTGTGGTTTCCTACAACCGGACGAGGGCGAGATACAGCTCGTCGAGAACAATCGACTGAAGGAGCTGCTGGAGATCACAGACGAGCTACAGGGAAAAGCCATCATTTGGGCGTCGTATACACACGGCATTCAACAGATAGCTTCTGCCCTGCGCGACCGCTTTGGGCCCGAAGCGGTCGCAACTTATTACGGCGATACGCCACAAGATGAGCGGCAGGCCATCGTGAACAAGTTCCAAGAGCCGGACAGCGAGCTGCGCTTCTTTGTAGGCCAGCCGTTGACCGGCGGCATGGGCATCACGCTGACTGCCGCCAATACTGTCATCTACTACAACAACAGCTATGACCTCGCTACGCGCCTACAGTCCGAGGATCGGGCGCATCGCATTGGGCAGAAGAACAAGGTGACATATATCGATCTGGTATCGCCGGGCACGATAGATGAGAAGATCCTGACAGCCTTGCGCGGCAAGATCAATCTTGCCGGTCAGGTGCTGGGCGAAGAGGCCCGGGAGTGGTTGGTCTAAATACTAATTTTGTAATTCAGTCCAACTTGTTTTCTCTCCGGGTCATAGTTTAATCCAAACCTACCGGGGCCGAAGTTTAATCCACCCTTAAATTGATCGACATACCGGCCAATACCGCTGTTAGGAACATTCCCATATTGAGGTATGTAACCCTCAAGACCAAACAAAGAATTATTATCTCGAGGCAAAGTACTAGCGAGAGTAAACCCGCTGGGCTGTTGAGCTCCTACCGCGGGGGAGGACAATGTGTCATAACCCGGGGTTGGAGCTTCCAGTGGAGGGGCCGAGGGCGGTCTCCGAGAACCTCGAGTAGCGGGGCCCTGCCCCACAGGTTCAAATCTCACGCTGGGATTGAACAGCCCTTGAAGCATACGAGCTGTTGGCATGAACCGCATTATGCCTTCCGCGGTGGATGGCGCACGTACAGCTCGTTGAGTGCGGCCACCCATGAACGCCAAGTCTCCCGGACGAAACGATTGCATCTGACCGTCCGGTTGCGGGTTTATATACTTATTATATGCTTGTAAATTTAAGGCGTTAATTATCCCCGAGGACAGATTGTTGCGATAGTCTAGTGTTCCCAGCTTGCTGAGACCGCTAGCTATGGTGCCCCTTGAAGATCCATACGGATCTTGATCCGACCTTCCTGTTGCAGATAAAAAGTCTTGAAAGCTTAACGCGCCCTTCGGCGTTACACGCTGGTTTTGCCGCCTAGGGTCTTCTGGAGTTATGGATATTTCTGCGCGTTCACGATCAGTATATCCATCAGAGCGAACCACGTTATCTGAGCTAATACGCGCGGAGCTCCGCCCAGTTACAGGATCTCTCGGACCGGATCTAAACGTAGCCATCAGCCAAGACTCCCTATGCCTTCGATAAGCGCACGATCTTCAGGGAACAGGGCCGCGAACCGCGAGCGGTTGACCGAGCCCTGCCCTACTGGGTTCATGCTAGGGGAAACCGACGCAATGTCCGTGGTGGGAAGGTCCGGAAACAGTTGCGTCGGTGTTGCTTGCACCGCAGACGATTGATCGCCGATTAGTTCTTCTGCGCGTTGCTGGAGGTCCTCGGTCCGTGTGTCGAGGTCTGCGGCGGGAGCCCGAGATATCTCGCCAGACTGCTCCGGCTCTGTGATCTCCATGGCAGACAGTGGAATAGCGAGGCGACCAGCCGCAGGAGCCGCCGCTGTAGCGCCAGTGCCAACCTTATCAAGGAGGATGTTAATAATCCCGGTCTTCTCTGCCTTTGTGCGCGGCTTACGCAGGGCAAGAGCCAGCAGCGTCGGGTCCAGAAGAATCTGTTCTAGTGCATCATATTCTTGCAGCGCAGGAATCTCTTGAGTCAGTTTCCGCAGATAACGCGATCCAGCCTCGGCTTCGATAAGTCCGGCAGCGCCTGCACGGCCCCCGGGCATAGCACTACCGATTGTCGTTCCGATCCGGGAGCCGAGAATACGGGTGTACATATCGATCAGGGCGGGCGTCTCCCCGGTGATCAGGGCCTTAGATACGTCTTGCTTGGTCTCCGACTGAATGATTACGCGGAGACCTTCTTCAAGGTTTGCTGCCTCGGTTTCAGAGAAGATTTCATTCTTGACCATCCACTTAGCAAGCGTGTTTTCACTTTTGCGCTCTGCTTTTGGGATGAGATCAAACAGCAGGTCATACGCGCCGCGGGCATTCAAACCTTGTGCCGAGTATTTTCCACCTTTGGAAAAGGCTAAGCCTATGATGGTGCTTCTTAAACCCTCTCTTGCAGCCTCGTAGTTAAAGTCTTCTGGGGACAGATCGAGATTGTTGTTCCGAATGTATCGCTGCAACCGACGAGGATTGCTAGCCAGCCGTAGAACCTTGATAAGAGAGTCCAGCTCAGCCATCGGCGTGTCTGAAGAAAGGGCGGCAGTAATAGCCGCTTCCGGATTTTCTGCCCCGGTTAGCTTCTGGAAGGCTTTCTGGTTCTTGACTTTTTCTTCAAGAACTCTTTGTTGTTTTTGCGCTCTTTGAAGGAACGTCGCAGCATCTTGGGACTCGTCCATCAGGACGCCTAACCGTGGAAACATCTGCATAACTTTAGGGTGCTTAGCACGGAACTGCTGCATAGCCTCATTTTGAGCCAATGCAACCGCTTCAGGAGTCCGTAGAGTTCTAGCCTCAATCGGCAGCTCGATCTCTTTGATGGCAAGCCGCAAAGTGTTAAGCAGGACTTCTTCCGTGGTTCCCATATAGCCCGCGACTTCGGCTTCAGATACGATGTCGTAACCGCTGCGCTGAGCATAGTCTTGAATTTCAAGGCCAATCTTTTGAATTTGACCAATGCGAAGAGACAACGCATCGGGCTTTCCAGACATCAGTTTGTCTGTGATGAGCGCGTCATTAACAACGTCCATGCCGCGAGAGTTCTTGGATATGATATCCCCACCGAAAGTGCGCTTCAAATACTCGTTGTATGCGTAAGAGATATCACGAGCCGCATCATAGTCGGGGTTGCCGTAAGGACCGGCGTTCAAATCATCAAGAGTCGCAGCGGCAAGGTTGTTTGCAATACGCTTGAAATTGTCGTCCACACCTTGCTGTGACCGAGCAATCGCCCGCGCATCTTGATAAAGTGCGGTCAGGTTGCCCTGTGTGAGCGGCTCGCGCACAACGCCCGTAGCAGCAGTCGCCTGCTGCTCACCAAGTTGTGCGATCAACGCTTCTCTGTGAAGCTTAACCAGATCCAAGCTGCGGCTCTTTTGACGACCAAGCCGATTCTCAATCTGACCCAGAGCTTCGATATTAGCTTGTGTGGGTTCAATCGTGGGCATAGATTCCGTGTCGATTGGGTTTTCTATGTCGTCAGCTCTAGCCCGAAGAAGACGAGCCTGATCTTGTATCTGCTGTGCCCCTGCTGCCATGCGAACCATGGCGGGATCATCAGGCGCTTGGTTGACGATCTTCATCTCTTCCGCAGCCATGCCGTCGTAATTGTCGGCCATAGCACGGAGACTCTTTGAATCATTCGGGTTAAACCCTCTGGCTGGTGCTGCTATGTTCTCGTTAAATGCATCAACGGCATCGTTCGACAAGGTTTCCGAAAGTTGATCGACTCTAGGGCGAACATCTTCGATGAGCCCAGCGTTAAGAAGAAGGCGACGATACTCGGTCCGTGCGCCGAGACCCATGGTGTTTGCATATGCTTCGTTAAATTTCACTACCGGTGCCAGCGGCGCTGCAAATTGATCTGTAGAAGCAATCCCAAGCTGACTTTTCAGGTCTAGGATTCGGTCATTCAGGGTTTTGAACCCGGGGGCTTCTAGCAAACGGTTTACCTGTAACGGATCCATATCCGCAAGGGTGGCGTCCCATTCCTCGATGAAGTTGGGCAGATCAGACTCAACGTAATCTCCGGTTTCATCAAAGTCGTCCGCTCGGCGATAGAAAGTCTCGATAGGTGCGTTGCGGTCAACTTTGCTCCACGCATTTCTTTCCAAGCGGCGGAACAGGTCCTTCTGCGTTTTCATCACTTGTGCAAGTCGTTTACCGAGCAGCTCACTAGCCTCTGGCCCGCCATCCGGATAAACCTTCCGGACTGCTTCAATGGTGTTTTGAATCGCTCTCTCGGTTCGCATGCCGATTAGCATACTAATTCGATCCTGCATCATCTCGCCGGCGAGCTTTACCAATGCAGGATCCCCACTGCCTCTCATGGCGAAGATTTGAGCTTTTTGCAGCTCCATACTCTTCAGAAAGTCCGCATCAAATTTTGCGGACATGCCCCCAGAGCCGCGGGCCAAGACCGTTTGTTCGAGCTGCTGGATAGCGGCGTTGTTGATGAACTGACCGGAAAATACAGTGTCTGGGTTCTCGCCCACCTTTTCGGCGAAAGACGGCTTAATTTTGTACCCAGTAATATTGCCCTTACTGTCAAGAACAGGATCCACCATGAGCTCTTCCATAGCGGCCAGAAAAGCGTCTGGGTCCTGTTTGTGGTCATTGAAAATATCGTAGATGTCTGCAATAGCGCGGCCCTTGGCACGTTCCTTTGTGCCAAATATATCCAGCGGTTGTCCCATCGCTCTATTCTCAAGAACACGAGTGATGTACCCGCCCATCGCGTCTTTTACTCTGAAGAAGTTTTTCAACAGGAAGACGTTAGGCGCTAAACCACCGACTGTTTCCGCAGCTACGCGGTAACCCGGAGACCTCGGGGCCTCTGTTTCTTGAAGGTTGACCAGAGCTCCGGTGATCGGAATAGCCGTGGCTTCCATGCCCAAGAAGCCGGCTTTTCTGCCGGGGCTTAAAGCTCGGAATGATTGACCGCCACTTACTAGAGCCTTTTCAGCAAAATTAATAAAGCCGGAGGTCCCGCGGACAAGTGCACCTGATCGATTGAGTTCTTGTGCAGCCTGTTTAGCCGCCTCTTTCAAGGTGATTTCCTGCCCGGCCTCTTTAGCTTCGCGAAAAATTTTGTCACGCAGAGTTAAAAACTGACGAGTGGTCGGAGCTCCGGATACTTTGCCCGCCAGATACTTTGTGACCATGGGGTTAGCCATATCGTCCGCGGACAGGACCGTGACCTGATTAGCCAAGGGCAGGTTCTTCACATGGCTAGCAGTGCTCAGAGCTGCTTTAGGGGCAAGAAACGGCAGGGACAGGAGCATCGGAGCAATGTTGCCCGCAGATTCATATCCCCTGTAAGTTGCTTCCGCCGAGGGCGTGAGCTGAACGTCTTCCAAACCTGTAAACATCTGCCTAGACAAGGGGGATCCGATGAACAGGTCTCCAAGAATAGCGCCGCCAAGAAAACCGGTTACTCCTGCCACCGGCTTGGAGAACACACCCAGAGGAGCTAGGGGCCCCGGAAGGGGCACATATGGTGGGGCTACTGCCACCGCCGTTTTAGCCCCCAAGATACCGGTAGCTGTCGAGGTTGTGCCGCGAGTCAGGCCGGAAAGAAACGCATCTGTCTCCGTCGGAGCCCCCGGATCGCCAAGGCCCTTCATGCTAGTAAACAGGCGAAGGATTTGATCGTCAGTTACCGCTTTGCCACGCTCTTCTGGGGGTAGCGGCACCATGTCCAAAATGGGGGCAGTGCCCAGCATTAGGTCAGTATAGTCCGCCATGCCTTGGTATTCAGGCATGTTATTGAGAAGGGTTGCTGCGGTTTTAGCTAAAGTTTCTTCAGCATCACCCCCGTGTCGATCATATACGAACTGTACCTCTTCCGGGCTAAACTCAATAGCCTTGAAAGGACTGTTTTCAGAAAACACAGAGACCGGATTTTCAGCCATTAGTTATCCTCCCTGTGCCTCGCGGGCTTCAATGATCTGCTGAATAGTTTCATCAGCTACGGGGCTGGA
>CAACVD010000597.1_pt1 | contig 17512 bp, 19 predicted proteins | sample 2381771 | NCBI WGS metagenome assembly CAACVD01 (sample SAMEA5211965, study PRJEB30684) | marine metagenome | biome: Marine; feature: Epipelagic; material: Water | collected 2015-10-15 | depth 15 m | reverse complement strand
GAACATACTTGCCAACTATATACATCACTATCCATTAATACTTCTTCTAATATTTTAACTTTTCCATCATTAAATAATCCACTCATTAATAACGGAACTTTTCTCTGTGGGTCAGTATTAACTATATCTTTTTTAATAGATAATAATAGATCACGACAACTTCCAAAAGCACCTATCTTCCATACTATTTCTTTATGATTATATCTCAAAAATAATAATATACTATCTAATAATATAGGATTTCTTGGACTAGAATATATAAATGCGTTAAAACACGCAGTTCTACTACTATCAACTACAGAAGAAAAAGTTATTTTATCATCTATAAAATCTTTAAATGGGATAATAGGTTCCATATCAATATCACAATAGAAACCACCAACTATATATAAATAACAAATTCTAAAAAAATCACATTTTAATACACCTTGTTTAATATTATTAAATACTTCTACAAAACTATTATCATAAAAGTTAGTTAAAAACTTAATACAATCTTCATCAGTATAATATGTATAGATTAGATTAGGATTTAATTTTAACCAATTATTTTTACATTCTTCTAGCATAGGTTTTATTTCATTATTTTTATGTTTATATGTCTGGAATAGTTTATTTTTCCATTTATCATTTTTAATATATTTTTCATTAGATTGATATAGAACTGGTATTTCTTTACTAACAGATTTTTTAATAGAGATAGACATTTCATAATCATTTATAATAGTATAATTTATTTGTAAAGATGAATCTAAACAAAAAAAATCAATAATTTTATTATTAATAGATTCTAATGATTTTACTTTGTATTCTAATTTATCTGGAATTAAATTAAATCTTTGGACTCTCATATATATAATATATATAAAGATTATTTTTATATATAAACTAATATCTACGAATTAAAATCACTTAGTAAAAAAAAAAAGAATTTGATTTTTATATTTATATATATTTTTTAAAAAGTTTTATTTATAGTCAAGTGATTTATATTCGTATATTATTATATGGATAATACTAAAACTAAAAAAAAAGAAGATTTATATTTTAAAAACTACGATTTATACAGCGACGCTAATAAAAAAGATACCATTAGAATTAAATATGCTACATTACAAGATGTTAAATCTACTATTAAAAAATTAGAAAAAATATATAAAAATGGAACTAAACCACATACTAGAATTAGTAAAATAGCAAATGTATTAAATCAAAGATTAAGAGTTATTGATTCTAATAGTAGTAGATATAGATTAAGTAATAGATATTTTGAATTTTTAAAAAAAAGAACTAAATTAAAAAATGATAAAGATAGAAAAAAATTAGTATTTAAAATATAAATATTATAATAACTATATGGATTATAATTATAATACTATGTTAAATAGGATAGATAAAATATCTACTCTTATTAAAGAAGAAGATTATAAAGAATTATTAAATAATCTATTATATATAAAAAAACAAAATGAATATTTATTAAACTATGATAATAAAATAAAAAATTATAAAAAAATTATTAAATCTAAAAATAAAGAAATATTTTCATTAAAAGAAGATATTACTAACTTAGAATTAGATATGACTTATATGAATTATAATTAATCAAAACTAACTGATACTTTTATATCATTTTTAGTAATAGAATCTGTATGAAATCTTTTTTTTCTTTTATGTTGTTTTCTAACTAAATCGTGATTAGGTGATGATTCTTTATGAAAATATAATAAACTTTTATGAACTATTAAATCACAATCACATAAAGAATGGTATTTATTACACTTAGGATTCATAAAAAAATCTAATATTAAATGTTTATATTGTTTTTCATCTTCTACTTCTCCAAACTGATTATACTGATATTCCATTATTATTAATATATGTATTATTTTTTTTCTGCTTACGGATTAGATATTGTCTTTTATTTTCTTCTAATTTTTTTTGTCTATATACTGGATCATTAGCATATTTATTTTTATAATAATTATTTTTATTTTGTTTTTTACTTTCATATTTTTCTAATTTATTTTTTAAAAATTCATTCTCTTTTACTAAACTTGATATATAGTCAGTTGTATTAAAATTTCCATTTTCATCAATAAATTTATCCGTCATTTTATATATATATAGATTATATTTTTAAATATAATTATTATATTAATTAGAATATATGAATAATAATTATAAAACAGATTTAGTTAAAAGTTTAAATAAATTAACAAATACAGAATATATAGATAATTCTAAAAGTAGAACATTAAAACATTTTTCTAAGGTAGAAGAATCTAAAAAAGAATTAACTACTAAAGATGTTTTAGATGTTAAACAAACAAAATCACTTGATAAAAAAAATAAAAAAATGAAAAATAATAATAAATGATTTTTTATAATTTATAGTAAGTGATTTACTTTTTTTCTTTTAATTTACCTTTGATTTTATTTGCTCTAACTTTAACCTCCTTCATATCTCTTTCGCTTTCTGTTATATTAAAATTTGGATGTTTTCTCATTTTATTTATTAATTCTTTCTTTTTCATAGTATTAAACCCTTTTAAATATCCCATAGTATTCATTTTATAATTCCTTACTATTCCTATTAAATCATTCTTAGTATAATCATCTAATAACATTTATATTTATAATATTTATTTTTTACTCCTTTGTTTCTTTAATATTGCTTCTTGTAATTTTTTTGGTAGTTTCTTTTGTTTCTCAGTTAAACCTACTCTTTTCTTTGTAGTAGTTTTAGTTGTAGTTTTCTTTTTCATTCCATTTTTCTTTTTCATTCCATTTTTCTTATTTTTATCTCCGTAATGTGATGGCATATATTCTATATAACATTTTTATTTTATGGTTCTCTATCATCTATCGATGGATCGCGTAATGTAGATATAGGATTAGAAGATTGAGTTAATGAACTACTAGTAGGTTGTATCCTCTGCTGTTCTCCTCTTCCCATATATTCATCTAAATCTCTATCTAGTTCTCTTGTAGTTTGTATTCTACTTCTAACTTCCTCTGGCGTAGTTTGTCTAGTTTCTTGAATTTGTCTTAATGGTGTTCCTATTCTTTCTTGTAATTCTACTTCTCTTCTTTCTTCTTGAGTTGGTATTCTTATTTCACTTCTTAATCTTCTACTAGTTCTTGGTGGTGGTTGTTCTCTTTCTCTAAATGGTATATTTAATCTTCTTTGTCTTTCTCTTTCATTAGAACGCGCTAATGCTTCTGCTCTTGCTTGTTCTATTGGATTTATTAATCTATCTTGATTCTCTTGGATATTTTGTTGTAATTCTTCTGGTGCTACATAATTTAAATCTGTTAATTCTATTTCTTGTATTTCTTGTAATAAATTATCTGCTTCTATTCCATCTAATATATTTTCACTATTTACTACATTATCATTAATAGTATTATTTTGGATTCTATTTTGTAATCTTTCTTGAGATAATTGATTTTCTAATGTAGTTTGTCTTTGTTGTAGATTTCTTCCTATATCTATATTTCTTAATGTTTGGAATGGATTTAATCTTTCAGTTTCACCTTGTTCTAAATCTGTATTATCTATATCTATTATATTTTCTGGAAGTGGATTAGGAATTACATTATCATTATTTATATTAACTACTTCATCTAAAACATTATCATTTATTTCTTGTAATTCTATATCATTATTAGCGTTTTGTTGTCTAGTATTAACTTCATTATCTATATTATCTCTATTTAAATTATCTAATACATTTTGAATTCTTGCTCCAATATCCGCCACTAAATCATTTACAACTTGGTTTCCAAAGTTTCTTAAATCATCTAAATTAATTTGTCTATCTTCTTCATCTTGGTTTAATTGTCTTTCTTCTACATTTAAATTATTAGTTGTTTGTTCTTCTACTAATTCATCTATATCTTCTTCAGCACTATCTTCCGCTCCATCAAAATCAAAGTTAGGTAATAGACCATTAATATAAAGTGGGTATATATCTTTTAAATTCATTTGTTTAACACCACCTCCTATTGCTTTTAATCTTTTAGTTGATTTATCATAATTATTTAATATATCTGTATAATCTGGTTCTTGGTATGGTTGTTGTAGATTAGTTTTAGATATTTTATAAATAATAGAACTATTGCCACTTAATTCTGTTGCTAGTTTTCCGTCTGGTCTTCTAATATTTGTTTTAATAGAACTAATCCTAGTATTTTTTGTAAATTGATGATTTAATCCACTAGGTTCAGCATAGTAATAATCACTACTATTATAATTTAAAGCACAGACATCTATTGCTGGTAATAAATTACTTGATTGTCTATATTCACTATATCCAGCATGATTTAGTAGGTCTGTCTCGATGATGTAATATGGGGTAAAGTTCTTTATAGGAAGGTCAGTAGATATAATTTGTGTAGAAGATCCAGTTATTTCTCTTTGTAAAACATCTCCGCAGTCAGTATTATTAAATGTTGGAAAATTAAAAGCATTTCTACTAAACTGAGATATAAAACTAGTATCTATTTGGACATTATTAGTTGGTGGATTAGATATAGTTGGTGTTAATCCTAATAAATAATTTTCATTTCTATATTGTCTATTATTAGTTGATATTAAATCTTCATATCGAAAACCCATTTTACCCCATAGCGTGTTGGAAAATGTTTCAGTATTATTATTAACACTCCACTTAGATATAAATATCCCCATAGAAGCATCTAATATAATAGGTTTTTGTATTAATTTATTTCTATTTCTATCACTATTATTAAAAAATATTGGAACTCTATTAGCATTAGAATCTCTAGTAGTTGCTCCAAAATTTTCATATCTTTCTATTCTAAAATTACGAGATTGCTGGAATATAGGATTTATAATAATAATAGGTTGTCCTCCATTAGATATTAATTGATTATCTCTACTAGCAGTTTGTGAGTTTGCTTGGAATTGTGATTGATACATATTAGATATAGTAAATCTACTAATGGAATTATCAAAATCAAATTGAGGAATACAACCTAATTTAACATTAGGATTAGAACTACTCCAACCTCTCGGTAGATTAACATTAGATCCAGTAGTCACTATGGCACCAGCAGTTCCTATTGTTAGTATTCTAGATTTACATTGGGTATCTATTTGTTGTGATAATGAACCAGTTATAATTTGTGTATCATCTTCACTACCTAATCCATCAACAGATATATAATTTATTGATCTATTATTAATATCTAGAAAACTAGGAAACCAACCTAATTTATATTTAGTAGAATCATCACTTCCTAAATTATATTGTGTTATAAATCCTCCACTACTACTACTAACTTTAAATGCTATTCTTTCCTCTGTTCCAACACTAACTTTATGACCGAATCCATATCCATTAGATATATCAGTAGCACTAGAATCATAATCTACAAATTGATAATTTATTCCAAAAGTTCCAATACTTCTATTTAAAAAATTATCTACTTTTGCTACTGTTCCACTAACTAAATATTCCATTTCATATCTAGTTAGACCAGCATTATCACATTTAAAATTATATCCATATTGATTAGTAGGATAACCATAATAAGCATTATTACTAACACTACCATTATTTATTCCAAAATAACTTCTAGGGTCTTCTATAGTTCCAGTAGGATTTATTTTTGCTACACTTATTACTCTATGAATATTATGATTATATTTAATATCTTGATATAATGAACCACTACTATTAGTTCCAAATGGATTATTTAAAAGATAAGTTCCAGCGTGTATTCCAGTTCCTAGAGTTCCATAATTAACCATATTAGTAGTATCTCTTTGTATTAGATTATCATATACACCCTCATCATAAGCAGTATCAAATAGATTTTTAAATAAATTTAAATTATCTTCATTCCATATATATTTAGATATTAGAGTTCCAGTTTCACCGACACTACCACTAGCATTATGTTCTATATCTTCATTAAATAATTCTTCACCAGCCATTAATGATTTTGGACTAAAAAAATAATAATTTATATGTTCTCTTAAATCTGTTATAGGTGATGTTCCTTCGTTATACCCATAAGTAATTGTTCCACTACCACCATAAAAATCCCACGATGGAGATGGTTTATAAAAGTATTCACTAGCACCAGCACTTATACCAGTTCCACCATTAAAATCTAATATATCTGGACCACCAAAACTACTTCCATTATATTGGGGTGATCCATTACTTTGTGTTCCATAGCATAAATCAAAACCATAGACACTACGAGGTTGATAATTTATTTCACCATATCCATTTTTCCAATCTGTTCCACTATGTGCTAATGTTCCTCCGTGGTCTTTTCTTCTAATATATAATCCTTTTTCATTTATAAATACTGGTGATGTTATACCAAATCCAGTAGTCCCACCGAATTCATCTATTACATTATCTATACTAGAATTATTTAAAGATTCTGTTAATGCGTCTGCTAGATTTTGTGGTGTATAATAATTATCATCTAAATTAAATGTATGTGTGCCAGTTTTAATTCTATGTTTAACTAATGGTTTATTATTATTACCATCATAAGTTCCACTTCTATATGTTTCCATTAATGTATATCTAGAACAATCAATAGGATTAATTAAATTAGATAATAAAGTTCTATTATATAATGCTACTCCTTGTGTAAATGTTCCCATATGACCACTACCAAAAGTTCCAATAATACTTCCAAATCTATCTCTAATATTTTCTGGTTTAGAAATATAAGTTCCACTTAGTCTAGTAAAATCATTATTATTAGGGCATTGTGGTTCTACTTCCATTCCTCTCATAGCATTTAAAACAAATTCAGTTCCACCAGTATTAGTTCTAAATACAGCATTAACATTATCTTTATTTGCTTCATCTTCTCCTAATGATAATAATTGATATGAATATGGATTAGGTAATGTATTAAGACCATCACTAGTTTTATAGAATTGTATTTCTATGGGCGTTTTAGTGGGATTTTCACCATCTATAGTATCATCTATTAAAGCGATAGTTTCGTTTGACGCACCACGAACATTCACGAACGATTGGAAAACACTTACACTATCTCCAACATTTATATTTATTTCACCTACTTCATTTTCCCACGCATAATTATTTTTATTAATATTACTTCTAGACTGGGAGCATTCTACAATTATATTAGAATTAATTTCTACTGGTTGTTGATTCATATATAATAATTATAATATATAAATATTATATATAAAATTTGTATTAAAAATTACTAGTTAATTTGTATTTATTTGTATTTGATTTGTATTATTTGTATTTTTACAATATACTTTGTGTCTAGATTTACACCAATGCTTTATAATTTTATTACAATTAGGACATTCATAAGGTCTTCTTGCTATTATTTTATAAACATTTTTATTATTATATGCTAGAGAGTTTCCATTTAAACATCGTTCTTTACAATAATGTTTTGCTATTAGAATATAAAATGATTCATATAATCTTAGAACTTTTAAATCATCTACTCTCATATTATCTAATATAATCATTTCATAATTATCATTTTCTATAATTTTATGAGAGTTTTTAGTTAGGTTATGTTCTTTTGATTTATGTTTCCATAATCTATTACTAAGAGAGTTAATAGTAGAACCGATATAAAAATTACCATTAGAATTATCAACTAATTTATAAATAATAGCATTTCTATTTCTAATATCTTTGGTTTGTTTTTTTTCATTCATATATATATTACATAATATATTTATTTTTTCATAAAACGATATAGTGTTTTTTATTCGTATTAGAATGAGACACTAACAGATCCATTCTTATTTACACTAAATATTCTTCTTACTAGAACCCAGCAGAATAATCTATTAGCGGTAATAGCACGACTATCTTTTCTCATAAGTTCTAAACTAATAGGTGTAGAATTAACCCTATATCCATCATTACCAAATGAAATTCCCATAGGACTATTAGAACCAGTCTGTTTATTTTGATCCATAGTTCCGTTGATATGATTATCACTTAATCCAGCAATATCCATATAGAAAGGTGTAGGTATATATGCCCCTTGGTTTCCATTCCAAGTAGAATAATAATAATAATTTTCCGCTTGTTTTTGATTAGATAATGGAGTATTTAATAATTTTTGATTATTAATAGTTAGATTAAATCCACGTGCTTGATTATAAGAATAACTATAATATCTTCCGTGTGTTGTAGCAACTGCTAGACCACTTGATGCTCCAGTATTATAATATGGTGTAGTATTCATAAATATACCTCTAACTACTCTATCTGCTCCAGTTAGAATTACTTTATCTTCTACTTCACTATCTGCTACTGTATCTGCTAAACTAGTTTCTACTAGTTGTAAATCAACATACGATGCTAAATCACCACGCTGTCTATATGCTTGTTCTATTTCCGCCATCTTATCTTGACTAAAATATACATAATCTACAATCATTTTTGTAGAGTTTTCATCTAATCTAGTTGTAGCAAAATGACTATTACCAGTATCCTTAACACTTCTTCTACCTATATTTAATGTTTCACTACCTTCATCTTCATCTTCTAAATCTATATGAATAATTACTCTTTCATTATTATTCATTAAGTATAATGGAAGGTCAAATTCATCAGTAAAGAATGGGAATAGTTCTTTTAGACTAACACTAAAAGTTGGTGATTCATCAGCAACATTATCTAAAGCACTAAATAAATTAAAATCAACTACATCTGCTGGATTAGAACCACTTAAATCTACTTGACCAGTATATGCGCCTATACCATTATTACTATTATTAGCATTATTGGCAACAACTCTATAATTATCATTTGTTAATTTTTCTACAGCATCAACACCTAATCTTTTACACGATTTAACTAATCCTCTTTGATTAGAAAAAAATTGATTAAATGCTTGAGATGTAGCAATAGTTCTATTACCAATCATAAGTCTAACATTTCTTATTAATGCCATTCCTCCAGTAAGCATAGGATAGTATGCTAGACCATCAGCATAATTACTAGCACCGACTACACCACAGAAAGTTAATCTAGAGTTAGGCGATAATATACCTTTATTTTCTAGAATATATCTAACGTGGCCGTTTTTACCAGTATCACTAAAACTAATAGGTCTTAAAATTTCACTTTCTACTCTAACTTGTTGTGATTCTAATGGAACAGATCCACTAAACTGAGATAATTTAACATCACTAGGAAGCATTAACTCATTAATAGTCATTTTTCTTGTTCTTTGATTTCTACTCATATATAATATAAATATAAAAAAAAAATAAAATAGATAGATTAAATAAATATTTTATTTATAAATCACTTTACAAAAAAATAAAAAAAAATAAAAATATAATTTTCATAAACTTTTTAAAAATATATAAATGATTTTAATTCGTTTATACTATAACTTGGACTTGATTATTATTAAATGTAATTGTTTGTCTATTAATAGCAAATAGATATAATGTATGATTTGTTGGACTATTTTTAACTTTACTATCTAACTGGAATTGTAATGGTTGGAATCTAAAGTCTTGACCACTACCGCTTAGATGACCACTAAAATTTACACCTACACCAGCACATCTACAATTTAAAGTATCTACGCCTACTACACCATAGAACTGAACTAAATGATTAATATTATTAGTATAATTACCGACTTCATAGTGATTAGATCTAAAAGGTTTTACAGCATCGACTACACTTCTAAATATACCAGCGCGTCTATCACCAGTAGAACCATCATTAAAGTTAGCGTCGCTATTGCTTGTTAAATCATATTTATATGGATAAAGAACACCATTTCTAGACCATACTAATTTAGTAATAGGCGCTATAACATCAGCACTATCTACTAAAAATCTACACGATTGACCATCAGCACTTAAATTATTAATATCGCTAGATTTACAAAAATTAACAAATACACTAACTACATTAGATAATCCCATATTGATAGAATGACTAGAAGTATTACTATTTAAACTATCTACAAAACCAGTAATAGAATTAAAAGTATAAGGTGGCATAGAACCCATTTCTCTACCCATATCTACTTGCTCACTAAACGCTGTTTCTAGCATATCTTGAGTTGGATTAACACCTTGACTTCTCATCATACTAGAATATGAATCTTGGAATAATGATTTAATTTTACCAGCGGTTCTTTCTTCATCTGTAGGATTATAATACTGACCTATTAGTTTTACATTTCTTAATACATATTTATAAATTGTAGTATCACTAGACCTATCAAATCTAACCAAAGCATTATTAGAAGGTGCTAAATTTAATACAATTTTACAACCTTTTAATGCTGTTTGACCTAAAAATATAGGTTGTGACATTAGAAGACCAGTATATAGTGGAATACAATAATTAGAATCATATTGATTATCTGTTGCTGTAGTTCCAGATTTATTACTATTTCCTACATTATGAAAGTTATATTCTTGTGATAGTGATACTCCTTCGTTAGTTCTTTGGTCTGTAATTTCTTCTTGGTCGCTAAATCCACAGTTCATTAATGTAGATACACACCTATTATAATTTCTTACAGATTCTAACATAACATTAGATTTAAAAGATGATATATCTATTTGTTGGATAATACTATGTAATCCATTAGAACTAGAAAAACCCGCTTGAGTTCCACTACCATCTAACTTAGTTCCATCTGCTTTTTGAATTTCGACATCAAAAGATAATCTAACAGAATTACCTATTAAATATTTTTCTTGGTCTGCTATGTGGAATGCTATTGTTGGTGTCCCATCATCATACGAATAAGAATCACTTGTGCTTCTATTCGCTGGTTCTATACTAAAATATTCTACACTCATATATAAATTATATATATTTTTTTTTTAAAATAACAAAATATATATAATTATTTAATTAATAAAAAACTTCTAATCCATTAGAACTTACTTTAATTCTTCTAATACTACAAACATAATGGTTTAATATTGTATTAAATTGTAATCCATTTGATGTAGTATTTAATTTTAACATTAAATCTTTTCCTTCTAAATTTAGACTTCCTTTTCCATAACTAACACCCCTTCCTAATACAAAACAATCCTCGAACTCTCTTAGATTTTGGACTTTATATTCGCATCCATCTTCTAAACTTTTCTTAACTTGGTCTAAATGTAATGCTTCTGGAACATTATTTCCTATTCTTGTAAGTGGTATTCTTTCGTTTGGTTGATTTTGATTAAGATAGAAATATTGATAATCTGTATATCTATCATAATTAGATTTCTGTTGATTATTAATATATGATGCTGTTGCTATTGATACTGGAGCAGATAAGATAGATTTAATGCGTGTTTGTGTTGTTGGGATATGACTAATAATAGCACTATTACCGCTATTATGTGAGTTTTGATAATTAGTAATAGTTAATACATCATAATTCCAACCTTGATTACTACTTGCCATAGATAATAAACTATTAACCCACGCTTGAGGTGGTTGAATTTCACAGACTTTCATAGATAGATTACTAATTTTATAAGTTCCAGCGATAGTTGTAGGATCTACACCTACATAAACACTATCACTACCTATTCCTCCAGTTCCTCCTCCTATAGCAGTTCCTATAGTAGCAGTTCCACTAAACTCTACTCTAAACTTACCTCCATTAGTAGATATTTTAGTGACTGAACCTAAATCATTAGATATAGTAGTATCACTAATTTTATATAATTTAATAGTTTGACCTATATTTAATGGCGCTGAAGAATTTTGATAATTAGAAGAAGTCCTATGAAAACCTTTCTTAAGTTCATTATTAATAGTCACACCAGCAGTTCCTACTAGGGCGCCAGTTCCTATAGCATCACTTACTACTGGATAGTGTGTTGCTCCAAATGTAGCGACATCTCTATTAACAACATTCGCTCTATAACTTTCTTTTGTAGTTCTTAATTGTATTTCTATTCTAATACCACCAACAAGAGCATTACAAAATACTTCACTCTTTCTAAATATACCAGTATGTAGTGGCACATTAATTCTTTGCTTACAAGAAGTCCTAGCAGTAGTAATATCAGTTGTTCCTAATGCTAGTGGATTTTTAAATGGTGTCCAAGTAATCTCATTTTTTGGTTCATTTAAATAATTCCAAGGTTTTACTAATTCAGTCATAGATTTTTTATCTAAATCACCTACTAAATTTTGTGTATAATTATATAGAATATCTACCCATAATGAATAATTATCTATCTCTTCTAGCATTTGAGCGTTAGCTCCAGCACTATATATTCTAACACTTCTAAACATAGAACTTACACCTTGTCGTAATGGTTCTATTGGTGTTCCATCACTATTTTCAATCTCTAAATCAAAAGATAGATAAGATGCTGATGGGTCGAAAAACTGGATATTAGGTGGAATATATAAATCAATTTTACCACTATTTTCAGTAAAGTCTTTTCCATTTGTAGATTCTATATCTACCCACGAAGTATTAATTTCTGCTAGATTAGACGCTTTAAATAAATCTTGTGCGTAGTTATTATTTTTACTATCCATATCACCATTTCCACTATAACTCATATACTCTATATAAATATTTTTTTTTTTAACTAAAAATTATATTAAAAATTTAATGGTGCTGTTTGTCTAAATTGTTGTATATTAGTAGATTGTTGTGGTGATGCTATTAAACTACCTTCTGGTTGGTTAGACGCTTGAGATTGTATCTTTTTTGCTTGTTCTTGTTTTTCTTTAATTTTTTTTCCTTCTGTTATTTGTTTTACTATATCATAGATTCCATAACCTATTGCTCCAACATCTGCTAGTTCTCCAACTACTGGGATTGCTTCTAGACCTCCTAATGTTTCTAAACCACTTCCTATAGTTTCTCCTATACTACCTACTTTAGATAATGCTTCACCACCTACTTTAGATGCTGTTTGTAATGCTGTTCTACCACCTTCTTCTAAACCACTAGTTAATGGTTCTGCTATATCTTCTGCTTCTTCTACTGGTTCTGTAGTTAGTCTTTCATCTCCAGCGTCTGGTCTTTCTTGTTGTAGTCTTTTAAATCTATCTTCGAAAGATTCACTTTCTAAATTAGATTCGTGTGGATTATCATTTTCATTAGGTTCAGCATTTTCATTAGTATTTTCTGGATTATTTTGATCTACAACATTTCTTATTCTACTAGATAATTCTATATCATTACTTTCTAATGGTGTTCTAACTTCATTAGGCATATCACTATATTCACTTAATCTATCACCTAATCCTCTAGTTCTTTCACCTACATTTCTTATTGCTTTACCACCTCTACCTAATAGTTTTGGAACTGCTTTTAAACCACCACTTGTTCCACCTAAAAACATAGCGATAGAATTATTTTCTTCTTGTAATGACTTAATATTTTCTATTTCACTTTGTATATCTTCCGCTTTACCTTCCGCTACCTCTTTAGCATTTTGAATTCTATTCATTATATCGCTTAATGAACTCATAATATATTATATATACGATTAAAAATTATAATATATAAAATACAAAATTATTAAAATAAAAAAAAAATAAATTATTTTAATTTAATTAAAGTGATAATATTAATTATGGTCCATTCCATAAAAATCTAACTGAATAATAATTAGCGCTATTCTTATCTTTATAAGTTAAATTACCTTGTTTATCTTTTATACCCTTCGCTCTTGCTAGATAGGATTTTCTTTGTTGTTGTGTTGCTCCTTGTGTAAAATCGGTCATATTACTATCTCCAAAGTGGATTAGTCTTTTTGCTCCATTTTTCATAACAAATACTTTACCTTTCTTACCTTTTTTATTAGATTTAACTGGTTTATATAAAGGTCTTTCATCAAACCATTTTTTCGTCGGTTCTTTTAATACCATTATTATTATTATTATTTTTTATTTTATCTTTATCTATATGTGATTCATTATCAGTATTAACATCATAGAGTAATTCTGTAAATTCTTTATATGCTTTTCCATTTGGAATATCTAAATATAAAAATGAATATCTATTATCTTTTAATGAATAGTTATACATAGATTTTAAGTTTTTACTACCACCAAACATAGTTAATTCATCAGCGATTTTATCTAACTCTTTTTGATTAGGTGTAGATTTTATAATCCAATATTTAGTATTAGACCTAATACTATGGGATAAATGTTTATAGTTTTGGCACGAAAAAATTATAGTTGTAGAAATATGTCTATGGCGTTGTGATAATAAACTTATAGCAGATTTGTGATTACTAGCACCATTAGGATTAGAACAATCATCCATAATTAATAATATTCTTGCTTGGTCTTCTAATTCATCTTCATCTTCTACTTGTTGGAAATCTATTAATTCATTTATAATATCATCATTATATTCAGTAAATATATTTACCTTAGGTGATTGTCTAAACGCCCACATAGATCTATCTACCATCGCTGATGGCGATATTAATATTATTGTATCAAAAATATTTAAATACCATTTAAATACAATATTATTAATTAAAACAGATTTTCCACTATTAGTTGTTCCAATTAAAGAAATAATAGTGTGTGGTTCTACATTAGGTAAAACTTCATTAACTGGATGGGATAAAGGTTGTTTTAATTCTTGTTGATTTTTTAACATAGAAATAGATAAGTCATTATAAAAATTATCATTATCTTTCATTATTAATATATATAATATTTTTTGTTTATCTCATATTCCATAATAGGTTTCTTCTTGCTTCATCTAATTTTTTTTTAGATTTTTCTTTTTCATCGTCTAATTGTTTTTTATATGTATTAACTTTATGATTAGCATATAGTTCTACTTCTTGTGCTGTAAATAAATCTTTTGGTTTATTTTGTTTTTTTTGTTTTTTTCTATAAACTATCTTAGGTTCTTCTTCTTCATCGCTAGATTCTTCTACATAAACAATCTTAGGTTTCTTTTTTTGTTGTTTTTTTGGTTTCTTAACATATACTACTTCTTCTTGTTCTTCTTCTACTGGTTCTTCTTCTACTGGATCATCTACTTCTACTTCTACTTCTACTTTAGGATTTTGAATTTCTACTTTTTTTTCTACAATAGGTTTAGATTCTTGTTTAGATTTCATAGCATTTTCTCTATCCTTTTTTTTTTGTCTTCGAACTTCTAAACTTTTTTCTCTAGCGATTTTTAATTTTTCTTTTGCTTCATCACTTAATGGTTTTCTTGGTTTTCTAGATTGTTTAGTTTTTTTTTCTACAAAAACTTCTTGGGGTGTTATATCCTCGTTTTCTACATATTCATTTTGTATTTCTTCATTTGTATTTTCTACATTAACATTTGGAAAAGTAGTCATATAATATACAAATATTTTATTTTGTATTATTTTTTGTATTTATCCCATATAGATTTATCTACCTTTCTTGCTGGTCCATTCATAATAACAGATGCCAACCTAGCACGCGCCCATTGCTCCATAGTTGTATTTGGTCTAGAACCAGCACTCTTATACGCACCACGCCCCTTAGATAGTATTTTATCTATACCAGTTTTACTTATAATATTTTTAGATATAAAACTATCATTAGTAATTTTAGTTTTATATTTATTTTCGAATTTAACTACGTGGGAACTTCTTTTATATGGATATTTAGTTTTTGGTCTATCCTTAATTGTCTTAGATTTAATAGATTCTGTTTGTTTTTTTCTATCTTCTTTACTTAGTCCTTTTGGAACATATTTGGGATTAATCTTTGTTTTCTTATCCATATACTAATAATAATAAAATAGATAAAACATAAATAAATTAAATATAATTCTAACATAATATAAATAGATCAATTTAATTTGTTTCTGTAAAACTAGGTGGAACTATTTGAATTCCTAATGTAGTTTGATTTTCTGTAGAGACTGCTACATTATCATTAGTATAACCATCTATATTATCTGCCTCTGTTCCATCTTCTGCTACTAATTTAATATCTATTCTAGATAAAAATAATTCTTCAGCATTATTTAATTTAATATATGGATAAGAATTATCAACTACAAAACTATTTTTAGTTGCTGGTTCTACTTGACCACTCTTATCTTGTAATCTCATAATACCGAGAACACCTACTCTACCTAATCCAGCCATATAACAATCCATACCACTAAAAGAAGTAGTAGTAATATAAATAGGTCTTTTAACAGCATCATTCTTAATATAGACAGAAGCGAAATTAAGTCTAATACTACTATCTGGTGCTATTCTAATAGGTTGTGGAAATACAGAAGAAAAATTACTATTAGTATTATACGCTGGAAAACTACCACCATTATTTAGATTTTGTGTTCTATATGTAGTTGCTGTATTTAAACTAGTTAATGTTATAAAACTCATATAATATACAAATATAATTTTATAACTAAGTTAGAATATAAAAATCGCTGGATAAATAATAAGTAAAATAATTAATTAAAAAATGTCTTGTTCTTACTCTAATATTACTAATGATGGAAAAAAAACAATTTATCAAAATAAAAAAGATTCTATGGAAGTTATTGACAATAATGAGTTGATAAATATTAGAAATTTGGATAAAAAAAAAGGTAAAGAATGTGGTAATTGTTTAGATAAAACTAGTAGGAGATTATCTAATTATATAATTAAATATGGTGTAGAAAACTTTTCTATATTATCTCTATGTGGTATATTTTATAAACCTAGTCAAAATAGAAATAGATTTATACAACATACAGCAATTTATAATAAAAAATTAAATAAAGTAATAGATATATCTAATGGTTTAATATTATATACTGATTTTGATAAATATATAGATGATTATTTTGGTAAGCACCTTATAGATAATAATTATAGATATGAATTAATTGATTTACATAATAAAGGATTTAGTTTTAATTTAACTAGAAAAGATAATGGAAAAAAATATCATATTAATATTAAAAAGTTAGATAATGATACAATAAAAAAATTAATGAAATTTGATGATAATTTACTCTATTGTCTTATATGCGAATATATAAAAATAAGTTGGAAAAATAGTAAAGAAATTCTTTTAAATAAAGGTTCTAAATATCTATAATTAGACATTTATTATTATGATGCTTTTTAAAATGATGAGATTTATTAGTTCTAGTATAATACATTCCACAACTACATTTTATTTTTTCATTAGGATTATTCTTAATATTTTCTTTTTTTTTATTTAATGATTTATTATTATCTAAGAAATTATTAAAATAGATTTTAATATTATTTAAATCACCTTCTATAAACTTATTTATAGAATGACTATTAATTAATCTGTTTTTTAAATCTATTCTATTATCTATCTTTTCTTTATTAAAAAGTTCATATCTTTCTAATCTATATTTATAGTCATCATTAATCATAGCATCAGTCCAAGTATTATCATATAGTTCTTTTTTGATTTTTGGTTTAGATTTTAATTTATATTGTGGTAATTTAATTAATTTATTATATTCTTTTTCTACTTTATCTTCATCATAACCACCATAA